>Ga0209278_1001001_pt1 | contig 18261 bp, 12 predicted proteins | sample JI81BgreenDNA_FD_187504 | JGI IMG/M metagenome (GOLD analysis project Ga0209278, IMG submission 187504) | Wastewater effluent complex algal communities from Wisconsin, to seasonally profile nutrient transformation and Carbon sequestration -... | ecosystem: Engineered > WWTP > Effluent > Algae... | reverse complement strand
TGGATCGATGCAAGTTGCGAGGATGAAAAAAGCCAAAGAACTCGCCGAAACCATTCCTGGTGCCTGGTATCCTTGCCAGCACCGCAATCCCGAAAACCCAACTGCCCACGAGCAATTTACTGCTCGCGAAATCGAACAGGCTTTTCCCGTAGCACCAGATGTTATCGTTATTGGCGTTAGTACGGCGGGACAATTGGCGGGAATTAGCCGATATTTTAAACAGCGTCATCCCCAAACTCGAATTGTCGGCGTAGATGTGGCAGGTTCGGCTATTTTTGGCACGCCGTCTCACCCCTATAAAATGACAGGATTGGGGTTATCTTTTGTACCGCCCAATTTTGATCCAATGGCACTGGATGCAGCGTATTCTGTGAACGATCGCATTGCCTTTTCTGTTTGTCATGCCCTGGCACGTCGAGAAGGCTTGTTGTTAGGAGCATCCACAGGCGCTATCGTTGCCGCTGCCCTAGCTTACAGCCAGCAGCATCGCCATTCTCAACGCATGGTACTGTTGAACCCGGATCGGGGCGATCGCTATCTCGAAACAGTCTACAATCCAGAATGGCTGTCCCAACAAGGGATTGAAATCTTGGAACAAAAAGCCCTCACCGCTACAATTAACGCCCTTCAAAGCGTCCCTCTTACCCTCGTGCGACAGCAACAACCTGTATAAACAATGACCTTAAAGGCTTCTCCAAGTCCGTCTAAAATCGGTCTGCTAGATTTATGGCGGCAATTTATTCCCCTCTCCCTCAGCGATGTGGCAATGGCTTTTGGCGATCCGATGATGACGGCTGCCCTAGCTCATTTACCCGATGCACGGGTGAATTTGGCAGCCGTGGGCATTGCCAAAGCCCTCGCGGTCTTTTTTGAAAGTCCGATTATTATGATTCTGCACGCCTCGAATGCGCTTGCACCGAATGGGCGATCGCGTCGCGCTTTGTGGCGATTTACGCTTTTAGCAGGCGGCGGACTGAGTGCGTTACTGTTGCTGCTGACGCTGCCGTTTATTTTCGCCACGCTGGGGGGGACGCTGTTAGGAATTCCACCCCAATTGCGGCAGACGGTGCAGACTGTGTTGACGTTAATGTTTCTCTGGCCTTTGGCGATCGCGTGGCGGCGTTATTTTCAAGGATTGCTCATCCACACAGGTCATTCTCAGGCGGTTGCCAAAGCTAGCATGGTTCGTTTGTTAATTGTAGCCCTAACGTTATGGGGCGGATTTGTGTTGAAAATGTCAGGCGCAGTGCTGGCGGGGACTGCTTTGATCGCGGGGGTTCTCTCAGAGGCGCTGGTTGTAACCATTGCGGCGCACCGGCTAGGAGCCACTCGTCTGCCTCGACCCATTGATTCTGAGTTAAAGCTACCCACCAATCTCAAAAGTGTGTGGAATTTCTACTGGCCTTTAGGCTCTTCAATGTTAGTAGTCTGGGGTGGACGTGCTGTCCTGGTGGGAATTATTGCCCGCGCCCAAGACGCTAATATTGCATTGGCGGCTTGGCCTGCGGCTTGGGGATTGGTTTTGGTGATTGCCAATGCGACTCGCATGGTGCAGCAGGTGATTATCAAAAATCGAGATCAAGTGAGCGATCGCCAATTAATTGCATTTGCCCTCAGTGTGGGTGGATTTTGTTCGCTACTGTTGTTTTTAGGTAGTACAACGCCATTTGGGTTGCAGGTTGTGCAAAGTTTTATCGGGAACGATGAAGCCCTGGTTGAGAGTATCCGTCCCGTATTGCTGTTGTGCGCGTTTGTACCCCTTCTGGTGGCCGTGCAAAATGCTACTCAAGGTTTTTTGGTCGGGTCAGGTCAAACCAAAGGTCTGAATTATGCAACTTGGATTGGCACGACTATACTGCTTTTAGTTGCGTTCGGTGCAGTTCAGCTTGGGGCATCGGGTGCAATTGCGGCTGCGAGCGCGATGATTATTTCTTTAACAATAGAAGTATCCTGTCTCGCGTTCAATCTACGCAAACAATTATAGCAACCGCTTTCGTCGCCGCCGGACGCAAGGCGTAAGACATCATTGATCGCATGGAGTAAACCATCAAAATTTTGAGAGCTCGCTAATCAGTATTTACTTCTTGGCATCATCATTAGTTTCCCCATCGCCATCGCTTTAATTGTCAATTACAGTGGGCGGGGTGACAACCCCGTCAGGGTGTTATACTATCTCATAACTTACTTGTGTACACACTATATGTAGTGTGCACACAAGTAATATCCCACTATTCGAGAATCTTTGAAAAAGTGGTCAAAGCTTAGAAGCAGGGTAAAAGAGCAATTAGGAAACTAGCTCCGAGATTTGATATGAGTAAATATGATTTTTGAACGACTTTTTAGTAGCTGCTGTTCTAGGGGTTCTGTTCCAAATTTTTTCATAGCAGTTTTAGGCACTTTCAGTTTTTTGTAGTGGTTATAGTCATCTAATTTTTTACGATAAAATACTCTATTTTGTCAAAAATAATATTGAAAAAAAAAGCAGCAATCACTTAAAATTGAGATCGTGCTGCTGTCGGATATTCTCTTCCTTATCCGGCTAAAAATTCGCGATGGAATCTACACGCAGTGGGGAAAAAAGGATTATTTATCGCAATTAGCTAGCGGGCAGTCAGGAGTAGGAGTAGTGCAGGGGCCGACAGCAAAGACAACAGCGGCTGTACCTGCTGTCAAGAGAACTGCCGTCAAAGTTGCGAGAGTGAATCGTTTAGCCTGAGTTGCTTTAATCATGAATTTTTACCTGGGCATCTAGGATCGAAAAGTTTCTTTGGGAAACTATAAATAGCCTAAACCCTCAAGTCGGCTATAGAGTCAAGGGGAGAAGCATTAAGAATTATAAAAATATTTAATTTCCGAGGTCGCAAGCCGAATACTTGTATGAAAGTGTGAAGATTTCATCCGGGTTTCATTTCTGGCTCTCATACTTTTTAATCATTGTACGCAAGGACTCAAACAAATGAAATCGCTCAAATCCAATATAATTGTTCTAGGAAGTGTCGGATTGCTGTTTTTGGGAGCTTGCAATCAAGGCGAGAAAGCCAGCGAGCCAAATAACAGCCCGACATCCAATCCAGCAGCCTCTCAAACTGTGCCTTCACCTCCAAATGCTTCCCCGGCAGCAACAGCTAAAACAGAGCATACGAAAACATCTCAAGGAGGTCAAGTTGTCGAGTCGGGAGCTTATTACTTAGAGTTTCTAACTCAGAGACAAGCCACCGGAACTCACTTAGATCTTTATTTGAAAAAAGGGGACAAACGCGAACCAGTTACCGACGCCAAAGTCATCGCTCAAGTGCAGTTAGCGAATGGAAAACCACAAACTCTGGAACTCAAATACGACGCTGAGGGCAAACATTACTACGGGATGTTTCCAGGTACAGAAGCCGGACAATATCCAGTGAAAGTGACTGCGGATATTAACGGAGAAAAAGTTGACGGTCGTTTTACCTTCAATCAATAGATGGCTGATTTCCTAATGCGCTCTAATTTATGGGCGCATTAGTTATTAGCAACAAACAACTGCCTCCTGCATTTCGACTACAAAGCCGATCGCGTTTCGATCGCACTTAATTTCCTATTTCGTTACCTGAGTTTTTTTAAACGGAAAAAACACTCGACCTGCCAGACTTTGGAAGTAGATGCCACCGACAGTACCTAAAAACATCAAATAGGCGATCGCCTGCATGACATAGAGCTTATCCGTGTAGCCAAACAACGCACTCAACAACAAACCGGGAAACTTTTCTTCGGGAAGCAGTTTTGAGGTATTCCAGACCATTGGCCCGAGAATCCAAGAGTGGATTTTAGGAAATCTTTCGTAATAGAAACACAGTGATGCTGATTCGCGATTTGATTGCGATAAAATATTCACCGCGCTGTCAAATAATCCCAAAGTAGATACCACTAAACCCGCTACAATGAAGAGCAATAAAACGCCCATATATTTGAAAAACAGGCGGATATTAATTTTGATTCCCCATTTAAACAGCAGGACACCCAGTGCGGTGGCTGAGATAAGGCCCGCCCAAGCGCAGATCGCCGGAATAATCCCTTGTTGAAACTTGGCAACGACAAACAAAACTGTTTCAAATCCTTCGCGTAAAACGGCAATCAAAACTAAAGTAAATACGCCCCAGCCAGCATGAGAGTTTTGCGTTAAGGCGGCACTCACAGCACCTTCTACTTCGGCTTTCATAAATCGCGCTTGCTTGGTCATCCAAATCAGCATCCAGCTCAGCATTGCGATCGCTAAAACTCCAAAGGTTGCCTCTAGCAGCGATTCCATAATCGGTGCAAAAGGCTGATTGGATGCGGACAAAATTTGAATTGTCCAGCCGAACATTACACCTATCAAAGCACTGGCAATAAGTCCAACGCCAACGCCGCCGAAAACCCAAGGACTTAAATAACTTTGTCCTGATTTTTTGAGGCAAGCGAGAACGATTCGGACAACTAAGGCGGCTTCGACTCCTTCGCGGAGAGTAATTACAAAGGTGGGCAATGCTTCGCCAAAATTCCTTTTTTATGGTGGGAATGGGACTGGTTAAGGAGCGAGGTAATTGGCAGATTATTTACCAATTACCGCTGTTGATGGGAGTAATGTTTTTAAGATGCGGGTTTGAGAACTTTTTGGCTGTCGCTTTCGATCTTTTTAACTAGCTGGTTGACTTGTTCGGTTGTTTTAACTGGGGCGGGGGGTGCGATCGCAGTTGGCCAATTTGCCTTCAGTTCCGTCATGTTGGCAACAATTGCTTTGTCAATTTCCGGGCTGGTTTTAGCCAATTGAGCGGCAATATCTTTGTACAGCATTTCCGCGTACATGACAAAACCCCGCGAATCTTGGTATTCAATAATTGCGGAAATTTTGCCGTTAGCAACTGCCGCTGCGTATTCGGAATTAGCTGTATCTAGCAAGCCGTTAATCACTTGCAGCACGAATTTCGGATCTTTTCGCTGCGCTTCGGGGAGGGTGGCAATTGCTCCGTCAACTGCTTGCATTGATGTGTCAAATTGTGCATTCACTTGAGCCGGATCTTTTGCACCCGCTTTAACTAAATCCTGCAATTTAGTTAGAGTAGTCTTAAATTCGGGAATTTTACGCTCGTTTAGCTGATTTTCGACATTGGCATAAATTTCTTCGACTGGATGCCCGATGTGAGGTTCTGCCTGGTCTGGTTTGCCTTGCTCCAAGAGTTCTTTTGCTACCATAAGATGCCCTTTCATCAATCCCATGTTAGTCATGAAGTCTACATCTTTGGCTTCACCGGTGAGGACGACATCTTCAATAGTCACCATGTCTTTGATTTCGTCGAATTGGGGTTGAGTAATGACATTTTTTGATACCAATTCTTCGACTTTCCCGTAAGGACGGCTGGCTTGAATTTTGTTAGAAAGTGCCGGTACTCCTAACTTGGCTTCGAGTTTATCTAACTCTGAAGGAATGGCAGTATTGATGTTGATGCCGCCTTTGCCGCCGTGATTCCCGCTGTGACCGCTTGTGGAGGCGGGACTGGCTGTAGCAGCGGGTGAGGCGGTGCTGTCGGTGTTGCTGGCTGTGGGGGTGGAAGCGCAACCGGTCAGAGCAACGAGGATGGCTGTAGCGGTTGCTGTAGGTAATAAACGATATCTTGCAACATTTGCAGCAACCCTGCTACGGGCGGGCGAGACGCCCACCCCACAAGAAAAGTCATTGTTTGTGGAACAGGCATCTTGCCTGTTCTTGGGGACGCGCACCCCACAAGAAAAGTCATTGTTTGTGGAACAGGCATCTTGCCTGTTCTTGGGGACGCGCACCCCACAAGAAAAGTCATTGTTTGTGGAACAGGCACCTTGCCTGTTCTTAAGAATGGTGCAAGATGTGAGTAATAAACGAAATGTTGATAACATGGCTGTTGCTAATTTTTACGTTATGTGCATTTGGCCTCACAAGTTATTAAGAAAGATTCTCAATTATTTGCGAGCTATTCATTCTACCTATTTGCGATCGAGCTTGTCAAATAATTTCATACTTTCTTTATTTGAATCGCCGCACCGTGGTAGCAGGATTTGGTTTAAGTGATGACTTCAAATACCCCCATGCAGCCTGCTTCGGCGATATCATCTTGATGGGGATGAAACATAAATTTTCCAGCGTAGCCGTAGGTAAATTCTAAAATATGTCTTTCAGCTACTCCCATTGTGATTACATCGGTTCTTTCACTGGGAGTTAAAGTCATTCCCGTGCGATATACGTCAAAAAAGTTGGCGTGCAGGTGAAAAGTCACTGCCGCTTCGTACTCAATTATGTTGAGAACGTAAAGCCGGATTAGCTGATTTCTGTAAATAGGGATCGGGTTGTTCATGTAATAATTGGGCAACCCGTTAAAAGCGTATAGTTCGTTTTTTTTGTCGTCGTTTACATCGTATCCTCCCATGATTAACATGATTTCATCTGCGGGAGGACGGGGTTTTGGCGGATCTATGATGAACATTCCATAGAGTCCTTTACCTATATGACGAGTTACGGGTTCAATATGGCAGTGATAAAGATGCACTCCGTAGGGATTGGCATCGAATTCATAAATAAATACCGAACCGTGTTTCACTGGTTTAACGCCATCCATTTCGCTGGTATGAACGCCGTGAAAGTGCAGCGAATGAGAATCTGCGGCTTTGTTATAAAAAATGACGCGGATACGATCGCCCTCAGTTGCCCTCAATGTCGGCCCCGGCACGCGATTGTTCACGTTCCAGGTGTTGAAGGTGACGGCGCTGTTGAGTTGGACGATCGAAGTATTAGCTTCTAGGCGAAATTCCCGAACCGTGCGCCCGTTTTCGCGCGTCACCGTGCCGTAATCAAAATCCCGCGCAATTTGCATGGGGTTGATATTGCTGATGGTGACTGCATCTGCAGGCATGGGCGGTATTCTCGCGACTGATGTCGGTTTGCGAGTCAAGTGTTGAAGTGCGATCGCGCCCCCCGCTACCCCAGCCCCAGCTATTCCTAGCTGTAGCAGTTGGCGGCGACTCCAGCGCCCCGGCTTTTTCATGGGGGGACGATCGGATAAATCTGTCATAGTTATTGAAAAATATTCTCAAAAATTTGATTGGGTTTGAGTATAAGACATTTCCCGCTTGTTGTCAATAATTGTCAACAGTCCTTTTTTTCTGCGAAATTAGAAAATTTCATGCTGATTTCATCTCAGTATGTGATGTTAGATGTTGGGGTAGATGCTGCCGATCGCTAACAATGTATAAAGATTTACCGCTATAAATTAGAGTTATGAGAGTTTTGCTAGTTGAAGATGAGCCAGATTTAGGGAAAGCGATCGAGCGAACCTTAAAGCAGGAAAAATATATAGTTGATTGGGCCCTCGATGGCAGTGAAGCTTGGGAATATTTAGACAGCCAGTGGACGCAATACACCCTCGCTATTTTTGACTGGTTGCTACCAGGATTGTCAGGATTGGAACTGCTGCGGAGATTGCGTGCTAAACATAGCGCCCTGCCCGTATTGATGCTGACAGCAAAAGACCGAATGGAAGATAAAGTTGCGGGACTAGATGCCGGAGCTGACGATTATTTAGTCAAGCCGTTCGGGATGGCGGAACTGTTAGCAAGATTGCGGGCTTTGCAAAGGCGATCGCCCCAAATTCAACCACAACATAGACAGGTAGGGAATCTCGTTCTCGACTGCGGAAATCGCACTGCTTGTCATGTCGATACCCACGGCAAAAATCAGATAATTTCACTGACAAACAAAGAATTTCAACTGCTAGAATATTTTATGAAACATCCGAACCAAATTGTCACCACCGACCAAATTCGGAATCAGCTATGGGAAGCGAGTGCAGATACCTTTAGCAATGTGGTAGCAGCTCAAGTGCGCTTGCTGCGGCGCAAACTTGAGTCTGTTGGCGGCGCTAATTTAATAGAAACCGTTCACGGCGTCGGATACCGCATGAGAAATTAAAGTAAAACCGATACTCCGGCAGGGAATGAATTCCCGGCCTCAAAGCTAAAGTCCTCTAAAGAGGACTAATGAGTTCTTTAGTCCTCTTTAGAGGACTTTAACTATTAGCCAGGGAATTCATTCCCTGGCGGACTGTTTGACTGACAGCTTAAGTTATGAAAAATGAATCAAAATAAACTATTTAACCGAACTCGCTGGCAATTAGCCCTTTCCTATGCAGCAGTAATGGGTTTGATTTTAAGCTTGCTGGGATTGGGCGTATACGAGGCGATCGCCCACGCTCACTGGGTAGCCATAGACCGCGAATTAGAATCGGTAGCGGGGACGCTACACGACAGCCTAGAAACAAAATTGCAGCAGCCCGGACGCCTAGAACCAATAGTCAATGATCTTTTGCCCAACCTCCGCGTAATTGGAGTTAACGGCATTAAAGATAAAGAACAGTTGCCCGATCGCCATATTTTAAGCGCTATAAACCAAAGCTTTTACTATATCCGTTTATTTGATAATTCAGGAAATTTGATTGCTACAGCAGGCGCTTATCCCGAAGAATTGCCACCGACATTTAACTCACAACATTGGCAAACAATCACTGACAGCCAAGGCAATATTTATCACCAAATTTCTGTATTGCTGCACACCAATAATCAGGAAGATTGGGGATATTTTCAAGTTGGGCGGAGCTTGGAAGACTTCAACGATTATCTCAGTACAGTGAAATGGGTTTTGAAATTAGGATTGCCTACAGCATTGATTTTGATAGGCTTTGCTAGTTGGTGGCTGGCAGGATTAGCCATGAAACCGATTTATGCTTCCTACCGACAAATCCAACAGTTTACAGCGGATGCTGCTCACGAATTGCGGACGCCTTTAGCGGCTTCGCAGGCGACTGTAGAATCGGCGCTGTTGACGCCTCAATTGGATGAAAAAGAGGCGCAGGAAATTTTGCGGACGATCGATCGCCAAAACCGACGACTGACTCAGTTAGTGGCTGATTTGCTGCTGCTGGCTCGCATGGATAATCAAGTGATACGCGATCGCCCTCAATTGTGTTGTTTGAATGACCTTGTTAGCGATTTAATAGAGGAATTGGCCGCTTTGGCGATCGCCTCAAAGGTAGCGCTAACATCCGAAATGCGCGTACAGCAGCAGTTAAATGTTGTCGGCAATTCCGACCAACTTTATCGCCTAGTTGCTAATTTAATTGTTAATGCCATTCAATACACTCCGGCGGGCGGGAAAGTAACAGTTATTTTAGATTGCAATCACATCGAGGCGATCGTTCAGGTTCAAGATACCGGTATTGGGATAGCGGCGGCAGATTTAGAGCGAATATTCGATCGATTTTACCGAGTTAACAGCGATCGATCGCGCCATACAGGCGGTTCGGGACTGGGATTGGCGATCGCCCAAACCATCGCCCGCGCACACCGCGGCAGCCTCAGCGCCCGCAGCGAATTGGGTTCCGGCAGCACCTTTCTCCTGCAGTTGCCTTTGTGAGCTACTATGTGAGGGCAACTGACATCTTGCACCACGATCGAGAACAGGCTTTTCGGCCTGTTCCACAAAGAGTAAATTATCTTGTGGGGTAGGCCGGAAAGCCCGCCCGTCAAAGGCTTATTGAGAATTGTGCAAGATGTGGGGAAAACCGAATCATCTTTTTGTGGTAATCCCTTCGGCAAAACGTAGCACGATCGCCGAAAATCATTAAATAGCTATTTCTAAGCAATTAGCAGTCATCACAGAGAAAAATTATGACAGTTTTAGAACAGGGAACAATCTCAATCCATACCGAAAATATTTTCCCGATTATCAAGAAGTCGTTATACACTGACCACGAAGTCTTCTTGCGGGAACTAATTTCTAACGCCGTCGATGCCATTGCCAAACTCAAAATGGTTTCTCGTTCCGGCGAATACAGCGGCGAGGTGGGCGAACCGCAAATCAACATAGCGATCGACAAAGAAAACAAAACCCTCTCAATTTCCGATAACGGCATCGGCATGACCGCCGACGAGGTAAAAAAATACATCAACCAAGTCGCTTTCTCCAGCGCAGAAGAATTTATTGAAAAATACCAAGGCAGCGGCGAGGACGCAATTATCGGTCACTTCGGTCTCGGTTTCTACTCTTCTTTCATGGTGGCGAAGAAAGTAGACATTGATACTCTTTCTTACCAGGAAGGAGCCCAAGCCGTACACTGGTCTTGCGACGGTTCTCCCGCTTTTGAACTATCAGAATCTTCCCGCACGGAACGCGGTACTACTATTACTCTTACCCTCCAAGATGAAGAACAAGAATATCTAGAACCCAGTCGGATTAGGCAGTTAATCAAAACTTACTGCGATTTCATGCCCGTTCCCATCAAATTTGAGGGAGAGGAACTCAACAAGCACAAAGCAATTTGGCGGGAATCAGCCAGCAATTTGCAAAAAGAAGATTACTTAGAACTGTACCGTTACCTTTACCCGTACCAAGACGAGCCTCTGCTGTGGGTACACCTGAATACAGATTATCCTTTTATTGTCAACGGGATTCTTTTCTTTCCCAAATTGCGGCCGGATGTCGATGTTACCCAAGGCAATATTAAGCTATTCTGCAACCAGGTTTTTGTCAGCGACCACTGCGAAGAAATTATCCCGAAATTCTTGATGCCGCTGCGGGGAGTTATTGACAGTACCGACATTCCCCTGAACGTTTCTCGCAGTTCTTTGCAAAGCAATCGCACTGTGCGGAGAATCGCTGATTATATTGCGAAAAAAGTGGGCGATCGCCTGAAAGAACTCTACCGCGACGACCGCAACGAATACATCCGTTGCTGGCAAGATATCGGCACTTTTGTCAAGTTTGGAACTCTCAACGATGACAAGTTCAAAAAGCAAGTCGAAGATATTTTAATCTACCGCAGCACCTACGAACCAACAGCCGAGAATCCAGAAACTGTAACGCCAGAAGTTCAGGTGCAAACAGAGGAAGGAGATTTGTGGCAAGATGTCACTCCGAAGTCGGAAAATTCTAGTTCCACCCAGCCTTACACGACTTTAAAAGAGTATTTGGAACGCAATCAAAAACGCCACGAAAATCGTGTGTTTTATTGTACAGATCCGGCGTCTCAAGCAACTTACGTTGCTATGCACAAAAGCCAAGGTTTAGAAGTGCTGTTTATGGATTCTTTCATCGACACGCACTTTATCAGCTTCTTGGAACGAGAACACTCAGATGTCAAATTCTCGCGGGTTGATTCCGACATCGATGAAACGCTAATTGACAAAGAGAAAGAAGCGGAAATTGTCGATCCGGCGACGAATAAAACTCGCAGCGAACAAGTTAAGGAAATGTTCCAAAAAGCTCTCAATAAGCCGAAAGTGAACATTCGCACAGAAGCTTTGAAGTCTGACTCTGCGGAGGCGACGCCACCTGCGATCGTACTTTTGCCGGAAGCTTTGCGCCGGATGCGCGACATGACTGCGCTGTTGCAGCAGCAAGCGGCCGAATTCCCCGAAGATCACGTTTTGCTGGTGAATACGTCTCACCCGCTGATTCAAAATCTGGCGAGTTTGAGTCAGGGTGCGATTATTCAAGGTGGCGGCGAGTCTCCGTCGGCCCAGTTGGCGAGTATGATTTGTCACCACGTTTACGACTTGGCTTTGATGGCCCAGAAGGGTTTCGATGCTGAAGGGATGAAGGATTTTGTCGAGCGATCGAATCAAGTCTTGACAAAATTGACTGAACGTGCCATGTAATTACCCCCCCCAACCCCCCCTTGCTAAGGGGGGGAGTAAGAGTTTATTTCCCTTGCTGAGCCGGCGATCGGGTGTTTTTTGTCCCCCCCCTTAACAAGGGGGGCTAGGGGGGTTCTGCGCTGTTGCTATATAATGAAGCGATCGAATCAAGTCTTGACAAAATTGACTGAACGTGCCATGTAATTACCCCCCCCAACCCCCCCTTGCTAAGGGGGGGAGTAAGAGTTTATTTCTATTGGTAAAGGGATAAGTCAAGCCTTCTTCCTTGTTCCTTCTTCCTTCGGGTATAATGAGAGGCTGCACGCAAAAAAACGGTAATCTGGAGGGAAGTATGTCACGGAAATGTCAGCTAACGGGGAAGAAGGCTAATAACGGTTTTGCAGTTTCTCACTCGCACCACCGCACTCACAAGTTGCAAGAGGCAAATTTGCAGTGGAAGCGGGTGTGGTGGCCGCAGGAGAAGCGCTGGGTAAAATTGCATCTTTCTACAAAGGCGATTAAAACCTTGCAAAACAAGGGTTTGGAAATCATGGCGAAGGAAGCTGGAATTAACCTGTACAAGCTTTAAAAAACTTGGCTAGCGTAAAAGTAAGGGCGATCGCACATTTGAGAGTGCGATCGCCCTTACTTTTAGAGAAAAACCTTTACTAAAGTCACTGTCTGCATTTGAGTAAATAAGTAGTCATCTGGCCTTTGCCTTTAACTTCGATCGCGCCGCGACTTTCAAATACATACTTGTCCTGCAATATATCATAAATTGCAGAGGTGACTTGAATGCACCCCGGCAAGCCGTGGGATTCCATGCGGGAAGCGGTGTTAACGGTGTCTCCCCATAAATCGTAAATAAATTTTTTAATTCCAATAACTCCCGCGACAACCGGGCCGGTGTTAATGCCGATTCTGATGCTAAAATCTTGATTGTGGAGATTGCTGAAGTCAGTAATTGCCTGCTGCATATCGAGGGCCATTTGGGCGATCGCCTCTGCATGATCGCTGCGGGGCATGGGCAGCCCTCCTACTACCATGTAAGCGTCGCCAATCGTCTTAATTTTTTCCAAACCGTGCCTTTCTGCTAGGCGATCGAAGGTGGAAAAAATATCGTTAAGCAAGGAAACTAATTCCGGGGGAGAAATTTGGGAACTAATTTGGGTAAAACCGACTATATCTGCAAACAATACTGTTACTTCGGAAAAAGTATCGGCGATGATGCTTTGGTCTTGTTTTAATCTATCGGCGATCGCTTGCGGTAAAACATTGAGCAGGAGACGGTCAGATTTTTCTTGTTCTAAGCGCAAAGCTGCCTCAGCTTGTTTGCGAGTTGTGATATCTTGAACAGTACCTTCGTAATAAAGCAAATTTCCATGTCTGTCGCAGACAGTATAAGCATTCTCCGCAATCCAAATTATACTGCCATCTTGGCGGTAAACTTGAGACTCAAAATCTGATACTTTGCCGTTTTTTCGCATTAAATTAATGACTTCGGCGCGGCGTTCTGGGCATACATATAGCTGGCGGTTAATATTAGTTAAAGTTCCCTTCAACTCTTCAAAGGAACTATAACCGTAAATACGAATTAAAGCAGGGTTGACGCTGAGATATTCCCCATCGGGAGTAGTTTGAAAGATGCCGACGATCGCATTTTCAAAAATGCTGCGGTATTTTGCCTCAGCTTGTCGCAGCGCTTCTTCAGCGCGCTGGCGTTCTCGCGCTTCCATTGCGAAAGTTACAGAGTCTGCTAGAGAAACAGCGAAACTTTGTTCTTCAATAGTCCAACGGCGGGGCATTCCTACGTGTTCTAAACAGAGAACTCCGGCTGTTTCTCCGCCTATTTGAATCGGCGTATCTAGCATGGAAGTGATGCCGAACGGAAGTAGGTAAGATTCCGCAAATTCTCTAGTTCTAAAATCGTTTTGCGCGTCAAAGGCAGCAATTGCGCGTTCTTCTCGCAGTGCTTGGAAATAGACAGGATAGTCTGCTTCTGCTAATTGCAAACCGTCTGAGTGCTGGTTGACAGCGCGATCGAACAAATCCAGGCACTCGATCTTGGATTTAGTGCGATCGTACAGCCATACGCTCGATCGGGCAACTTCCAGAGTACGGCTAGCAGTTTCAGTTATTTCTTGAAGCGCCTTTGTTAAGTCGCCTTGATTCAGCGCTTTATTTTTGGCTAAATCAATTAAGGCCGATTTCTGTTTCTGTAGCTGAAGTTCGCTTTGTTTCAGGGCATTTGTCCGCTCTTCAACTCGGATTTCCAGCTTTTCATTCAGATGAAGCAGCGCTATTTCAGCTTTTCGGCGAGCGGTGATATCTGTGCCGATGCAGAGGATGCCCAGGATTTCTCCCGCTGAATTAACCAGCGGTTTATTTGCCCAAGATACCCAAACGCGATCGCCACGGCGTCGGAGGTTTTCATTTTCATAGCTGGTAAAGCGATCGGGATTTTGTAAAATTTCATTATAAACCAACTGTAAGTTATTCCCTTCGATGTCTGTCTGCGGAAGAATTGTTCCCATTGCATTTTTACCAATGACTTCTTCCTGAGTGTAGCCAAAGAATATTTCAGCAAATTCGTTAAAAAAAGTAATATTGCCGTCAGCATCCAATTTCAGAATAATGCTGCTTGCATTTTCCACCAATTCTCGATATTTAATTTCGCTTTCTCGCAGCGAATTTTCTGCCTCGGCGCGTTCAGCTACCGTCGCTGCCAATAACAGCGATGTAATTGTAACTACAGCCATAAAAGCTTGCAAAAATAAGATAGCCTGAGTGATATTTTCGGCTTTGGCTATGAACGGCCCCCCTCCCTGAGAACTGCCCATAATTGCGATGCTTGAGACAATGAACGATGCTAGGACAGCGGCTCGTTGACCGAATTGGAGCGCCGACCAAATTATGAAAGGAAACGGCAAATATTCCAGGGGATAACTAGAAATAGAAGCTTCAGTTTTCGACACAAAGACCAGCCAGCTCACCCCAATTAATAATAATAACCATACTGCCCGCCAAATTAAATATTTTTGCTGGCTGCCTGTTTGTCTTTTTAAACGCTCGGCGGTTACTTTAGGGCGAAAAAATATTAGGATTAAGGGAGTTAAAATTAAAACTCCCATTGTGTCTCCCAACCACCAATCCCACCGAAGCGACCAATATTCTGTCCTATCTACTTTCCCCGCTAAATATAGGGAAAACGCGCCAATCGTACAACTGATTTGAGTAGAAATTAGACCGCCAAACAAGATTAAATTAACTACATCTTTCAAGCGATCGAGAGATGGACGAAACCCCATCCAGCGCAGGGCAGTTACTGCAAAAACAGCTTGCAGAATTGCCCCGGCGTTTCCTCCCAGCCAAACCGCAAATATCTGTTCATTTGGGTTAACAAAATTTAGCAGGAATGTACCCAAAACTATGGCTGGCCAGACTTTACTCCCAAACAACAAAAGTCCAGCTTGTGCAATTCCTGCGGGTGGCCACACCGAGGCAGCAAAGGGACTAACACCTTGAATTGAAATTGCTAGCCTCGCCCCCACGGCGTAAGCGACAGCAACGACAGTTACTTGGGCTAAGTACCGCCCAATTCGGGATTGAGGGAATCGCAGAAACTGATTTAGGTTCAGATTCATACCGAGTTTTAAGTTTTAGGGGATTTCACATCTCAAGGAAGAGGGAAGTTCGGCAACGAGCAATGTACGGGATGTAACGGATGTAATATCAATTCCGGTTGTATCGGAATGAGGAAACCGCAGAGGACACAGAGGATACAGAGAAAGGGAAGAGAGAGATGAATAATTCTGATGCCAACGGATTTGATATAACGGATGTAACGGATGTCAGGAAGAGGGAATAAGGAAGAGAAAGAGGGGAGCTAATGTAGGGTGTACACCGGGCACATTGCGAGCCTAAATGTAGGTGCGCGGTGCGCGCACCTTACCAATTATAAAGGCTTAGTTGATGGCGGCTTCAATCCACTGTTTTAAAGTAGAATTTACTTCATCAATGAGAATTTCATGTGATTGGTGAGTGGCTCTTTCCACAACTTCAACTTTTCCTGCTTTCAGCGAACGGCCCGGAACAATGCGATAGGGAATGCCGATTAAATCAGCATCTTTGAATTTAACTCCGGCTCGTTCGTCACGGTCATCTAGCAAGGTTTCAATGCCAGATTGGTTGAGTTGTGCGTAGAGTTTTTCGGCGACTTCTACTTGTTGGGCGTCGGAAATATTGGGGATGCTAATGATGGCGTGATACGGCGCGATCGCCACTGGCCAAATTATCCCGTCTTTGTCGTAGGATTGTTCTACGGCCGATTGAGCTAGGCGCGACACGCCGACGCCGTAGCAGCCCATAACAAAGGGCATTTCTTCGCCTTGTTCGCTGGTGTAGGTGGCGCCCATTGCTTGGGAGTATTTGGTTCCTAATTGGAAGATGTGGCCGACTTCGATGCCTCTGGCACTTTCCAAGGTTTGTTCGGGGTTGTGCACTGCCCGATCGCCCTTTTTAGCTGTTCTGACGCCTACAACCGTTGCTGGCAGGGGAAATTCTTTGTTCCAATTAGCCCCGACAACGTGGTATCCTGATTCGTTTGAACCAGTGACAAAGTTTGTCAGATCAACTGCTGTGCGATCGACCAAACGCAAAAACTTGGGAGATACCCCCCCTTGCCCCCCCTTGGTAAGGGGGGGATTTGAGTCTTCTTGCCCCCCCTTGGTAAGGGGGGGATTTGAGTCTTCTTGCCCCCCCTTGGTAAGGGGGGGTTGGGGGGGGTTGGAGGCGATATAATCATCAGCAAGATCCGGAGCCATATAACCCAGAGGTAAAGATTTAGCCGCCCATTTCCGCTGAGCTTCCGCATCGGGAACAGTCAAAAATAAAACAGTTTTAGCTTGATAATTGCCCGCTAACTTCGTCAATTCATTCAGCAACTTTACCTGATTCACATCTTGGTCGCCGCGAATGCTTACCAATACCAAGACTGTGATGCCATTGTCGTAAACAGCTTGGTAAAGCACATTTTTGACAACTTGCGTCGGAGAACATTTCAAAAATTTGCAAAGTTTATCAATTGTTTCAGTTCCCGGCGTTTCCCGCTTTTCAAACGTTGCAAAGGGCGACGGTTCCACATCCGCAGGCATCGATACAGCCTTTTCCACATTAGCTGCATACTGACCATCTTCAGTATAAAGAACTTCATCTTCCCCCGCTTCAGCCAACACCATAAACTCTTGAGAACCAGAGCCGCCAATTGCTCCCGAATCAGCATCTACTGCTCGGAATTGCAAGCCCGATCGGCGCAGCATATTGCTATAAGCTTGAGCCATATCCTGATAAGTTTTTTTCAAACTTTCTTCGTTAGTGTGGAAAGAATAGCCATCTTTCATAATGAATTCGCGACCGCGCATCAACCCAAAACGCGGGCGAATTTCATCGCGAAACTTAGTTTGAATTTGATAAAGATGTAAAGGCAATTGCCGATAGGAACGAATCATATCTTTAGCAATTGTAGTAATTACTTCTTCGTGAGTTGGGCCCAGTCCCAATTCTCGCTGCTGCCTATCTGTCATGGCAAACATAATACCTTCAGCTTGAGTGTAGGTATCCCAGCGGCCGGATTCCCGCCACAAATCGGCCGGTTGCAATTGCGGGAGGAGACATTCTTGAGCGCCGGTAGCGTCCATTTCTTCGCGCACAATTTGAGATACTTTTTTGAGAACTCGCCACATTAAAGGTAGATAAGCGTAAATTCCGCTACCGATGCGCCGGATGTATCCGGCACGGAGTAATAGTTTGTGGCTGGGAATTTCTGCTTCTGCCGGGTCTTCGCGCAGGGTAACAAAAAGCATTTGAGATAGTCGCATGGCTGATTTCCTTAAAATACCGGATGAGTGTAATTTTAGATCAACTTCTGATATTATCAGAACTAAGCCCGATTTGATTAAATATATGAATAAAATTTGGCAAAACTACGAAAAAGGTATGGCAGTCTTTGATAATTGTCACTCTCCTACTGTGCAATCTCAGTGGCTTGCCTTAAAAGATGAAATAGGAGAATTTGTTCGAGAACCTAATTTAAGCGAAATTTGGGATATTGTTCATGCTGCTGGTCGATTGCTTTACAAACTAATCGGAATTCCATTATATTTAATTGCCTATCCTACGGTTCGCAAACACAGTCAACGTTTCGAGGAGTACGGCTGTATTCGCAGCATTCGCAACTGTGAGGGTAAATGCTGCGGGAAAAATTCGTAGCCTAGGCTGCGGCGCACCCGATATCATGTTTGTTGAATGACGCGCAATTACATTCTAATGACCGACAGCATCCAGGATACCCGCCACGTGATTCATCCGTCCAGGAATAAAAAACCTGTATCCGATGAAACTTGCCGAACGTATTTATCCGTGGGATGAATGCTTCAATCTAAAATCTAAAATCTAAAATCTAAAATGGATTGACCGGATTCAAAAAATAATGCAACTTTAGGCAAGCGCCAAACCCATATCCCGTAACTAATTCCCAATCTAAAATCTAAAATCTAAAATCTAAAATCGCATGACCAGATTTATTCACGA
>Ga0209278_1001000_pt1 | contig 18283 bp, 16 predicted proteins | sample JI81BgreenDNA_FD_187504 | JGI IMG/M metagenome (GOLD analysis project Ga0209278, IMG submission 187504) | Wastewater effluent complex algal communities from Wisconsin, to seasonally profile nutrient transformation and Carbon sequestration -... | ecosystem: Engineered > WWTP > Effluent > Algae... | reverse complement strand
CCAAGTTCTGCGACGATCATGGCTGCTATCACCTGCACCCAGATGGGCAGTTCGCTGATGAACGCCGGCACCGATGAAGGCACGATTTCCTGTAATGGTTTCAGCAGGATGGCGAACAAGGCTACGGCGGCACCACGGATCAGCCAAGGATTCAGGATGAAGTACAAGAGATCATCCTGCCAGCGCCGGCGGAAAACGGGCTGCGCGGGCCGGAGCGGAATGATCCGTTCCAGGGGCAGAAAGAACAGCAGAAGAATGAGGATTTCCCTCGCTTCGAACAACACGCTGATATTCCAGAAGCCTCACCTCCCCACAGGAATATCAGAATGTTATCGCCAATAGGTTAATGCCTAAGACAACTTGCGTCCCACCCAGACGACCCGTCCGATGATGTGGATGGCGCCCGGGTCGCAGTCGGGCCAGCTGGGGTAGGCGTCGTTGTCCGAGTGGATCGTCAGGCGGCGGGTGGCGGGGTTGAGGGAGAGGCGTTTGACGAGCAGAGCATCATCGACGCGCAGAACGTAGATGCCGTCGCGGGCGGCGGATTGGTCTTGGGTGTCAATCAGGATCTGATCGCCGTGGGCCAGGGTGGGCAGCATCGAATCGCCTTCGACCGAAAGGATGGCGAGGGCTTCGGGGGGCGCGTTGGCGATATCGCGGACGAAACCGGCCTGGAAGGCGATGCGGGCGGTGGGGCTTTCTGCATCGGGCAATGCCCCTGGCCCTGCAGACGCGCGGACCTGGTATTGTGGAATCAGCACATAATCATCGGCGGCGCGGGCGAGGCCGGGGCGCGGCAGAATGGCGCGGCCTTCTTCGGCCGGGCCGCCGAGCAGATGTTCGGCGATGCCGAAGTGGCCGGCCAGGATGCGGCGATCGGATTCGGACAGGCGGCGCGGTACGCCGCGTTTGATAAACTGCTGAACATAACTGGCATTGCGACCGAGCAGGCGTGACAGCGAGGCATAATCCTCGCCACGCGATGCGATCAGCGCGTCCAGCCGTGACCGGATGGCGGTGCTGTCCATAGGTGTGGGCCTCCTCTCCAAGCCCACAGTGGGCCTATAGCACTCGGTTTTTTCCTAGACTAGTAGGATTTGGGTAGGAATAAAGTGAGACATCAGCCGAATCGCGAGGGATAGGCTGATAATGTGTCCAATCCGAATAGGGAGTGAACGACATGAGCTTGTTGCCTGTCGTGGAGCGCCATTTGCGCGCTCACAGCGTACCACCCTCGCGCTTTGGCCGGTTGGTGACCGGCGATCCGCGATTCGTCTTCGATCTGCGGCGCGGCCGGGAACCCCGCGCCGCCACCCGGGATCGCGTGCTGGCCCATATCGCCAGCACCGAAGCTGCCAACCGCCAGAAAAAGGAAATGCCCTATGCGCCCGCAAACTGATCGTGCCCAGGCAGCCATCCTGCGGGCGGTCGCTGCCATTGCGGCGCCCTATGGTGCCCGCGTGGTGATCGAGGAACTGCGCGCCCGCGATTGGGCGAGCCTGACGTTGACCGGCACACGCCATGAACTCGATGTGCGGCTGGATGGGGTGGGTGCAGCCGCCGCGCTGGCCGCGGTGGGCGAACGGCTGCCCAGCGAAGCCATCAGCATCGCCGGGCAGATTGTGGCCGAAGCTGTGGTGGAACCCGGCACCGCCGATGACGAGGGCGTGGCGATGACCATCTGTGCCCTGCTGATAAACGACTGAACGAAACGGGCGATCGCCTGTCGCGCCAGCACGCCATGCCAGCACCTGGGGGGAGTGCTGGCTGGCGGCGGGAGGATGCCCCCCAAATTCCAACTGCGACAAACTTGAGCGCCGCTCAAAAACACTTGCCAGCCCGAGCCGACATGGGCAGGATGTGAGTCGCAATCAAAACTCCCGGCAAAACTGCCGGTTGCAACTGGCAGCAACAGGGTCGGCAGGCACGCACATGGTGAAGAACAGGGTCAACAGGGCCGTTCAACCAGCGCTTCGTGCCGGCGCATCTCCACTTTTCATTCTGGGCCTTTCCGCAGCGCTGGCGGCCTGTGGCGAAACCAAAGCGCCGCCGCCCGCGCCAAACCCGAATCTGGGGCCGGCCGTGCCGGTGCGGGTGGTGAGCGTGGCGCCGGTGAGCGGCGTGACCGAGCTTGATGTGGCCGGCACCGTGCGGCTGAAGCGCGAAACGCCGCTGGCCTTCAACACGCCGGGGCGTATCGCGGCGATCATGGTGCGCGAAGGTGATCGTGTGCAGGCCGGGCAGTTGCTGGCGCGGCTCGATACCACGGCGCTGGGGGCCAACCAGGCTTCGGCAGCTGCTGAAGTGGTGCGGGCGCAGGCCGATATGAAGCGCGCCGAAGATCTGTTTGCCAAGGGCTGGGTAACGGCACCGCGAGTGGAGCAGGCGCGGGCAACGATGGCGGCGGCGCAGGCGCGGGCGCGGGCGGCCGGGTTTGACGTGACATTGGCCAGTTTGCGCGCGCCCGCCAGCGGCGTGGTGCTGGCGCGGCCGGGGGAACCGGGCCAGATTGCCCAGCCAGGCCAGGCGATATTGACGATTGGCGAGATGAATCAAGGTTTTGTGCTGCGCTTGCCGTTGGCGGACCGGGATGCGGCGCGGGTGCGGCAGGGCCAACCGGCCACGGTGCGCATCCCGGCGCTGGGGGCGGGCACGCTGGCCGGCATTGTGAGTGAAGTGGGCGCGCGCGGCGATGATGGCACCGGCACGTTTCGCATCGAGGTGAAGCTGCCGGCGGACAAGCGCTTGGCGTCTGGCCAGATCGGCAGTGCGCGCCTGCGGCTGGGCCCGAGCGAACCGGGCGCACCGATGAGTGTGCCGGCCACGGCGGTTTTCGCCGCGCGGGCTGATGAAGGCTTTGTGTATGTGCTGGAACCGGTCACGCGGCGGGTGCGGCAACGGCTGGTGGCATTGGGCGCGGTGAGTGATGCCGGCGTGGTGATCACGGGCGGGTTGCAGCCCGGCGATCAGGTGGTGACCACCGGCATCGATCGGCTGCGCGATGGCCAGGTGATCGAACTGGCGCGGCAGCCCCAAGGCCAGCCCGCAAAGTGAACGGCATCATCCGCTTTGCCATCCAGAAATGGCAGATCACCCTGGTGGTGTTTCTGGCGCTGGCGGCGCTGGGGCTTTCGGCGTTTTTCACCATCCCGCGATCGGTTGATCCGCATTTCCCGTCGCCGTTCATCAGCGTGATTGCCAATGTGCCGGGCGCCGAGCCGGCCGATATGGAAACCACCATCGCCAAGCCGATCGAGGATGTGATCCAAGGGCTTGATGGGATTGTGAAAGTGCAGTCCCGCTCCACCGATTCCACTGCGATCATCACCGGCGAATTCAGCTGGGATGGCGATCCCGAAAAGAATTACGACGAGATCGTGCGCGAGGTGAACGCGATCCGGCCGAATCTCCCCAGTGCGCTGACCCGGCTGGAGTTCCAGAAATCGCGCACCACCGAAGCCGCCGTGCTGCAGTTCGCGCTGGTTTCGGAAACCGCCTCTTATCGCCGGCTGGAAAAGATCGCCAAGGATCTGCGGGAACGGCTGATCCGGGTGCCGGGGGTGCGCGGCGCGCGTGTTTTCGCGCTGCCCACGCCCGAAATGCGCGTGGCGCTTGATACCGGGCGCATGGCGCAGCTTGGCATTCCCGTTACCGCTGTTACCGATGCGCTGCGCGGTGGCGGCCAGGATCTGCCGCCCGGCGCCGTGCAATCGGGCGAAGCGCGGCTGAATGTGCAGGCCGGCGGCGCCTACAAGAGTGTGGCCGAACTTGCCGATGAACCGGTGCGCGCCCAGGGCGGCCGCATCGTGCGGGTGAAGGATATTGCCACCGTGGGCTGGGCCTATGAGGAGCAGCCGCATTTCGCCCGCTACAACGGCAAGCGCGCCGTGTGGGTGACGATGACCCAGAAGGACGGGCTGAACGTGCTGGATATCCGCAATGGCGCGGTGGCGGCGGCAGAGGCCTATCGCGCGCTGCTGCCGCCCGATGTGCAGCTGGAAGTGGCGTTTGATCAGAGCGACGATATTGCCCGCAAGCTGGGGCAACTGGGGCGCGATTTCGGCATCGCGCTGGGGCTGGTGCTGATCACGCTGCTGCCGCTGGGTTGGCGCGCCAGCATCGTGGTGATGGTTTCGGTGCCGCTCAGCCTCGCGATGGGCGTGGCGGTGCTGGCGTGGAGCGGCTTTACGCTCAACCAGCTGGCGATTTCGGGTTTCATCATCGCGCTGGGCCTGCTGGTGGACGACAGCATCGTGGTGACGGAAAACATTGCCCGCCACCTGCGCATGGGCAAGAAGCGTGAACAGGCGGCCATCGATGGCACCAGCCAGATTGCGATCGCGGTGATCGGCTGCACTTTTGTGCTGCTGTTTGCCTTCCTGCCGCTCACCATGTTGCCCGAAGGCGCCGGCAAGTTCACCCGCAGCCTGCCGGTGGCCGTGCTGGGCACGGTGGCAGCATCCTTGCTGGTTTCCCTTACCATCGTGCCGTTTCTGGCCAGCCGCATCCTGCCGCGCGAGGAAAGCGAGCATGGCAACCGGTTTCTGCAGGCCGTGAATACGGGCATCCACCGTTTCTATCAGCCAGTGCTGCACTGGGGCCTCACCCATCCGTGGCGGGCGATGGCGGTTTCCACACTGCTGATCTTTTCCGGCTTTGGCCTGGTGCCGCTGATTGGATCAAGCCTGTTTCCGCCGGCCGAAACGCCCTATTTCACCGTGCAGGTGACGGGCAGCGAAGGCACCGCCATCCCCGCCACCGACCGGGCCGTGCGAATGGTGGAGGCGGCGCTGAAGGGTGAGCCGAACGTGACCGGGGTGGCCAGCAACGTGGGCCGGGCCAATCCGCGTATCTTCTACAACCAGGTGAACAATGATCAGCGCGCGAACATCGGCGAAGTGCTGGTGACGCTGAAGGCGTGGGACAAGCCCGGCAGCCCGGAGATGGTGGAACGGCTGCGCGCCAGATTGGCGGCCGATCCCGATGCGCAATATGTGGTGAAGATTTTCCAGAACGGCCCGCCCATCGATGCGCCGATCCAGATCCGCATCGTGGGTCCCGAACTGGATGTACTGAAACGGCTGGCCGGCGAGGTGGAAGCGGTGATGGCCAAGGTGCCGGGCACCCGCGACGTGCGCAACCCGGTGGCAGTGGACACGCCGCGGCTCAATCTGGGCCTTAATGCCGACAAGGCCGCTCTGTTGGGGGTGGCACCGGGCGCGCCGCGCCGGGCGCTGCGGCTGGCGCTGGCCGGGGAAGCTGCTGGCCGCTTCCGCGATGTGGAGGGCGACAGTTATAATGTGGTGGTGCGCCTGCCGCTGGCCGAACGCCACAGCATCAGCGTGCTTGATTCGGTGTATCTGCCCGGCAGCGCCGGTGCGGTGCCACTGCGCGAGATCGCCTCGCCCTATCTCGACAGCGCCCCGCCCCGCATCAACCGCGAACGCCAGAGCCGTGTGGTCTATGTCGATTGCCAGATTGCCGATGGCTATCTCACCGCCAAGGTGAACAGGGCGGTGGTGGATGCGATCAGCCAAGTGAAGCTGCCGGATGGCTATCGGTTCGATGTGGGCGGTGAAGCGGAAACGGCGGCGCGCAGTTTCGGTGGGCTGGGGCCGATCATCGCGCTGGCGGTGTTCGGCATCCTGGCCGTGCTGGTGATCGAATTCGGCCGCTTCCGCGAAACGCTTGTGGTGGCCGGCGTGATCCCGCTGGGCCTGTTCGGCGGGCTGGTGGCGCTGTTCCTCACCGGCAACAGCCTGAGCTACACTGCGGTCATCGGCTTCGTCGCGCTGATCGGGATCGAGATCAAGAACAGCCTGTTGCTGGTCGATTTCACCACCCAGTTACGCGAAGCCGGCCGGCCGCTGCGCGAAGCCATCGAGGAAGCCGGCGAGGTGCGTTTCCTGCCCGTGCTGCTGACCAGCGTGACGGCGATCGGCGGTTTGCTGCCGCTGGCACTGTCTGGCTCTGGCCTTTATTCGCCACTGGCCTGGGTGATCATCGGTGGGCTGGTATCCTCCACCGTCCTCTCCCGCGTCGTTACGCCGGTGATGTATCTGCTCATCGTGCAGGGCGACAAGACCAGCGCTGCCATTGCAGACTGACAGTCACGGCAAAGACCATGTGACGCTTTGGCAATTTGAAGCAGCGCTTCATTGCGCCAAGGCCAGCACAGGTTTATCGCAACTCGCATGAAGCGTAACGCCGGTCAGGATCTGGAACTCGTGAAGCAGTGGCGGCCCGCCACGCAGATGGTGCGCGGCGGCACCATGCGCACGGAAGTGGGCGAAACCTCTGAAGCCATCTTCATGACCTCGGGCTATTGTTACGACAATGCCGAGGAAGCCGCCGCGCGCTTCCGGGGTGAGCGGCCGGGCATGACCTACAGCCGCCTGCAGAACCCCACGGTGGAGATGCTGGAACGCCGCATCGCCCTGATCGAAGGCGCCGAGGCCGCGCGCGCCACCGCCACCGGCATGGCGGCGATGAGCGGCATGCTGCTCTCGACCCTGTCGGCCGGTGATCACCTGGTGGCGGGCCGCGCGCTGTTCGGTTCGTGCCGGGTGCTGGTCGATACGATCCTGCCGCGCTTCGGCATTGAAACCACCACGGTCGATGCCCGCGATGTGGATGCCTGGGCCAAGGCACGCCGCCCGAACACCAAGGCCTTCTTCCTCGAAACGCCCACCAATCCGGGGCTGGACCTGTGCGACATCCGCGCCATTGCCGATGTGGCGCACGATGCCGGCGCATTGGTGATGGTGGATAACGCCTTTGCCTCCCCCATCGTGCAGAAACCTCTGGAACATGGCGCCGATATCGTCGCCTACAGCGCCACCAAGCTGATGGACGGGCAGGGCCGCGTGCTGGCCGGTGCCGTGGTTGGCAGCGAAAAGTGGATCAACGACACCTATCTGGCATTCGCCCGTCACACCGGGCCGAACCTGTCGCCGTTCAACGCCTGGGTGGTGTTGAAAAGCTTGGAAACGCTCGATCTTCGCGTGCGCCGCCAATGTGACAATGCGCTGAAACTGGCGGCCTGGCTGGAAAGCCGGGTGCCGCGCCTGGTCTATCCCGGCCTGCCCAGCCACCCGCAGCACGCCCTGGCGGTGCGCCAGATGACGGCGGGCGGCACCATCATCGCCATGCATCTTGATGGCGGCCGGCCGCAGGCGCAGGCGCTGCTCGATGCGCTGACCATCATCGACATTTCCAACAATCTGGGCGACAGTCGCACCCTGATGACGCATCCGGCCAGCACCACCCATGCCAGCGTATCCGAAGCAGTGCGTGCCGAAATGGGCATCACCGAAGGCATGTTGCGGTTGAGCGTGGGGCTGGAAGACGTGGACGATCTGATCGACGATCTTGATTCTGCGCTGAAATCGGCCGGCCTATGACGGGGATGATCGGCCAGATCTTCCCCTACGCCGAAACCACCGGCGGCATCACCGTGCGTGTCGCTCCCCATTATCTGCCCGATCAATCCGATCCCGAACGCGGCTATTATGTGTGGGCCTATCATGTGCGGGTGGAAAATGCCGGCCTGGTGCCCGTGCGGCTGATGGCGCGGCGCTGGCTGATCACCGATGGCGATGGCCGCACCGAACAGGTGGAAGGCGATGGCGTGGTGGGCGTGCAACCGCTGATCGCGCCAGGCGGTGCCTATGATTATGTTTCGGGCTGCCCACTGGCCACGGCATCGGGCCGCATGCAGGGCCGTTATGTGATGATGGCCGAAGATGGCGTGCGCCACACCGTCCTCATCCCGGCCTTTGCGCTGGAAGTGCCGGTCGGCCGCCCGCCAGTCCATTGATTGCGGCGCGCGGGCCAGCCATTCTCGTTCCATGAAGCGAACCCATCTTCCCCTCAATGCCCTGCGCGTGTTCGAAGCGGCCGCGCGCCACCTGTCGTTCACGCGCGCTGCCGATGAACTGGCGGTGACACCGGCGGCGGTGGGCCAGCAGATCAGGGCGCTGGAAGAAACGCTGGGCGTCGTGCTGTTCCGCCGGTTGACCCGCAATCTTGAACTCACCCACGAAGCCGAACAGGCACTGCCAGCGCTGCAGCAAGGCTTCCTGGCGTTTGAAGAGGCGGTGCGGGTGATGCAGGCCGGGCAATCCAGCCGCGTGCTTTCCATCGCCGCGCCGCGCGCGCTGGTGGCCAAATGGCTCACCGCCCGGCTGGCCGACTATGGCCGGCAGAACCCCGATCTGCGTTTTTCCATCGCCGCCCATGAAGACGGCGAGATGGATTTCACCCAGGCCAATCACGATCTGGCCATCCATTTCGGCGGGGAGCCGCAGGCCGAGGGGATTCATGGCCGCACACTGGGTGATGAACGGCTGATCATGGTGGCAGCGCCGGGCACCGGGGCAGATGCACCGTGCATTGCCCACCCGCTCGATCCCGAAACGCTGTGCGTGGAAAGTGCGCTCACCGTGGCGGATGTCGGCCTTGCCATCGATGCGGCCGCAGCTGGCCTGGGCAAGACGCGGGTGCCGGCCTTGCTGGCGGCCGCCGATCTCGCCTCGGGGCGCATCGTGGCCCTCGATGCCGGAGAGCCTGCTGCCGGTGCCTGGTGGCTCACCGCGCCCACGCCGCAATGGCGCCAGGCCAAGGTGCGGGCGCTGGTGGCCTTCCTGATCAGCTGATCCAACCGCGCGAGCGGTTTTCGATCAATTCGGCCGGCACCGCATGGGCCATTCCGCACGCGCGCCGCGTGTGATCCGTAACGGGCGGAAACCGCCTGCACATCCCTCCGAAATGGCCGCTTCTTCGGTCCGCTGCTGCGGCGGCCGGGATTATGGTTAGGCGTGGATTAACCATGAAAACTGTCGGAAAACTTTACACTTCGTAAAGTTAAGAATTTGGCAGGAAGTTGTTAAGCCGCTTGAATCGCAACGAAACTGAAAATTTCGTTAAATTGGTATGAATTTTGCATGGATGTTTGCGGCTGGGTGTCACGACGATGCTCAGACGGGCCAAAGCCAACGAGGGAGTTGCTGTTATGAGTATGTTTCTGAAGACCGCGATCGCCGCTGCTGCGCTCGCCATGATGCCGATGGCCGCGCAAGCCGCCCAAACCGTTTCGATCGTCAGCTTCACCGCCAACCAGGCCGGCCCGAACCTGACCTATGCCGACAATGGCGCTGCCGGCTGGACCCTGTCCACCGTTACGCCGAAGAGCGTGCTGGTCACGCTGGAAGATTTCAGCGGCGGCTTCATCTCGGGCGTTGCTGCTCAAATGAACTTCTCGGGCACGGGCACCAGCTTTGCCGTGAACAACTCGGGCAACATCTGGTCGCAGGCCTTTGCCGGCGGCACCGTGTCGTTCACCAACACTGCGGCGTTCATGCTCGGCTCGACCACCTATGCTGCGGGCAGCAACATCCTGTCGCTCACCTTCACTGGTGGTGAAATGACGGCAACCGTCCCCGGCACCGCCGGCAACGCGCTGGTGTCGATCCCGGGTGATGGCTTCTCCAACGTGACGAGCGATTTCCTGGCCTTCCCGCCGACCCAGCTGACCGATTTCTCGATCAGCCTTGCCAACGTGATCCCGGGCTTCTGCATCGGTTCGTGCGGCATTGGCGGCCAACAGACCGTCCGTTTCCAGAACTTCACGGCGCGCGGTTCGGGTGACTTCACCGCCACCATTCCGGAACCGGGCACCTGGCTGATGCTGCTGGTCGGCTTCGGCATGGTCGGCTTCGCCGCCCGTCGCCGCCAGGTCGCTGCTGCGGCCTGATCGGGTTCGCTTGGGGTCAGGCCCGGTTGCCGGCACTGCCGGCACGGGGGCCGGGTCTGACCTTGGGCATACGGCCCGCCATCCACCCATGGTCGCAGGGTGCTGGCAGGCAATCATTAAAATTAATAAATAAACTAATATAAAGTTAATTTACGCTTCCAAGGTTTCATCCTTTGGTTAGGACGATGAACAGTGGGTGGGGGTTTTCCCCTTTGCGAGGGACAAAACGATGAAACAGATGATTCTCCTGGCTGGTGCCTTTGCAGGCTTCGGCCTTGCTGCCGTTCCGGCAGCTGCGGCTGTGCCGCTAGTGAACTCGCCGATCGCGGTAACGAGCGGCGATGTCGGCAAGTCGTTCACTTACAACTACAACGGCATCGTTAATGAGCAGAACCAGAGCGGTCTCGCTGCGGCGATCACCTTCACGCTCAACAGCGTGGTGGGCAATGTCTGGAACTTCTCCGCCAGCGTGAACAACACGCTTTCCACGGCGCCCATCGGTGGTCGCATTTCCGGCTTCGGCTTCAACGGCAATCCGGAAATCGTCGGCGCCACGCCGCTGTCCGGCCCGTTCACCGGTGCGGTGCTCAATGCCGGCTTCCCGCAGATCGGTGGTCAGACCTCGATCGACTTCTGCCTCACCGCCAACAACAATTGCACTGGCGGCGGCGGCGGCGGTGTGGTGGACGGCGCAACGGCGTTGCAGACCTTCGCGCTCAGCTTCGCCAACAACCCGACCACGGCCGTGACCTTCAACAACTTCATCATCCGCTACCAGTCGATCACCGGCAGCACTCTGGGCGATTCCGGCATCGGCATGGGCACGAATGATGGCGGCTTTGATGGCGGTGGCGGTGCCGTGCCGGAACCGGCGAGCTGGGCCATGCTGATCGCTGGCTTCGGCTTGGTCGGCGCTGCCGCCCGTCGTCGCCGCGGCGCGCTCAGCGTTTCGGCCTGATCAAGCGCTGATTGAAGAAATGGCCGGTCCCCTCGCGGGGGCCGGCCTTTTTCGTTGCCTTGGTGTTGCCCAAAAAATTGGCGGCGGCGCTTTGCAAAGCGCCGCCGCCGTTTCAACCCCAGTTTGACGATGATGGCCGAATCAGCTTCGGCCATCAGCCACAAATCAGGCGCTCACCTGCTGCATGCTGCGCCGGCGTGACACCGCGCCCACCAATCCAAAGCCGGCAATCAGCATCGCCCAGCTTGCCGGTTCCGGCACGGAGCCCATGAAGACGAGGTGGGACAGCGCGAATGGCGTCCCATCGTGCGGGATGCCAAACGTGTTCCACGTGCCGCTGCTTACCGCCGACGGCAGTTCATACAGCACGAAATGATCGCTGGCCTTCACGGCCAGGAACTTCACATAATAGCCCGGCAACGACCAGGTGCCGCTGGTCTGGCTGGCATCATCAAAGGTCAATGTGCCCGGCCAGGGATCCTCTGTGTTGAACAGGAACGACAGCGCGATGTCTGGCTGCGCCGACGGCACGCCATCGTTGTAGAGATTGTAGCTGTTCTCGATATCGGGAACATTGTGCCCCAGCACATTGCCATTGAAAAGGCAGCCTGCACTGTCTGTCACCGAAACGCAGCCATGACCCATGCGGAAAACCCATCTCCGCAGTGCACGGTTACGCAGCTTGGCCAAGGGCGCGCTTTGACATTGGTCAAATGCTGCTGCCTTTTGGCGCGGTCCTCGCGATTTCGGCAGGGCTTGCCAATTCGGCCCCTGCGCTTCATCGCTGCCGCGCAGTTTCACAAACAGGGGTCTGGAACATGGTGATGATGCGTTCGATGGTGGCCGTGGCCGCCTTGTTGGCCACGCCGGTGTTGGCGGCCGAAACGCCGCTCACGGCACTCGCCGCCGGCGTGAGCGAGGCTGAACTGAAGGCCAATATCACCGCGCTGGTGGGTTTCGGCACCCGCCACACCGCCAGCTATACCACCAGCTCCACCCGCGGCATCGGCGCCGCCCGCCGCTGGACGGAAAGCCGCTTCAAAAGCTTCAGCGCCGCCTGCGGCAATTGCCTGACCATCGCCACGCCGGGCGAAGTCGTCACCAGCGAGCGCCTGCCCAATCCCACCAACGTGGTGGACGTGCTGGCCATTCAGCGCGGCACCACCGATCCAGACCGGTACATCATCATTTCGGCCCATATCGACAGCCGCAACAGCGATGGCCTGGATGCCAAGGGCGATGCGCCCGGTGCCAATGATGATGGCAGCGGCACCGCCGCCGTGATCGAAGCGGCGCGCGTGCTGTCGCAGCACAAATTCCCCGCCACCATCGTTTATGCCGTGCTTTCGGGTGAGGAGCAGGGGCTGAACGGCGGCAAGGTGCTGGCCGATTATGCCCGCGCCCAGGGCTGGATGGTGGAAGCCGATCTGAACAACGACATCATCGGCAACAGCACGGGCATCGGCGGCATGAAGGATTCAGGCCATGTCCGCGTGTTTTCCGAAGGCACCAAGGCGGTGGAAAGCGCCGCCCAGGCCAACCGTCGTCGCTACAACGGCGGCGAGAATGATTCGCCCAGCCGCAACGTAGCGCGCTTCCTCGACCGCCTTGCCGATCACAATATCGATGGCCTGGATGTGAAGATGATCTATCGCACCGATCGCTTCGGCCGCGGCGGTGATCAGACCCGTCTGCTGGAAGCCGGCTATCCGGCGGTGCGCATCACGGAAAGCGTGGAACATTACGACCGCCAGCACCAGAATGTGCGGGTGGAAAACGGCCGCCGCTATGGCGATCTGATCGATGGCGTGGATTTCCAGTATCTTGCCAAAGTGACCCGGCTGAATGTGGCGGGCCTGGCTGCGCTGGCGCGTGCGCCGATGCCGCCGGCCGTCTCCATCGAACGCAATGCCGGTGCCAACACCAAGGTCAGCTGGGCCCCGGTGAAGGGTGCTGCCGGCTACAAGATCTGGTGGCGCGACACCACTGCGCCGCAGTGGCAATACAGCCGCACCGCCGATGCTGCCGCCACCGCCCTGCTGCTGGAACATGTGTCGATCGATGATTGGCTGTTCGGCGTTTCCGCCGTGGCCGCCGATGGCAGCGAAAGCCCGATCGCCTATCCGGGCGATGCCGGCAATTTCATCAGCAACCCGCCGTTCCCGTCACCCCAGCCGCGGCCTTAAGCGCCGGCAATCACCGGCCGGCCGATCAGGGCGATCTCGTTCATGGTCAGCGCAAGCCGCTGGCCGCTGAGCGGGTCGCTCGCCATTGCGCTGCGGCCGTCAAGTGCGTGCAACAGCAGCGCGCGGCCATCGCTGGTGATCAGCAACAACGGCAGGCCTTTCGCCAGGTCACGCTCCAGCAGCGGACGGGCGGGGGAGGGGGCAACGCCGGCTTCCCACAGAATCTCGACGGCCGATTCCACTTCATCTTCGTCGGCGCTGATCGCGGCGCCGGCCACGGCAAGCAGCGCATCGCGACCGGTGCGCCCGCCGATGCGGGCCGCCACCTGCTCAACTGTAAAGCGGATGCCGCGCGCCTGCCAGCAAGCGACCAGCGCTGCCACCAGCGGATCGGCTGGCTGGGCCAGCGCTGGCACGGCAAGGAGCAGGGGCAGGGCAAGGATGATACGGCGATTGACCATGGCAATAGCCTAGCCGGCAGCGGCGCATCCTGCTAGGCGGCGCGCATCATGTTGTCTGTGCAAAATCTCACCGTTCGCCTTGGCGGGCGCTCCATCATTGATGGCGCCAGCGCCACGTTGCCGCCGCGCGGCTGCGTGGGCCTGATCGGCCGCAACGGCGCCGGCAAATCCACGATGATGAAGGTGATGGCCGGCACCATCGATCCCGATGGCGGCAGCATCGAACGCCCGCGCGGCACGCGGCTGGGCTGGCTGAAGCAGGAAGCCCCGATGGGGCAGGGCACGCCGTTTGAAACCGTGTTGGCCGCCGATACCGAACGCGCCGCGCTGATCGCCGAGGAAGACGCCGGCGCCAGCCCGGAGCGCGTGGCGGATATTCACGAACGGCTGATCGCCATCGACGCCCACACCGCCCCGGCTCGCGCCGCGCGCATCCTGGTGGGCCTGGGTTTTGACGAGGAGATGCAGGGCCGCCCGCTCGACAGCTATTCCGGCGGCTGGCGCATGCGCGTCGCGCTGGCGGCGCTGCTGTTCACCCGGCCCGATGTGCTGCTGCTTGATGAACCGTCGAACCACCTCGATCTGGAATCGGCCCTGTGGCTGGAAAATTTCCTGAAATCCTATCCCGGCCTGATCGTGCTGATCAGCCACGAGCGTGATCTCTTGAACCGTGTTGCCAACATGATCCTGCATCTCGAAGCCGGCAAGGTGCAGCTTTATACCGGCAACTACGACAGTTTCGAACGCCAGCGCGCCGAACGGCTGGCGCAGCTGGAGGCCGCGCGCACGGCCCAGGCCACGCAGCGCGCCAAGTTGCAGGATTATATCGCCCGCAACAGCGCCCGCGCCTCCACCGCCAAGCAGGCGCAGAGCCGGCAGAAGGCGCTGGCCAAGATGCAGCCCGTTGCCGAAGCCGCCAATGATCCGACGATGAAATTCGATTTCCCCAGCCCGGAACCGCTGCGCCCGCCGCTGGTGACGCTTGATCACGCCGATGTTGGTTATGACGGCCGGGCGATCCTGAATAATCTTGATATCCGGCTCGATCCCGATGACCGGCTGGCGCTGGTGGGCCGCAACGGCAACGGCAAGACGACGCTGGCCCGGCTGCTGATCGGCCAGTTGCCAACCATGGCGGGCACGCGCTTTGCATCGGGCAAGCTGAAGGTGGGTTATTTCACCCAATATCAGGTTGAAGAACTGGATGGGGACGCCACGCCGGTGCTGATGATGGGCCGCGCCATGAAGGGCTCCAGCCCCAGCGCCGTGCGGGCCCAGCTCGGCCGCTTCGGCTTTACCGGCCCGACGGCGGAACAGCGCATCGGCACGATGAGCGGCGGGGAAAAGGCGCGCCTGGCGCTGGCGCTGGTCACCCGCGATGCGCCGCACCTGATCGTGCTGGATGAGCCGACCAACCACCTCGACATCGATTGCCGCGAAGCCCTGGTGCAGGCGCTGGCCGGCTATGAGGGCGCAGTGGTGGTGGTCAGCCACGATCGCCACGTGATCGAGGCGAGCGCCGATCGGCTGGTGCTGGTTGATGCGGGCCGCGCCAGCCAGTTCGATGGCAGTATCGATGATTATGAAACGCTGATTCTGGCGGGATCTGGCACCAGCACCGCTGCGCCGGCCGGTGCCAAGGTGCAACGCATCGATCCCAAGGAAGCCCGTCGCCAGGCCGCCGCCCGGCGTGAGGCCGCCAAGCCGCTGCGCCAGGCGATGCTGGCGGCCGAAGCGCAGATGAACCGGCTGATTGCCGAACGCGAGGCGGTGGACGAGCAGATGACCCAGGCGCCGGCCGACATTACCGCCCTGATGCAGCGGCGCGGTGTGCTCGATTCCGGCATCACGGCCGCGGAAGACGCCTGGGCCGCGGCCAGCGAAGCCTATGACGCGGCGGTGGCGGCGTCCTGAGCGCCTGAACGCACGACCCAAAGCTCAAACCCGCTCATGCCGAGCTTGTCGAGGCACGCGCCACAGTCCGTGCGTGCCTCGACAAGCTCGGCATGAGCGGGTTCGGTCGATTGGCAGGCTGATCTAAACCTCGATCGAGACGATCCGGGTGAGCGCGGTGAGCAAATTCACCCCGTCCCACACATGGCCGAACGCCAGCGCCTGACCGAAGGGCACGATGCGATCGATGCCGTGCGGGCGGGTGGCGGCCAGCATGGCGCGCCAGTCGTCGCCGCTCACGCCAAGGCTGGCGATGGTCTGCCAGTCGCGCTGCACCAGCGGGGCGAGGTCTTCAAGCGCCTCGATGCGGCGTTCGACGAAGAAGCCGTCGCTGGCGAGGCGGGTGAGGCGGGCCAGATCGGGCGTTTCAGTGACGCGCAGGCGATAATCGCTGGTTTCGCGGTGGTGCACGGGGCCGGCAGCGGCGAGCATCTGTTCGGCGACCAGCTTGTCCACGGCAGCACGGGCGGCGAAGGGCTCGCCAGCAGCCGCAATGGCGGTTTCCACCAAAGGCCAGAAGGTCGCCTGCGCGGCGGCCACCGTGGCGGCATCACCGCGCCAGAACAACGCGAGCGGTGAGGAGCAGGCCTGCTGGCCGAAAGTGACGGCATCGAGCGCGAAGCGGCGGGCCTGTTCGGCTTGGTCGGGCGCTTGGCCCCAAGCTGCGGCGTCGATCACCGCAGCCGACACCTTGGAGGGGAAGGTGAGTTCGCTGGCGTGTGGCGGCAGCGGGCTGGCGCGCACCTCGCGCACCGTGTCGTCGCCACCCCAGATCACCCGCACATCGGCATGGGCCGACAAGGCATCGTTGATCGGCCTTTCGGCCGGATAGCGCACGATCAAAAGGCAGGCGCGCACGGCTTCGGGCAAGGTAGCCAGCGCTTCGTTCAACAGGCGCAGCAGCAGGGTCAGCGCATCGGATTCGCGGCCCGAAACGCGCACGATGTTCACATTGCCGGCCAGCACCGAAAGCAGCGCCGAATAGAGGAACATCGTATCGACATTGCCGGGCGCGATGTGGAGGGCGAGGCCACGCGGGGCCCGGGTGAGGCCATCCTTGGGCGCGAGCTGCGCAAGACTGGCCGCGCGAGCCCAGAAGGCCAGCGCCACCATTTCCGGGCGGCTGCGCGCCGCCGGATCGGCCAGGATCGCCTTCCTCACCGCATTGACCAGCGCCAGCCGCTCCGGCGCGAACGGCGCCGCACGCGGCGCGGCCAGTGTGGCGGCGATGCTGCCACCGGCCGGCGCCATGATGCTGATCTGGCGCTTGATATCGGGTGCGATGCTCATGCGGCCTGGGCTGTATGCGTATCGGAACAGCCGCGCATTTCGGCGGCCGGGATGCGGCCCAGCACGCGGAAGGTGCGGCCCATGCGGCCGCACGGGCAATCATCCTCGCCGGTCAGCACGCCGCGATCTTCGGTGAGCAGGCTGTGGCCGGGGTAGGAGAGCGGGATGGCGGAGACGACCTGGATGATGCCTTCCTGGCCCAGCCCAAGCGGTTGCCAATCGAGCGGATCGCGGATGATCACATCCGCAAAGCCGGGCGCGTGCAGGCGGCCATGATCACATTCCATGAACACCGATCCGACCTGTTCGACCATGCCGTAGAAATTGTGCACATGATCGAAGCCGGCGCGTTCCAGGGCCACGGATTTGAACTGTTCGTTCGACACCGCTTCGTCTTCCAGCTTTTTCCAACCGCCCGAATGGATGAGCACGCTGCCGGGGAAATCCAGCGTGATGCCAGCGCGTTCCAGCGCGGAGAGGAAATATTTCCACACCATGAAGGTGAAGCCGAAGGCGAAGATCGGCTTGCCGGCGTGCTTTTCGGCAAATTCGGTGATGGCGGGCAGGTTCAGCCCCATGTCCTCATCGTTCAGCGCATAGATGTGGGCGCGGCCATAGGTCATCATGCCCAATATGCCGGCGCCGCGCGCCGAAAAGCTGGTGCGATCACGCACCACGCCGGGGTGATCGATGATCAGCATCGGCCGGCGGTCCTTGCCGATAAAATTGGTGGTAATGGCGGCCAGTGCGCGGCTTTGCGCTTGGGCGGTGGCTTGATCGAGATAGATGCGCGACGGCACCTGGCCGGTGGTGCCTGACGAGGTGAGCGTCTTGAACACCGCATCGGCCGGGATGGATTTGAGATCCAGTTCCTTGAACAGGCGCACTGGCAGGAACGGCACGTCGGCAATGCCCACAGGTGCGGCGCGGCCCTGCGCGGCGAGGATGCCGGCATATTGTGGGCAGTTTGCGGCGTGATGGAGCGTCAATTCGGCCAGCGCGGCGCCGAGCAGGCGGTTCTTCTCTGTCGCATCCAGCGCGAACGGCGGGGCGGCCAGCACGGCATCGCGCGCCTGCATATCTTCGCTCATGTTGCCGCCTCCCACGCTTGACCCAGTGCGCCATACAGCAGCTTGCCCGAAGACGCACGCGGCAGGGACGCCACGGCCTTCACCATCAGGCCGCGCGGCGGGAAGGAAAAGGCGGCGATCAGCGCGGCGCGCACGGTTTCGGGGTCGCCGGCTTCGACAAGCACGCGCAACTGATCGTCCTGCCCGAAGGACACGCCGGGCACGTCCATGCGGGCCAATTGCGCGTCGATATCATCCAGATTCACCCGCGTGCCGAACAGCTTGATCATGCGGCTGGCGCGGCCGGTGATGGCAAGGATGCCGGCCTCGTCGCGGCTGGCGAGATCGCCGGTCATCAGCACACCGCCCAGTTCGTCACCGCGCGCCAGATCGGCGGCGCCTTGCGTATAGCCCATCATGATGGCCGGTGAGGCGCAGCGCATTTCGCCCGATACGCCAGGTTCGCTGATCACCGCGCCATCGGCCGCGATCAGATCGATGGTCACGCCGGGGATCGGCACGCCGATGGCGCCGGCATGGCTGGCCAGATGTTCGGGCGGCAGCCAGGTCAGGCGCGGGCCGGCTTCGGTCTGGCCATACATGGTGATGAA
>Ga0209278_1000998_pt1 | contig 18326 bp, 18 predicted proteins | sample JI81BgreenDNA_FD_187504 | JGI IMG/M metagenome (GOLD analysis project Ga0209278, IMG submission 187504) | Wastewater effluent complex algal communities from Wisconsin, to seasonally profile nutrient transformation and Carbon sequestration -... | ecosystem: Engineered > WWTP > Effluent > Algae... | reverse complement strand
GTTGGTATAGTGGATTGTCAGATTGATAATTCCTTCTTGGTTGGTTGCTTGCATAATTTTTTCCCCCTAACAGTCGATCGGGACTTGGCAAAATTAACAATAAATCAAAACTGGCGATCGCACCACGATTGGAAAGCTCGTTGGAAAGCTTTTGACAAGACCAGGCTGTCGGTACGAAAGTCCGGTTACTGCTAATTTTATCACAAAAACTGTACGGAAACTCGCCAACTTACCCAGTATAGAATTGCCAGTCGCGCTGTCTTTGCTCCTTAATGCGCGAGCTCCTTCGCCAACAATATTTGGTCGATCGGGCTTTCTTCTATGCCAGTTGGCAAAGTGGCTCAATTTAGCCTCTGTAGCGACTTGACTCAAAGCGGTCTCAAGTCTTACAGCAGAGGCATTTGAGCGCTTTGGGTGTCAAGGTTTTTCGAGGTGGGAACTGTGGAGGTTAGGATAGTGGCATTCTGCTTTCACTGCCGTAGAAGATTTTTTTATAAATTAATAACATAACATTCAGGTACAGCTTATGAAATCCACACTTTGTTTTCCCGAAACTTCTCTTCACTCTAACGCAGTCACTGTTAATAATAATGTTATTGACTCTTGTATCCTTACAGCTTGGATTGACTTAGTAGGAGGAGATTTTGAGAGCTTGGGAGGAGATGATTGGCTTCCCTTGTGCGGCGACATTGATGACGGCGAAATTTACCGGGAATGGTTTTTGTGGCAAGACAGCGAAGTGACTCAAGAATGGGAAGCTTACGATCCCATTACTAATTATCGAGTTGTGGCACCTAGCCGAGAAATGATGATTGCTAAAATCGACCAAATAGAAGATACCAGAACAATTTAGTTGAGAAGGAGAAGGTTAAATCTTGATTTTCAACTTTAATAAAAATTATGTAAACAAACCCGGTTTCTCCCAACCACACTCAAGAAACCGGGTTTTTCAGACCTCAAATCTAGGTGTGAGTTGAGTCCAACTGGTTGAACATAATAATTTATCTCGCTACTGCTTTTTGTTTTTCTCGTTCTAATTTGCGCTGCTTCAAGGCTGCCAGATTTTGTTTAATCGTGTCGATCGCAAATCCAGCCTCCTGCTGTTGGTATAATTCGCTGGCACGGATCAAATCTGCAACAGCCTCGTCATCCGATCGCAAATTTGCAAAAGCTAAGCCGCGATTGTGGTAAGCTTCTGCCAAAGTTGAAACTTGTTCTACAGCGCTGCTAAATTTATCTTTGGCTTTGCGGTACTTTCCCGACTGATAAGCCTCAATTCCTTGTTGAAAATAAACGGAAGCTTTGCTGCCACTGTCGGTATCGGGAAATTCTGGGGAATTTAAAATTGGTTCTTTAAATATTACAGAAATGCTGCCCTTGCCGAAGTAAGCCCAAGTCATTGTTCCAAACCCAATCCCCAGCACAAGGGCAATAATGACAGACAGAGCAATAAAATTGGTGAGTTCCATAGAGCAATATTTGTTGTATTATAATATGATAAGTTAATTCCTAACTTCTGCAACAATGGCTGCACGGATTTACCTTAACTGGAAATGGTTTTTCCGGTCGCTAGCTTTAGTATTGTCGATCGGCTTAATGATTGCAACTGCAAGTTCTGACGCAGCAACCAACGCCCAAACTCAAGCAGGGTGGCAATTGTTGCAGCGGGATGAGACAGGGTTGGTGGTAGCAATGCGACACGCGATCGCCCCAGGTACGGGAGATCCTGCTAACTTTAAGTTAGGCGACTGTTCCACCCAGCGCAATTTATCAGCACAGGGACAAACCCAAGCCAAGCAAATTGGAGCCGAATTTCGCAACCGCAACATCAAAGTTGCCAGAGTTTTATCGAGTCAGTGGTGTAGGTGTTTGGAAACAGCAAAATTGATAAAGTTAGGCAAAGTCGAACCCTTCCCAGCGCTGAACTCGTTCTTTAGGGACAGCAGCACAGAAGCCAGACAAACAGCGACAATCCGCAAATTAATTGTTGATAATCGCAACACAAAAGGCGCGATTATTCTGGTAACTCATCAAGTAAATATTACCGCGATTACTGATATTGTACCGCAAAGTGGCGAAGCTGTGATTCTCAAAAGCGATCGACAAGGTAAAATCCAAATACTCGGACGAATTGGAGGATTTTAAATAGATAGAAAGTTATAATATTATCAATTCCCCATCACCAACTACGCAGTGCCAATTTATATGAGTTTCCAATACAGCGCCGCCCTAGTGACTTTAGCAGACCTTGATAAAGAAGTTCTCGTTAAATTTTATACAAAATTTCTCGACATAGAACCAAACCCTTACATTCCCAATACTTATGCGGAATTTCAACTCAACGGCTTAAGACTCGGCATCTTCAAACCCAAAGATTCCCACAAATCGGAATTTGCAAATCGAGCAAAAACAGGCATGAGTTTGTGTTTGGAAGTCAGCGATATCGAAACTGCGATCGCCCGAATTTGGGCTTTAGGTTATCCGCCCAGCGGAGAAATTATCAAAGCTTCTCACGGTCTAGAAATCTATGCCTTCGATCCTGCCGGGAACCGCATAATTTTACATCAATCCCATTAGAATGTAGGATGATGGCTAATTATTGGTGAACTCTCGATCTTCTCTTCTCTTTCTTCGCGTCTTCGCGGTTCGTTCAAAAAAACATCTAGTTCAAAACCCGCTGATGATTGCTATATAAGTTATATCAATTCCGGTTGCATTGGAATGATTAAACCGCAGAGTACGCAGAGAACGCAGAGGAAGAGAACAGAGAGATGTAATTCCGATGCTAACGGATTTGATATTATGCAATTGCTTCACCACCTTCGCAATCACATTGTCAAACCCGCGTCTACAAATCAAAACGGCCTTAACTATCTCATCAGTTCAGCAAAACTATAAAAACTGATAATTAATAACAACAAGGCTGTTAGGTGAGTTAGCTGAAATTGAGGCCGTGGGCCGATCGATTCCCGCACCAAAATTGAAAAAGACGAACCAATTATATAACTCAGAGACAGCGTTAAATATTGCCACTGCAATGTTACACTCCACAGCCCGAGCAAAATCATCGCCAAAGTCAACATCACCAACTCAACAAAGCGAGGCGGATTGTGCTGAGTAGACAGAATTAAAGTGTCCAACCAATATTGCCAAGGTCTCATGTTTTAGCGATCGAGCTTTTGGATTTAGCCTTCTAGCTTAACCTACGATCGCCATTCTGTTTGTTCCTGCAAACACCTTAAAGCCTCCGCCGTCTCAACCTGCGGAAATTGCCCATAAAAGCGGCTGACACTGTAAAAAGGGTGAGGAGTCTCCAAGACGATCGCCTTATCGCCCATTTGGGCCAAAAATCCCATCAAATCTGCCGGGGCGACAGGCGCGCAAATCCACAAAGCCGCCGGTTGCTGCGACTGCAAAGCCTTAGCCGCCACAGCCATTGTCATCCCCGTCGCAATGCCGTCATCTACCACAATCGCCAAAGCCCCCGCCGCACTGATATTTGGGCGTCCCGGAGACAAGTCTGCCAGCAGAGATTGAGCATTATTTTGAGCCACGGGCAATGCTGATTTTTGCAAGCGTAAATTGTGCTGCTTTTGCTTTTCCCAGAGGACATGACCATCAGCAGTTGCAGCCCCGATCGCCAATTCTAAATTATCTGGGCGAGTAATTTTCTTGGCAACAACCACATCCAAAGGACAGCCCAAGCGGCGCGCAATCGGCACAGCAACGGGCAAACCCCCGCGCGGCAAGGCGTAAACAATCGGTTTCACCGCCTTCTGCGTCATTAAACTCAACTTGCCGAACTCGTCCACAACTGCCTCGGCCAGTTTTTCGCCTGCATCGGCGCGATCGTCAAAAAACGGGTTAGAGAACATATTTTTGCCTGTACGAGCTCAACCAAACAATTGGAGATTCTGCGAGTGTTAATTGGAGATTGTGCGCGCGTGCGTAGCTATCCCGTAGGGAATCGACAGCATCGCACACAAGCTTCTAGCCAATCTCAAATCACACAACCCGATCTAAACTATAAACTCTAGGCTCGAAAAAATCTCCCTAATTGTAAAATGTATGTCCAGCGACTTGCAACTCAGCCTTTTTGACAACAATCAAAGTGCCACTTTCCAAACAGACTCAATACCAGCAAATGCCAAAATTCCCATCCCTCCCGGCACTTATCAAAATATGGAACAAATCGCCGAGCACTGCAACCGCTGCTACCGCTGCGAATTGGGCAACAGCCGCACTCACGCCGTCATCGGGCGCGGCAATCCTCAAGCCTCAATTTTGATTGTGGGAGAAGCGCCCGGACAAAACGAAGACGAAACCGGATTGCCCTTCGTCGGGCGATCGGGCAAACTGTTAGATAAGATTTTAGAATCCGTGGGATTGAGTGCAGAAACCGACGTATTCATTGCCAACGTCATCAAATGTCGCCCTCCCAACAACCGCCCTCCGACAGCAAAAGAAATCGAAGCTTGCAAACCTTACTTGCTCGAACAAATTCGCATCTTAGACCCCAAAATTATTTTATTAACTGGTGCAACAGCCCTCAAAGGTTTGCTAAGCGACAAGCGGCCCATTAGTAAAATTAGAGGTCAATGGATTGAATGGGAAAATCGTTTGTGTATGCCAATTTTTCACCCGTCGTACTTGTTGCGAAACCCCTCCCGCGAACCGGAAACTCCAAAATGGTATATGTGGCAAGATATGCAACTAATCAAGGCTAAATTGGATGAATTCAAAGAGCAAGTCTAATCAATTTTTCTTGTTGATTTGTAGGCGGGTTTGAGGCACAATCTCGGATTTTTACCCACAATCTTAAAACCCGCCCCCACCCACCGAAAAATTATAATTAATTTTCATGTGCAATTAGTAGGGGACGGGTTTCACCAACAATCTCTGATTTTTACCTGCCATCTACAAAACAAGTTCCCGCTTTCCATTCATAAATTCACGCCCCGTAGTAAAAATCCGAATTATGGTTGTCTCTAGTATTTTTAGTGAAACTCCTATCAATAGACAAGAAATTCCTCAAGAACTATTAGACATTGAAGATAAACAACGTACTAATCCACTTCCTTGGAAAGGGCAATTTTCACCCCAGTTCGTCCAAACTTTGATTGATAAATACGCAACTAAAAATAGTGTTATTTTTGATCCATTTTTAGGTAGTGGAACAGTTTTATATGAGGCAGGAAGATTCGGAGTGGAAGCCTGCGGAACAGAAATCAATCCAGCAGCTTTAATCCTAGCTAACACTTATAAATTCATCACTATTTCACCCGGAAAGCGTGAAAAATGTATCAATTGTTTTCTCGCTCAACTAAAAACAGAGATATGGGAGAGAATGCCACTCTTCCAAACAATACAAAAAGAACTTACACCTAATGATTTAATAGATAAAATCGTAGATGTAGCCGTTGATGATGAAGAAAACTTCCTTAATATTTTACATGAAGTATTAGTGATATTGCTAGACTTAGAAAACAAAAAACTTACCAAATCAAGAGTTTTTACACTTGCGGAAAATATCGCTACTTTTGTCCTTAAACTACCCTATAGTAAAAAGCCGATAAATGCCTACAATGCCGATGCAAGACACGTTCCCTTACAAAACTCCAGCGTCAATCTTGTGATTACCTCCCCCCCTTATATCAATGTATTTAACTATCATCAGCAGTATCGCGGTTCTACTGAAGCACTAAATTGGAAAATTTTAGAGGTGGCAAAATCAGAGTTTGGTTCTAATCGCAAGCATAGAAGTAATAGATTTCTAACTGTCATTCAATATTGCTTAGACATCGCCTATACTTTGCAAGAATTGTTAAGAATATGCAGCCCTAACAGTAGAATAATATTTGTACTAGGTAAAGAATCAAATATTAGAGGAACGCCTTTTTTAAATGGGGAGTTAGTTGCAGAAGTTGCTCGTCAAGTCTTGGGGATTAGCTTAGATATCCGTCAAGAAAGAAGTTTTGTAAATCGTTATGGAAAAATTATCAAAGAAGATATACTACACTTTACAAAAAGAGAAGACTTACAGTATTATTTTGCCATACATCAAGCCAGAACTCTTTCTATAGAAGCTTTAATATCTGCTTATTCCGTAGCCAATGAACAAGTAAAAGATGAAATCAAGGATGCTATCGATAAGGCTGCCACAGTACAGCCCTCACCTTATTTCGATCTGCAGCGTTCACGAAAAACCATTGAAATACTCAACCCAAAAGCAGAAAATTATGTTTAATTTAGCTCAACCACATGGGGACAAACTAGCAGCATTACTTGATAACGTGAAATTACCTCCTACAGATAAACGGCGTGTTAATCAAGCAATCGAATACTACAAAAAATGGTTGGAAACGCTTAAAAACATCAGGGGGGATGATCTGAAAGTTGTTCCAGAGATGGTATCCCATCTAACCTCCTATAAGCGATACATTGACGTTGAACTAATTTTTGACAGTGACAATGATTTTTTGTACCGTCAAAAAGGGCAATTAAAACTTGACAACTCAATTATTGAAGAATTTATACCTATCTTAGTTACAACCGTCTTTGCAGATTCATTAAAGGACAAAGAATTATCCTTTGGCCCAACACAGTGTTTTTCATCACTACGATTTGAGTCAAGTTTAAAACTCAGTCCAAAAGGCGGCGGGATCAGTATTCGAGCCAAGGATCAAGATTTTGCGATTAGTAGAAAAATATTCCTAAAAGCCTCTCATAACCAAGATTTTAAGGAGACTACCTCCCGTGAGGCAAATATTGCTTATGTTGCGGCTGAGTGTAAAACAAATCTTGATAAAACCATGTTTCAAGAGGGCGCAGCAACTGCCCTGGATGTAAAATTGAGTGTACCAGGAGCCAAGTATTTCTTGCTATGTGAGTGGCTTGATATGTCGCCGATTAGCTCATCACTCACAGCTATTGATGAGATACTAATTTTGAGAAAAGCAAAACGCTTATCGTCTAATATAAGAAGTGCTTTTAGTACGGTAGAGGGAAGAAAGAAAAATAAAGATTATTTTGTCAACCATCTCGATAACAACCCCTTTGCACCGGAAGTTTTTATGAGATTTTTAAGTGAGATTGAAGGGATGATTGGTAAAGATGAACTAGACGAAGATGACGTGCTGTCAAGAGGCTATTTTTAAGTGTAAAAAAAATCATCGGAACCAGCGAAAGCTATGGCTTTGCCTGACAATCGCGCAGCCACAAACGAATCGCCTCAGCAATTTCGCTTTTCTCCCCCTGTGGCCGCAACAACGGACTAACAGCCGCCACGGTATCATACCTAGAAACAATTTTCACTAATTCCCACCCGTTCTCCGTTTTAGTGAAAAATAACCAATGATATTGCTCAATTTCAACTCGTTTTCCCCCGCGATACTGCCGTTCCAAAGTAGTAATGAAAACTTGACTGGCATTTTCAGGAAGCGCATCTTCAAAATTCAAAGGTAACGGTTCAAACTCCGGGCGACCCGCTAAAATTATTTGCGGCAGCGCGTAACCGGGCGGTGTATTAGTGTTAGGAGAAAAGTGCGATCGCACAATTACGCGATTAGCATAACTCGGCAAATCTTGCAACAGGCGATCGACCAAAGTTTCTAAATCAGCGGGACAGGGCGATCGCGCTAACCAACCATACCCACTTGCGTTTATAGTGCGATCGGCATTTGTGACAACATTAGCAGCCAAAGTCGGAGTTGCAACCGCAGATATCAGCAGATAAACACAGATGAACGCAGATAAAATTCCATTGGCGTTCATCGGCGTTTATCGGCGGTTAAAACTGAGATGTTGCACCATTCTCAATAAGCCTTTTATGAACAGGCAAGATGCCTGTTCCACAAAGAGTGAATTTTCTTGTGGAACAGGCATCTTGCCTGTTCTTGAGAATGGTGCAAGATGTGAGTTAAAAACAACATTCATATTGTTACTCCAACTCTTCACAAATACGCGCAAAAGCCGCCGCCGGATCGTCCGCAGCAGTAATCGGGCGCCCAATCACCAGATAATCCGCACCAGCTTTCAAAGCCGCCTTCGGAGTCATCGATCTTTTTTGATCGCCTCCCTCAGCCCATTTCGGACGCACACCGGGACAAACTAACACAAAATCATCCCCGCAACTCATTCTTAACTGTTCCACTTCTTGCGGAGAACAAACAGCACCAGCTAAACCAGTTTCCTTAGCCAACAATGCCATGTGTAAAGCATATTCCGGCAACTCCAAAGGTATTTTCAACTCAAAAGCCAACTGTCGCGAATTCAAACTCGTTAATAGAGTAATAGCAATCAACTTAGGACTCGGTTTATCCACAGCCGCCGCCCCTTCAGTCAAAGCCAACTGTGCCGCTTTCAAAGCATCTTTACCACAAGTAGAATGGATCGTCAATAAATCCACATTATACTTACCAGCCGCCCGACAAGCACCAGCCACAGTATTCGGGATATCGTGAAACTTCAAATCGAGAAAAATCCGCTTTTCCCGTTGTTTTAAAATTTCCAAAATCCCCGGCCCGGAACTCACAAACAGTTCCAAACCCACTTTACAGAAAGATACTTGCGGCAGTTTGTCCAGAAGCGCGATCGCCTCTTCTTGACTCGAAACATCCAAAGCAACAATAATTCGATTGTCAGCGTTCATCAGCGTTCATCTTCAGTATTCATCTGCGGTTAAAAAAATAGATTAGTCATCGCAATAATTGCCTGCTTTGAACAGGCAAGATGCCTGTTCCACAATAATTATTGGAGATGTCTATTCAAGACACCAATCGCACAAACTTATTCTTCCCAACCTGCAAAACCTTACCGCATAAATCAGCAGGTGATTCAAAGGTGAGGTTAACATCAGAAACTTTATCGCCCTCCAACTTCACCCCGCCGCCCTGCATCAACTTCCGCGCATCACCGCTGCTTTTACAAAGCCCGCTAGCACTGAGAATATAAAACAACTTAGCCGGAAACTGCACACTTGCCAAAGAAAACTCCGCCACAGCATCAGCTTGTCCCGCAGCACCTTTAACCAGCGCCATTGCATCTTGTTGTGCGCGATCCGCCGCTTCCGAACCGCGATACTGGCGCACCACATCCAAAGCCAAAAGTTTCTGTTTTTCTCGCGGATTTTCGGGCAATTCATCAAGTGGCAAATCTGTCAATAGTTCAAAATATTGGGCGATCGAACTATCAGCAATTTTCTCCAACTTAGAATACATCGTCAGCGGGTCTTCCGACAAAGCCACATAATTGCCCAAAGATTTCGACATCTTCTGCACCCCGTCAGTCCCTATCAAAATCGGCATCAGCAAACCAAACTGCGGCTTCATCCCAAAATGCCGCTGCAAATCTCTCCCCACCGCAATATTAAACTTTTGGTCAGTTCCCCCCAACTCCACATCAGCCTCCAAAGCCACCGAATCGTAACCCTGCATTAGTGGGTACAGAAACTCGTGCAGATAAATCGCATTTTCCTGCTGCATCCGATTATCAAATCCCTCTTTAGCGAGCATCTGCTGCACCGTCATCGTCTTCAGCAGTTCCAAAATCTTCGCCAAGTCCAATTTCGACAACCACTCGGAGTTATAGCGAATTTCCAAACGTCCGGGCGTGTCAAAATCTAGAATCGGACGCACTTGGTCTAAATAAGTCTTGGCATTTTCCGCCACTTGTTCGGCTGTCAACTGGCTTCGCATCTCGGACTTCCCTGTCGGATCGCCAATTCTTGCGGTAAAATCTCCGATGACCAGTACCGCTGTGTGACCGGCATCCTGAAAAGCCCGCAGTTTGCGGAAGCAAATGCTGTGTCCCAAGTGAATGTCCGCCCCTGTGGCGTCGATTCCCAGTTTGACTCGCAAGGGTCGATCGACTTGGGCCAGCAGTTGGGCTAAATTTTCGTCAGAGTTGCTAGAATCAGGTCGATCTGGAAAAATCTCGCTGATGCCGCGGTAAAGCGCTGAAAGGTTAGGAGTTATCATCGGGGAGCGATCGTTCATCATATTTTGCCAAAGTGCAGCAGAATTAGTTACACTCACTGGTTGACGCATAAAAACATAACTATCACGCTACTATAATCCGAAACCTGACCGGCTTTCATTAGCTGACCCCGCCCAAAAACGGATACCAGCCCCGACAACAGTCGCCGACATCCCACAATTTTAGACGCTAGTTCAAACTCCTAAATTGATCTGTGGAGTAAATCTAAAATCTAAAATCTAAAATCTAAAATCTAAAATCGATCGACTGACAGTCTCTAGGTTTCGCATCTAAAATTAAAAGTCTTAAACCCCAAATCGAGTGAGGAAGTGAAATCCACGTGTCAACCAACGCAGTCCGCAATAACACGGAAAACTCAGCCCCCGTATTCGAGTTTGTTCAGTCAGTCAGTAAAGTGACCGCCGGAACCATACTCAGCATGACAATGCTTGCCAGTTCCGTAGTCGCTGGTGGACTGGTTGGCTTAGCGATCAGCTTCCGCAATTTGCCAGATGTTCGGATCTTGCAAACCTACTCTCCCACAGAAACTACCCACATTTACGACATCAACGGCAAGCCGCTAGCCAGCATCCACGATGAAGCCAACCGGGATGTCGTACCCCTTGACCAAATCTCCCCGAACCTGAAACGAGCTGTTCTGGCGATCGAAGATAGCAACTTCTTCACCCACAAAGGTATCAACCCCGGCGGGATAGCCCGAGCTCTGATGGTCAACCTAGAGAAAGGTAGAACCGTTGAAGGCGGCTCGACTATGACTATGCAGCTAGTCAAGAACCTGTTTCTCTCTCCCCAGTCAAAATTTAGTCGCAAGGTAGCTGAAGCGGTAATGTCTATCCGCTTGGAGCAAATTCTCAACAAAGACCAAATTCTGCAACTATACCTGAATCAAATCTACTTAGGTCACAACTTGTACGGCGTAGAGACAGCCTCTCGAAGCTATTTCAACAAATCCGCAAGTAATTTGACTCTTTCAGAAGCAGCGATGCTGGCCGGCTTAATTTCTGCCCCCGAAGAATACAGTCCTTTCGTCAATTACAAATTGGCAAAAGAGCGGCAAGCCCTCGTTTTAGGCCGCATGAAGGATCTTAAATGGATTACGCCGGCCCAAGAGACAGCAGCCCGACAGGAAAAAATTAAGCTAGGCAAAATTACCTCTTTTGGCGGCTCTCAAGTTCCTTACGTAACACAAGCCGTAGTCCAAGAACTGACAAGGCGTTTTGGGCGAGATGCCGTGGTTAAGGGAGGAATGCGCGTTCAAACCACGATCGACCTCAAAATGCAGCGCATAGCCGAAGAAACCGTCAAAGCGTGGCACAATCGGCTTTACTACCAAGGGCTGTTTTACGATCGCGATGAAGGTCAAATTGCCCTAGCCGCCGTCGATCCCCGCACCCACTTCGTCAAAGCAATGGTTGGCGGCGTCGATTACGAAAAGAGTCAGTTCAACCGCGCCATTCAAGCACGCCGCCAGCCCGGATCTGCTTTTAAACCTTTTATCTACTACGCTGCCTTTGCTAGCGGCAAATACGCCCCCGATTCAGTTGTCTACGACTCCCCTGTCGGCTACCGCGACGGCGACGGCTACTACTACCCTCAAAACTACGGTGGCGGCTTCTCCGGTGCTGTCAGCATCCGCAGAGCATTGGAAGTCTCTCTGAACATTCCCGCCGTCAAGCTTGGCCAAGAAGTCGGATTGAATAAAGTGATTGAGATTTGCCGCGTGCTCGGCATCAGAAGTCCGATGGAACCGGTGATTTCTTTGCCCTTGGGTGCAGTTGACCTCACTCCTTTAGAAATGGCCGGATCTTTTGCTACCTTCGCCAACAACGGCTGGCATTCTGACACCACGTTTATCGTGCAAGTCACTGACAGCAGTGGCAACGTCTTGCTCGACAATACGCCCAAACCCAAATTAGTTCTCAATTCCTGGGCGGCGGCATCTGTCAACAGCGCCCTGCAAGGAGTAATTACCAGCGGAACTGCAAGGGCGGCTCAAATTGGCCGGCCGGCTGCGGGGAAAACAGGTACAACTTCCTCAGAACGCGATATCTGGTTTGTGGGTTACGTGCCCCAGTTGTCGGTGGCTGTTTGGATGGGCAACGACAATTATAGACCGATGAGCTACGGTGCTACTGGCGGTGGGATTGTCGCCCCTGTTTGGCGTGATTTTATGAGCCAAGCTTTGCAGGGAGTTCCCGCAGAAAGTTTCAAACCTGCTTCATCTTTTGAGCGGCCTTAATTATCAGTCAGTTGTCAGTTGTCAGTTGACTGTTGACTGTTGGCAGTTGGTGTTTGACAGTTGACAATTGACACTTGGCAGTTGACAATTACCCATTATTTCTCCTCTGACCGAAAGAATCCAGGATACCCGCCACGTGATTCATCCGTGGAGAAATAAAAAACCTGTATCAGATGAAACTTGCCGAACGTATTTATGCGTGGGGTCAATGCTTCAATCTAAAATCTAAAATCTAAAATCTAAAATCGATTGACTTCTGGCTTCTGGCTCACACTCGATAATTAATCCGTGTATCCGTATCAACATCCGTGTTGTGCCTTCCTTCTTCCTTCTGACACTAGGATTGTTTTTCCAGCTCAGATTTCATCCGCTCCAGCGTTGAGTTCATTTGCTCAAACATCTGCTGGGGCGTGATGCCAAATTGATTGAGCTGTGTTTTTAACTGCTCTACAGTCATCTGAGCCATGAAGTCCTCAGACAGCTCAAAGCGCTTCATAAAAATACGGTAGCGCTCCATCATCGATTCCATCTGAGCGATGAACATTTTCTTGCCTTCGCGATCGAATTTGCCGTAATTTCCACCTAGTTTGATGAGAGATTGATAGTCTTCAAACAACAGCTTGGCTTCTTGCTGAACAATTTCCGAATCAAAAAATCCCATAGCTTTCCTAATTTTTTAATATTCAACTAATTTTGATCGAGGCGAGAAAACCCGCTGCTTTTTGTACCATTTTATCAGTTGCCGGAGGAAGTCCCTACCCCTCAAGGTACAAGAATTAGTAGAAATTTCCGTACAGGAGAGGCCGATGCCCGCGCAGGGCCGATGCCCGCGCAGGGCATCGGGCCCCAAAAGCGTTGGTTATTGGTTATTCAAACTAACAACCAACCAATAACCAATAACTAATGACTGATAACTGATGACTAATGACTTCTTCAAACTTCCCCGATGCGTTCTAGAGGCCAAAACCGCACTACAGCACGGCCGATGATATTCTGCTTAGGTAAAAATCCCCACCTGCTGGAGTCGTTGCTGTTGTTGCGGTTGTCTCCCATCACAAAGTATTCATTTTCTGGAACGCGATAAGGCCCCCACTGGTATTTAGGAGGTTCGGCAATATATTTTTCGACCAGGGGTTTGTCGTTGAGATAAACTAAACCTTTTTTAACGGCGACTGTTTGACCCGGTAAGCCAATTACCCGCTTGATGAATGCTTGGTCTTGGGTAAAGCCTTGTTCTTGCAACTTTTCGGGCGGGGCAAATACTACGATGTCGCCAGTTTTTGGAGGTTCGAGGTAGTAGGAGATTTTTTCGACTACGACGCGATCGCCCACGTGCAGAGTGGGTACCATAGAATCTGAGGGTATGTAGCGCGGTTCGGCGACCAAGGCTCGAATCACTATTGCTAAACTTAAAGCAATAATCACTATCTGAAGATTTTCTCGCTGTGACTTCCACGCTTTCTGCCACCAGCTTTCAGGCGGATTTTCTGCTACTTCTGTACCCAAATTCTTTTTTTCAGATGTCATGAAAGTCCTCGCTAAATAGTTGCCACTAATTATCTGATTAAGCTCGCTCAGCATTTAAATTGCATCTCTACAAATCATCAAACCATGACTAGCTGCACACGCGAACCAGCCCAAAATATACAATTTAAATGCAGTACAGCTTACCATTGAAGTATGTCGCTGTTAATTACTAGACGTGAAGTGCAGGCATTTGCAAAGTTGCAAAGTATCTAGAAAGGCATCGGCGTTGCACCTGCGATTTCCCTATCAATCAAAGATTTATACAATAACTCTCATCTTGATATTAACTCATAAAAAAGGCAGAGAATTTAAATTCTCTACCTTTTTTATGTGAGGATTTTGAGTTGTTTGCGATCGCGAGATTGGTTATTTCAAAACTTTACTCGCGATCGCACTTACTCAAACTTACTCAACGCCTTGGGGCAGCAATTCCCGCTTTTGACCTTGCAGCACCTTAACAATTCCGTCCTCGCCCACATCAACAACAGCGGTGTCGCCGTCTTTGATGCGGCCAGAAAGGATTTCCTCAGCCAAACTGTCTTCCAGCAAGCGCATAATGGCGCGGCGCAGGGGTCGGGCTCCGTAGCTGGGGTTGTAGCCTTCTTCTACCAGCCGTTCTTTGAATTTTTCGGTCACTTCCAGGGTGATGCCCTGTTCTGTCAAACGGCTGAACACTTCTTTGAGCATAATGACGGCGATTTCTTTGACTTCTTCCCTGTTCAACTGGCGGAAGACGATAATTTCGTCGAGTCGGTTGAGGAATTCGGGGCGGAAGTAGTTTTTGAGTTCTTCGTTAACCAAAGAACGAATGCGGTTGTAATTAGCATCGGCTTGGTTGTCGCTGAACTCGAAACCGAGACCGCCGCCGCCTTTTTCAATCACCTTAGAACCGATGTTTGAGGTCATAATCAGCAGCGTGTTTTTGAAGTCCACGGTGCGACCTTTGGCATCTGTTAAGCGGCCGTCTTCCAATATTTGCAACAGCATATTGAAGACATCGGGGTGGGCTTTTTCGATTTCGTCGAACAGCACGACGGTGTAAGGACGGCGGCGGACTGCTTCTGTGAGTTGGCCGCCTTCGTTGTAGCCGACGTACCCAGGCGGAGAACCGATGAGTTTGGAGACGGTGTGCCGTTCCATGTACTCCGACATATCCAGCCGAATCATGGCATCTTCGGAACCGAAGAAGTAGCCTGCTAGGGCTTTGGTGAGTTCGGTTTTGCCGACGCCGGTGGGCCCGGAGAAGATGAAACTGGCGATCGGGCGATTGGGATTTTTCAAGCCAACGCGGGCGCGACGAATGGCGCGGGAAACGGCTTTCACTGCTTCTTCCTGACCGATCAAGCGCTGGTGCAAGGTATCTTCCATGTGCAGCAGCTTTTCGGATTCGGATTCGGTCAGTTTGTTGACCGGGACTCCCGTCCAGCTTGCCACGATTTGAGCAATGTCTTCTTCGGTGACCACTGGCGATGGGTCTGTTTCGCCGGTGCGGGCAGAGTCGGTTTTTTTGGCTTGGGAAATAGCGCGAATTTCGGCTTTGATGGTCATTTCTCGATCGCGCAATTCGCCGGCTTTGTCAAAGTCTTGAGAACGCACCGCTTCGTCTTTATCTTTGAGGACTTGGCGGAGTTCTTTGTCAAGTTCTTTGGCTGCCGGGGGCAGTTGGGAGTTGATCAGGCGAACTCTGGAACCAGCTTCGTCTACCAAGTCAATTGCTTTGTCTGGGAGGAAGCGATCGGAGATGTACCGATGTGAGAGTTTGGCTGCAGCTTCCAGGGCCGTGTCCAAAATTTTCAGCTTGTGGTGCTGTTCGTAGCGTTCCCGCAGACCGAAGAGAATCTCGATCGTCTCGTCTACAGTCGGTTCGCCGACCATAACGGGCTGGAAGCGCCGTTCTAGGGCTGCATCGCGCTCGATGTGCTTGCGGTACTCGTCTAAAGTTGTAGCGCCGATACACTGGAGTTCGCCTCTAGCCAGAGCCGGCTTGAGAATGTTCGCCGCGTCGATCGCCCCTTCAGCCGCACCTGCACCGATCAAAGTGTGCACTTCGTCAATCACCAAAATCACGTTACCCGCTGTGCGGATTTCGTCCATGATTTTTTTGAGGCGTTCTTCAAATTCGCCCCGGTATTTCGTGCCGGCGACGAGCAAGCCGATGTCGAGGGTAACGACGCGCTTTTCTTCGAGGATATCTGGGATGTCGTTGTTAGCGATGCGCTGGGCCAGACCTTCGGCGATCGCGGTTTTACCGACTCCGGGTTCGCCGATGAGCACCGGGTTATTTTTGGTGCGGCGACCGAGGATTTGAATTACCCGTTCGATTTCTTTTTGGCGTCCGACTACTGGGTCTAGTTTGCCATCGACCGCCATTTGAGTCAGGTTGGCTCCAAATTCATCCAGGGTTGGAGTCTTGGTGCGGGCACCGCCGCCCGTGGCTGCGACTTCTGCGGTTTCTCCCAGCATCCGAATCACTTGGGTGCGGACTTTCGACAAGTCTACTCCCAGATTTTCCAGGACTCTGGCCGCTACTCCTTCACCTTCGCGGATCAGGCCCAGCAGCAGGTGTTCAGTACCTATATAATTGTGTCCGAGTTGGCGAGCTTCTTCTAGGGATAGTTCTAGAACCCGCTTGGCGCGGGGAGTGAACGGAATTTCGACTGCTACGAAGCCGGAACCGCGCCCGATGATTTTTTCCACTTCAATGCGCGCGTCTTTCAGGTTGACCCCCATTGATTTGAGGACTTTAGCTGCAACCCCGGTTCCTTCTCCGATCAGACCCAGGAGGATCTGTTCTGTCCCTACGAAGTTGTGACCCAGGCGGCGAGCTTCTTCCTGGGCCAACATGATTACTTTTATTGCTTTTTCTGTGAAGCGTTCAAACATGATTTATTCCCATCACCTGCTGCTATGTGCCCGTTTCGAGGTCACGCTCGCACAACGAGCGTTTGTGTTCGAGTGTTAACTCGTACTGCTTATTCTAGCGCGACACTCCCAACCTATCTGCCGCACTCGGCTGCGGTTGCAGATTCCAGGCTCATGTTGCAGGGTGGCTTTCAACTGGGAAGACCCAAATGGTGGCTGACCTACAACCTCCCCTAGACTGCAAGAAGATTGCTCTTCTCGGCCCGTGCCCAACCTACGACTGCGTATTGATGGATTCTAGCATAATCTTTTTGGCTGTCATGCAGGTGCCAAATGGATATTTCTCGAAGTGTAGGACAGTTTTTTTACAAAAGTTCTTGGTTATATGGGCGATCGATCCCCTAAACTCATCCTTAACCGGCAGCCCATATCAAGAATTTGTTGCTTTGGGAGGCCCAGAGCTAGCTGGGCTTTTTTTATCTAAAATTTTGCCTCAGATGCGTGGGGAATTTGGGTAGTATTCATATTGTCAGTTGTGCGCTCGCTCCCGATCGATTAGTAAGTGTTGCTACACTCCGAGGGGTTTGGCTCAGACTATAATCTGCACGGTTCAAACGAGGGCGAAGCAAAGCGGTAAGTACGATCGTGCAGGCAGAGGTTTCTTCCCATGCTGAGGTTGATTGCCTATGAGGATTTTGAACTAAATTTATATCGAGTAACCCATTATTGGTCAATGCAAGTTAAAGACTCAATAAATTACATTTAAAACTCAAAACTATCGATCGCCAAATGCCAGTTTTTCTGATGCAGCCGATCGCACATCTCCCGTTTCTCAACCGCCAAATATCGCTGAAATTCCGGTTTTTCCAGACCGCTGCGCCACATCACCAGAGCATCTTCCCCGGTGTCTTCGTAGTATCGCTTGCGCCGTCCAGCCTCTTTATAACCAAATTTTTTGTATAGAGAAACTGCGACTAAATTCGAGTCCCGCACTTCTAAAGTCGATCGCTCTAATTGCCTGTCACAAGCCGATTTTAGCAAAGCCAAAAGCAGAGCTTGTCCCAAACCCTGACGTTGAAACTGAGGATGAATTGCCAGCATTATAATGTGAGCTTCTTCTAAAATCGCCCACAAACAACCGATACCGATGAGAGTTGGGGGAATCTGTAGGGGCGGTGTCCCCGTGCTCGCCCGGTTTTGAGCTGATTCACAGTCGTCAGTTTCCCATGTCCAAAGACCTAATAAATCGCTGTTAGGACTGTCTAACTCGCGCCTGTAGCCTTCGATCGTCCAAAGTCCCGCAAAACAAAGCCGATCGAGTTCGACTGCACTGTTGAGGTCTTCTGCGACGAGATGTTTAATTTGTAGAAAACGCACAGTCGATTTTAAATTTTAGATTTTAGATTTTAGATTTGATAATTACTCACTGCAAGGATGCTCCAGTTCGATCGAGTCTCAGTCAGTCAGCCTGCTTGCGGAATGAATCTGGGGGCAACTGACCCAATTGCTTGCCGTCAATTGTACACTGGGAAAGACCGTAAGGATAGTTATTGCGCGATGGTATCAACTCAATCTTTCGGGGTGGAATCGGGACTTAAGTATCTGTCTGAGTCTCAACAAGCCCTGCAAACTCGATCGCCCAATCAAGAACTGTTACCGCTGACAGCCAGTGTTAACAGCAGCGATCGGTTGGAAATCGGAG
>Ga0209278_1000997_pt1 | contig 18332 bp, 19 predicted proteins | sample JI81BgreenDNA_FD_187504 | JGI IMG/M metagenome (GOLD analysis project Ga0209278, IMG submission 187504) | Wastewater effluent complex algal communities from Wisconsin, to seasonally profile nutrient transformation and Carbon sequestration -... | ecosystem: Engineered > WWTP > Effluent > Algae... | reverse complement strand
GCGCATCCCCATCAAGGTGGTGCCCGGCGAGGTGCTGAAAAAGCCGGACTGGATCCGGGTGAAGGCCGGCAGCCCGACGACGCGCTTCTACGAGATCAAGGACATCCTGCGCACGAACAAGCTCGTCACGGTCTGCGAGGAAGCCTCGTGTCCGAACATCGGCGAGTGCTTCGGCAAGGGCACCGCCACCTTCATGATCATGGGCGACAAGTGCACGCGCCGTTGCCCGTTCTGCGACGTGGGCCATGGGCGGCCCGACCCGCTCGATGGGGACGAACCGCTGAACCTGGCCAAGACGATCGCGCAGCTCCAGCTCAAGTACGTGGTGATCACCAGCGTGGACCGCGACGACCTGCGTGACGGCGGCGCGGGCCATTTCGTCGAATGCATTCGCCAGACGCGCGCGCTGTCGCCGGACACGACCATCGAGGTGCTGGTGCCGGACTTCCGCGGGCGCGACGACCGGGCGCTGGAAATCCTCAAGGCCGCGCCGCCGGATGTGATGAACCACAACCTGGAAACCGTGCCGCGGCTGTACAAGGAAGCGCGCCCGGGCTCCGATTACGCGTTCAGCCTGAACCTGCTGAAGAAGTTCAAGGCGCTGTTTCCGCACGTGCCCACCAAGAGTGGCCTGATGGTCGGCCTGGGCGAGACCGACGAGGAGATCCTGCAGGTGATGCAGGACATGCGCGCGCACGACATCGACATGCTGACCATCGGGCAGTACCTCGCGCCCAGCGGGCATCACCTGCCGGTGCGCCGCTATGTGCACCCGGACACCTTCAAGATGTTCGAGGCGAAGGCCTACGAGATGGGCTTCACCCACGCCGCGGTGGGCGCCATGGTGCGCAGCAGCTACCACGCCGACCAGCAGGCGCACAGCGTGCTGGCGAAGGCCGGCGCCTGACCGACCCCCAGCGACGTCACACGGCAGCAGACGCCGCTGGAACCGTGGCGCTCAGCCCGGTGTCGGCGCCCGCTGCCCCGCCGCCGCGGCGCTGCGACCAGTCCACGATCTCCAGGCGACCGTCGGGGTGTTCGACGAGTGCGGTGAGACTCTCCACCCAGTCGCCGTCGTTGCAGTACAGGATGCCGCCGATCGTGCGCATCTCGGCGTGGTGGATGTGGCCGCACACCACGCCGTGCAGGCCCCGCTCGCGCGCTTCGCGCGCCACCGCTTCCTCAAAATCGCTCACGTAGCTCACGGCCCGTTTGACCTTGAGCTTGAGGTAGCGCGACAGGCTCCAGTACGGCAGGCCGAGCCGCGCGCGCCAGGAGTTGAGGTGGCGGTTGACGCGCAGCGTGAGTTCGTAGGCCCAGTCGCCGACGTGGGCGAGCCACTTGGCACACTGGATCACGCCGTCGAAATGGTCGCCGTGCGTGACCCAGAGCAGACGGCCATCGGCGGTGCGGTGCACCGCGTCCTCCACCACATCCACGCCGCCGAAGTTGTGGTCGAGGTACTTGCGGGCGAACTCGTCGTGGTTGCCCGGCACGAACACCACGCGCGTGCCCTTGCGGGCCTTGCGCAAGAGCTTCTGCACCACGTCGTTGTGCGCCTGTGGCCAGTACCACTGCCGGCGCAGCTGCCAGCCGTCGATGATGTCGCCCACGAGGTAGAGCGTCTCGCACTCGACCTGCCGCAGGAAATCGAGCAGGGCCGCAGCCTGGCAGCCGGGAGTGCCCAGGTGCAGGTCAGAGATCCACACCGTGCGCACACGCCAGCGCCCCTGGGGCTCCAGCGCGGCGTCGGGATCGGCCTCATCGGGGTCCACCGGACCCAGCAAGGGCAGCAGGTCGCGTCGCATGCAGGCAGTCTGGACGCGGCGGGCGACAGGCCGGTGAAGACGCCATGTCAGGCGGATGACAGGCGCATCAGCGGTTCGCCCATGCGCAGCACGCGACCGGGCACGATGCCCTCGACCAGCGACACGCCGGGCGGCGCGAACACGATGATGGTGGAGCCGTGCTCGAACCAGCCGAGTTCCTCGCCCTTGCGCACCGCCGCATCGCAGGGCATCTCGGTCGGGCCGTTCCAGCGCAGGTGCAGCAGGACATTGAGCGCATGCAGCCGGATGCTGGCCACCAGCACCGCCGCCACCGGCACCAGCGCCAGCGTGGGCCCGGCCGTGAGCCGCAGTCGCAACACGGCGCGCTCGTTGCGGCAGAACAGGCGCTGCACGCGGCGCAGCGCGATCGGGTTCACGTTCCACGCGTCCCCGGCGAGATAGGTCACGTGGTCGAGCCGTGCGTCCGCCGGGGCGTGGAAGCGGTGGTACATGGCCGAGGTCAGGCGCAGCGTGACAAAGCACCCGCCTTCAAACGGAGCGGCGCGGGCGGCCTCGCCAAACAGCTCGGCGGCGGCGTACGGGAAGCCCTTGGCCTGCCACACCTGGCCGGCCACCACCGGCCCGCAGGCGCCGACGATGGCGTCGCACGGGCTGGTGATGAGGCGCGGGTCGGGATCGACCGGGCGCGCGCCCGGCCGCAGCGCGCGGGTGAAGAAGGCCTGCAGGCTGTCGTAGCGGGCCGGCGCGGCCTCGCTCAGGTCGAGGTCGGTGAACAGGCGCCACACGCGCAGCGCCAGCCGCACGAACCCGGGGTTGCGCCAGCGGCTCAGGCGACCCATCAGCCGCGTGGCGGCGATGCGCGGGATGCGGTTGGTCAGCAGGAAGTTGAGGTCCTCCTGCAGCAGCAGGCGGTCGCGCCAGCGGCGTCGGTGGGCGGGCGTGGGCGCGGGCATGGCCGGCGCCACGGAACTGTCGTCGAGCGGTCGTGAAGTCTTCACAGGCGTGTCAATCGCGGGCCATACAACGAGGCGGTCCTGGCCCAACCGACCGCCCCATGGAAACCTTCACCGTCACCACCCTCGCCCTCGCCGCTGCCGCGGCCGCCTTCGCGCCGCGCGCCGTGCGCCGCCTGGAGCTCTCGCTGGCCAAACACCGCTCGCTGACCGGGCATTCGCGTCTGGCCAAGCGCGTGGCGGCGCTGGTGCCGGGCTACGCGTACGACGAGGCGCGCTTCTTCAACGCCGACGGCGCGGGCCCCGCGGTGCAGGCGCGCCGGCGCGAGGGCTTCGCTCGGCTGGCGGCGCAGCTCAACGGCCGCCACGCCCGGTCCATCGCCTGGACCGACGCGGTGCGCGGCGGCATCGCCGATCTGCAGTTCACCGGCCGCTACCGCGTGCCGTTCCAGTTCAGCCCCTACCTGCGCGAGCGGCTGTCGGTGGGCGCGGTCGTGCAGCGCAGCGACGGCGTGACGCTGACCGACCTGGACGGCCAGCGCTTCTATGACCTCACCGGGTCGTACGGCGTGAACGTGTTCGGCCAGGACTTCTACAAGGCCTGCATCGCCGAGGGCAGCGCGCTCGTGACCGAGCTGGGCCCGGTGCTGGGCAGCTACCACCCGGTGGTGGCCGACAACGTGGCGCGGCTGCGGGCGATCTCCGGGCTGGACGAGGTGTCCTTCCACATGTCGGGCACCGAGGCGGTGATGCAGGCGGTGCGGCTGGCGCGGTACCACACCGGCCGCCGCTACCTCGTGCGCTTCTGCGGCGCGTACCACGGCTGGTGGGAGGACGTGCAGCCCGGCCCGGGCAACCCGCTGCCGCCGGGCCACACCTACACCCTGGCCGACCTGAGCGAGCGCAGCCTGCGGGTGCTGGAGCGCCGCCGCGACATCGCCTGCGTGCTGATCAACCCGCTGCAGGCGTTGCACCCCAACGCGGCGGCGCCGGGCGACAGCGGTCTCATCGACAGCAGCCGCCGCGCCGGCGTGGACCGCGCGGCCTACACCGCGTGGCTGCACCGCCTGCGCGAGGTCTGCACGCGCCGCGGCATCGCGCTGATCTTCGACGAGGTGTTCGTCGGCTTCCGGCTGGCGCGCGGTGGCGCGCAGGAATACTTCGGCGTGCGGGCCGACCTGGTGACCTACGGCAAGACGCTCGGCGGCGGGCTGCCGGTGGGCGTGGTGTGTGGCCGGGCGGCCTGGATGCGGCGCTTCCGCGAGGACCGTCCGGCCGACATCTGCTTCGCCCGCGGCACCTTCAACGCCCACCCCTACGTGATGGGCGCGATGAACGCCTTCTTGCAGCGGCTGGACACGCCGGCCGTGCGCGCGGTCTACCACGACCTCGACGCCAGCTGGGACCGCCGCGCCGCCGCGGTCAACGAGCGGCTGGCGCGCGCCGACCTGCCGCTGCGCGTGGCGCACCTGAGCAGCATCTGGACACTGACCTTCACCGAGCCCAGCCGCTACAACTGGATGCTGCAGTTTTACCTGCGCGCCGAAGGGCTGGCGCTGTCGTGGGTGGGCAGCGGACGGCTGGTCTTCAGCCTCAACTACACCGACGCCGACATGGCCGCGGTGGGCGAGCGCCTGGTGGCGGCAGCGCGGCGCATGGTGGAGGACGGCTGGTGGCGCGCCGATGCGGCGCTGCGCAGCAACCGCGACATCCGCCGCGGCGTCCTGCGCGAACTGCTCGCCCACGGCCTGCGGCCCCGCCGCTGACACCGCGGTGGACGGTGCCGCCTCCCGCGCACCGCCGGCCCACGCCGCGTGCCGGCCCATCAGCCGCGGCGCGCGTGGTCCATCGGGTCGATCATCTCGCCGCGCAGCAGGTGCAGCGGTGCGCGCCAGTACAGCATCACATCGTGGAAGGGGTCGGTGATGATCTTCGTGGCCCACACCAGCCCGGTGCGCAGCGATTGCGTGAGCGTGAGCTGCACCACGCGCAGCAGCAGCCCGGCCACGCCAAGCGCCAGCCAGGCCATGCCCACGTCGTGCAGATAGCCGCGCGCGTCGGTGGCCGGCGCGATCAGCCCGCCCAGCGACGGCGCCAGCCACAGCGCCACCGGAATCGCCGCCCACGCGGCCATCAGCACCACCTTGCGGCGCAGGTTGTAGCCCACCTTGATCGCCTCCTTGTGTTCGTGCGTGGCCTGGTTCACCTCGTCATAGCCCTTCGGCTCAAAGAAGAAGTGACCGGCCTGCCGGGTGGTCATCGACACACCCCAGGCCAGGAGCGCGGCCAGGGCCGGGTCGACGAACAACAGCGCGTAGGCGGCGATGAAACACAGGGCGCTGATCAGGTGCAGCGACTGGTTGATGCGGCTGTGGTGGTAATAGCGGTGGTCGTCCCAGCGCTGGCGGGCGAGTTCCTCAAGCAGGTCGTTCACGGGTTCTCCTGTGGGCCAAGGGCGCGCCGGCACACGCCGGGCGGCGGCCATCGTGGAGCGAGCGCGTGAAAGCGGCGTGTCCAACGGATGACGCCGCGGCGACACGCCCGGCGGCCAGTCCGCTGAGCGGGCGCACTGACCGGACCCGTTGTCACGAAACCGTTGCACGCGCCGCGCAGCATCCGCGCCATGAGCCCTGCCCTCACCCGCTCCATGACCCGCCCCGTGATCCGTCCCCTGCGCCTGGCCGTGGTGACCGAAACCTTCCCGCCCGAGGTCAACGGCGTGGCCCTCACGCTGTCGCGCCTCGTCGCCGGCCTGCGCGAGCGCGGCCACACCGTCGAGCTGGTGCGGCCCGACCAGGGCGAGCGCGATGTCGGCACGCCCGGTCTCGAAGAACACCGCGTGTCCAGCCTGCCGATCCCGCGCTACCCGCAGCTGCGGCTCGGCCTGCCCGCGGCCGGCCGGCTGCGGCGCCTGTGGACCGCGCAGCGGCCCGACCTCGTGCACGTGGTCACCGAAGGCCCGCTCGGCGCGTCGGCCGTGCGCGCGGCGCGGCGGCTCGGGCTGCCGGTGGTCTCGGACTTCCGCACCAATTTCCACGCCTACACCGGCCACTACGGCGTGGGCTGGCTGGCCGCGCCGATGGAGGCCTGGCTGCGCCGCCTGCACAACCGCACCGACCGCACCTTCGTGCCGACAGCGCGGCTGGCGGCCGAGCTGGGCGCCCGCGGCTTCGAGCGGCTGCGCGTGATTGGCCGAGGGGTGGACGCGCAACGCTTCGACCCGGCCCGCCGCTGCCCGGCGCTGCGTGCGAGCTGGGGCGCCGACGAGCACACGCTGGTGGCGCTGTGCGTGGGGCGGCTCGCGCCGGAGAAAAACCTCGACACCGTCATCGACGCGTGGCGCGCCATGCAGCAGGTGCGCCCGGGCTCGCGGCTGGTCCTGGTGGGCGACGGCCCGGAGGCGGCGCGGCTGCGCGCGCGCTGCCCGCAGGCCGTGTTCACCGGGCCGCTGCGCGGCGAGGCGCTGGCGCGGGCCTACGCCTCGGCCGACGTGTTCCTCTTCGCCAGCCTCACCGAGACCTTCGGCAATGTGGTGCCCGAGGCCATGGCCAGCGGGCTGGCGGTGGTCGCCTACGACCACGCCGCCGCCGCGACGCTGATCAGCCCCGCGCGCGATGGCCTGATCGCCCCGTCCGGCGACCGCGGCGCCTTCCTGCGCCTGGCGGTGCACGCGGCCGGCGACCTGCCCGGCGCGCAACGGCTGGGCCGCCACGCACGCGCCGCCGCGCAGGCCCTGGACTGGTCGCGCATCGTCGCCGCCCTCGAAGCGGAATACGCGGCCGTGCTGGCGGAGGCGGCGGTCCCACGCCCGACCGAAGGCGCCGCGGCCGCGGCCTGAGGCGGCGCGCCGGCCAGACCCGGCGAACCAACCCGGCGTACACACCCGGCGTACAGTGCGCCGATGGCCACCCGCTCCACATCCTCGCCACCCACCGCCACCCTCGCCGTGCGCACCTACGGCGCCGCCCACGGCAGCCACGCCCACGACCATTTCCAGGTGCTCCTTGGCCTGGAGGGCACGCTGGAGCTGGAGGTGCAAGGGCGGGGACAGCGGGTGCGGCCGGGCGAGGGGCTGGTGGTGCCGCCCGGCGAGCGCCACGATTTCGAGGCCCGTGGCGGCGCGCGCTGCCTGGTGCTCGACACGGGCGACGACGGCTGGGCCCGCGTCGCCGGCCTCCCACCGGGCGGGGCCGCGGCGTCGCTGGCGCCCTACCTCGCGCAGGCGCTGGCGGCCGGTCTGCCGCAGGCCCGCGCGCTGGGGCCGGCGCTGCTGCTGGAGGCGTGGCTGCCGCCCACGGCCGAAGCGCCCCCGCGGGTGCGCCGCGCCATCGACTGGGACGCCCTCGCCCGCTGGGCCTGCCGGGAAGCCAGCGCGCCTCCCACCCTGGCCGAACTGGCCGCCCGCGTGCACCTCAGTCCGGCGCAACTCGTGGCGCGCTGCCGCGCCGAGCGTGGCCTGAGCCCGCAGGCCTGGCTGCGCGCGCAACGCCTGGTGGCCGCGCGGGCCCTGCGCGCCCAGGGCTGGCCGGTGGCCCGCGTGGCCGCGGCCGTCGGCTACCGCTCGCCCTCGGCGCTGACCGCGGCCCTGCGCCGCGACCTGCCCCCCGGCTGATACCACCCACCCGTCGGGCGCGACGATCGACCCGCGAACCCTGCCAACCCGTCGGGCGCGACGATCGACCCGCCGGGGGCGACGGTGCCCTGCGCTACCCTCGCCGCCATGAACGCCAACCTGCTGGCCCTCGGCGCGATCGCGCTGTGGGCGTCCCTCGCCGCCTTGGGCGTGGCCCTGTCCCACGTGCCGCCCTTTCTGCTCACCGGCCTCGGGCTGCTGGTGGGCAGCGTGATCGCGCTGCCACTGGCGCGCTTTGACCTGCGGCAGTGGCGCGTGCCACCGTCCACGCTGGCGCTGGGCGTGTACGGCCTGTTCGGCTTCCACTTCCTGTTGTTCATCGCGCTGCGCCACGCGCCACCGGTGCAGGCCAACCTGGTCAACTACCTGTGGCCGCTGGGGATCGTGGTGATGGCGCCGCTGTTCCTGCCCGGGGTGACGCTGGCGCGGCGCCACGTCGTGGCGGCCCTGGTGGGCTTCGCCGGCGCGGCGCTGGCGATCCTGGGCGGCGGTGGTGACACCGCAGACGCCCCGCGCTGGGCCTGGGGCTACCTGCCCGCGCTGGGCTCGGCCTTCATCTGGGCGAGCTACTCGCTGCTCACGCGCCGCGTGCGCGCCTTCCCCACGGCCGCCATCGGCGGCTTTGCGCTGGTCTCCGGCGCGCTCTCGCTGGCCTGCCACGCGCTGCTGGAGCCGGCGGTCGCGCTCTCGGCGCGCGACCTCGCGCTGATCGCGGTGCTCGGCCTGGGACCGCTCGGCGGCGCGTTTTTCCTGTGGGACGCAGCCCTCAAGCGCGGCGATGCCCGGCAGATCGGCGTGCTGAGTTTCCTCACGCCGCTGCTGTCCACGCTCACCCTGCTGGCGATGCGCGGCGAGTGGCCGGGGCCGGCCGTCGTGATCGCCGCGCTCATGATCGTCGGCGCCGCCATCGTGGCCACCCGCGGCGACTGAGCGCCGTCCGGCCACCCACGCCACAACAGCGCCTGGGCGCCTGACGATCCGGCGCCGGGCCGCCCCAAGCCGGCGCATCCCCCGAGGGCCTGCGCCCCGCGGCTCTTGGCCTGCCTGCGCAGGTCAGCACGGGGCGAAGAGGCGCTGACGCCGGCAGCGCCGCGGCGGAGCGTGGGGGCGATCGATCCGGCGCCGGGCAGCCCCCAGCCGGATCAGCCCCCTCGGGGGGCAGCGACCCGCGCAGCGGCGGAGCGTGGGGGCACTAATCCCCCAACAGGCTCGCCGGTTCGTCGCTGGCGAGCACGCTTTGCGCCCAGGCGGCGAGTTTGGTGGTGTCGCTGCGCAGGATCTGCTGTTTGACCGACAGGATCTGCGAGGGGTGCATGGAGAAGCTGCGCAAGCCCAGACCCAGCAACAGGCGGGTCATGGCCACGTCGCCGGCCATCTCACCACACACGCTCACGCCCTTGCCCAGCGCGCGCGCCTGGGCGATGGTGCTGGCGATGAGCTGCAACACCGCCGGATGGGCGGGGTCGTACAGGTGGGCCACGGCCTCGTCGGCGCGGTCGATGGCCAGCGTGTACTGGATCAGGTCGTTCGTGCCGATGGACAGGAAGTCGAAATGGCGCAGGAACAGCGGAATGGTCAGCGCGGCCGCCGGCACCTCAATCATCGCGCCGAGCTTGACCGGGCCATGCGGCTGGACGGCGGCATCGAGCTGTTCGCGCGCGCGATCCACCAGCGCGAGTGTCTGGCGGATCTCGCTGGCGTGGGCCAGCATCGGGATGAGCAGGTGCACCGGGCCGTGGGCGGCCGCGCGCAGGATGGCGCGCAGCTGCGCGAGGAACATGGCCGGGTCGGCCAGGCTCCAGCGGATGGCGCGCAGGCCCAGCGCGGGGTTGAGGTGGTCGTCGTTGCGCGCGCTGCCGCGGTCGAGCGGTTTGTCCGCGCCGACGTCCACGGTGCGGATGGTCACCGGCAGGCCCTGCATGCCGTCGACCGCCGCGCGGTAGGCACGGTACTGCTCTTCTTCGTCGGGCAGGGCGCCGTTGCGGCCCATGAAAAGAAACTCGCTGCGGAACAGCCCGACACCCACCGCCCCCGCCTTAAGCGCGGCGGCGGCGTCGGCCGGCTGCTCGATGTTGGCCAGCAGCTCGATGCGCTGGCCGTCCAGCGTGACGGCGGGCGTGTTTTTCAGACGCGCCAGGCGCTCGCGCTCGATGGCGTTCTGCCGCTGCTTGAAGCCGTACTCATCGCGCACGATGGGCGACGGATCGACGATCACGACGCCGGCGTCGCCATCGATGATGACCCAGTCGTCCTGGTTGATGAGGTGGCTGGCTGATCGCGCGCCGACCACGGCGGGGATGTCCATGCTGCGCGCCACGATGGCGGTGTGGCTGGTTTTGCCGCCAACGTCGGTGACGAAGCCGGCGAAGACGCTTTGCTTGAACTGCAGCATGTCGGCCGGCGACAGGTCATGCGCAATCAGGACCAGCGGCTCTTCACCGGCCGCCGTGGCCGGAGCGGGCGCGGCGATCGCGCTGGCGCCGCCGCGCATGACGCGCAGCATGCGCTCGACCACCTGCTCCAGATCGGCCTTGCGCTCGCGCAGGTAGGGGTCCTCCATCTCGTCGAACTGGCGCGCGACGATCTCCAGCTGCGTGGTCAGGGCCCACTCGGCGTTGTAGTGGCGCTCGGTGATCCAGTGCTTGACGCCGCCGGTGAGCTGCTCGTCCTGCAGCAGCATGAGGTGCACATCCAGCAGCGCGTTGAGTTCGGGATGGGCGTCGTGGGCGCCGGGCTCCAGCAGCGTCTGCTGCACGCGCTCGATCTCCCGCACCACGGCGTCGCGCGCGGTGCGCAGCCGCTCGATCTCGGCCTCCACCCGATCGGCCGCCACAAAGTAGTGGGCCACGTCCACGCGGCTCGACGCCACGATCACCGCCCGCCCCATGGCCACGCCGCGCGAGACGGCCAGTCCGTGCACCGAGAAGGTCATGGCCGGCGCGCTCCGGGGAAGGGGGCGGCGCGGCGGCTCATTCGCCCTCGCCGAACTTGTCGTTGATGAGCGCGAGCAGCGCGTCCATCGCGGCCTGCTCGTCGGCGCCGCTGGTTTCGATCTCGATGGTGCTGCCCAGGCCGGCGGCCAGCATCATCACGCCCATGATGCTCTTGGCGTTGACGCGGCGCTCGCCCCGGGACAGCCAGACATCGCTGGCGAAGCTGCCGGCGAGTTTGGTCAGCTTGGCCGAGGCGCGCGCGTGCAGGCCGAGCTTATTGCTGATGGTCGCGGTGGTCTTGATCATGGGTGGCTCGTCGGGCCTGGTTCTGGGGAGCGGTCACGGCGACCTGGATCACGCCCTGCGTGGCGCCGATGAGGGCGCGCGACACCAGGGCGTCCAAGGATTCGTGGCGGTACGACACGGTGCGCAGCAGCATCGGCAGGTTGGCGCCGGTGATGAGCTTGCTGGTCACGCCATCGACCAGCCGCTGGGCCACGTTGCACGGCGTGGCGCCGAACACATCGGTGACGACCAGCGTCTGCGGGCGGCCCATCTGCCGCAGCAGCAGCCGGGCCTGCGCCAGCGACTCCTCCGGCGGCACGTTGGGCATCACGTCGAGCGCCGCGATCCCGTCGGCCGCGTCGGGGAAGACGTGCAGCACGCACTGGCGCAGGGCCGAGGCCAGCGGGGCGTGCGCGATCACCAGGATGCCGTTCATGGCGGCAAGTTTAGCCGTGGCTCCTGCCCGCGCGCTGACGCCGCCACAGCACAAGGAAACGCAGGTAGGCCAGCGCGCTGGCCACGCCGAACACCGCGATCGCGCCGCGCAGGCGCGTGGGCGTATCCCAGCCCAGCGCGCTGAACGCGTCGGCCAGCAGACCAATGCTCCATTGCACGATGAACACACCGAGGAAGATCGCCAGGTTGTAGGCCGACAGCGCCCGACCGGCCGCCGCGCTGGGCAGCGCCAGCGCCACCGCCGGCTGCGACAGCGCCACCACCGTGCAGCTCATGCAGAACAGCGCCCACAGGGGCCAGCCCGCCCGCGGCCCGAGCCACACGATCACCACCAGCAACACCAGACTGAGGGGCAGCCACCGCGCGATCAGGTCCTCGGGCCGGTGGCCGGCGCGCGCCAGCCGCGGGTTGACCACGCCCCAGAGCCAGAAGGTGGCAAGCATGGCCAGGTTGATGCCAAACAGCCCGGTGGCGGCCTGCGCCGGCGTCTGGCCGCCGACCTGGACCAGCCACGGGCCGGCCCACAGCGTCTGCACCGCGATCATGCCGCCGTAGTTCACCAGCCCCAGCGGGAGAAGTTGCTGGAAATACGGGTGGCGCCAGACCAGGCCATAACCCGCGGGTGTGGTGTCCGGCGCTGCCCCGGGCTCGTCCGCCGGGCGCGACCACGCGGGCACGGTCCAGGCCAGCACCGCCATCGCCAGCACGAACAGCAGCGCCAGCCCCCAGAACAGCCCGCGCCAGCCCAGCATCGGCATCAGCCACTGCACCGGCAAGGTGGCCGCCACCATGCCAAAGGAGCCGGTCATCAGCATCCACGAGTTCGCGCGCAGCTGCGTGGCTGGCGCCAGCCAGCGGCGGTACCCGGTCAGCGGCGCCATCAGGCAGGCGCTCACGCCCATGCCGGCCAGCACCCGCGCGGCGAGCAGGCCGGTGAAACTGCTGGCCAGCGCGAAGGCCACGCAGCCCGCCACCGCCAGCGTGAGAAAACCCAGCACCACGCGGCGCGGCCCATGGCGGTCCAGCCACTGGCCCAGCGGCAGCTGCGTGGCCGCGAAGCCGAGGAAATAGCCGCCGGCGAGCAAGCCGAGGTCACCAGCCGACAAGCCGAACTCGGCGCTCAGCGTGGGCGACAGGGTGGCGGTGATCGCGCGCAGCAGCGCCGACAGAAAGTAGGCCAGCGCGAACGCGAAGAAGACGATGACGGCAGCGCGCGGGGCGAGCGCGCCGTCGGGACCAGCGGTGCTCATGGCAGGCTGAGCCCGTCGAAGAAGGTGGTGCTCACCTCGTCGGGGATCGCCGGCCCGTAGATGGCGCCCTGATAAAGCTGCCCGCCGCGGCGGGCGTAGACCGCCTGCATCACCACGTCGCGGCCGTCGGGGGTGCGCCCACGGGCGCGCAGGCCCTGCGCGTCGGGAGCGCCCTTGACGCGCGGCGCGAAGGACGGGGTGTTGGGGGCGGCGTCGGGCGTGCCCTGGATGGTGCTCAGCGCGCCCTGCCGCCACTGGTCCAGCGCGGCGGCGGCGTCGCTGCCGTCGGGCAGGGCCACCCAGGCCACGGCGAAGGTCAGGCCACCGGCCTGGCAACTGTGCATGGTCAGCGTGGCTGCGGCGGTCGGCAGGCCCAGCGGCACCGGCCGTGCCGCGCTTTCGGCCTTGCAGGGCATAAGCGCCTGCAGCGGCGTGCCTTCCACGCGCAACTGGCGCCAGTTGTAGGTGGGGCTGCAGGCGGCCAGCGTGACGGCGGCCAGGGTCACGGCGGCGGCCGCGGCGATCGGACGGAAGGGCATGGCGGTGAACAAGCGGCGTCGCGCGGGCGGCGGCGGGAGCACCGGCACTCAAGCACAATGCCCGCATGAATGCTCTGGATGGTATCCGCATACTCGACTGCTCCCGCGTGCTGGCGGGACCGTGGTGCACGCAAACCCTGGCCGACCTGGGCGCCGACGTGGTGAAGGTGGAGCGTCCGCCGGGACCGAATCACCCCGGGGGCGACGACACGCGCGGCTGGGGCCCGCCGTTTTTGCGCGGACGCGACGGGCAAGACACCGCCGAGGCCGCCTACTACCTGGGCGCCAACCGCAACAAGCGCTCGATCACCTGCGACCTGGCCACACCAGCGGGGCAGGCACTGATCCGCCGGCTGGCCGCGCAGGCGGACGTGTTCGTGGAGAACTACAAGGTCGGCGACATGGCGCGCTACGGGCTGGATTACCCGTCGCTGCGGGCCATCAATCCCCGGCTCGTGTACTGCTCCATCACCGGCTTCGGCCAGACCGGCCCCTACAAGGACCGCGCCGGTTACGACTACGCCGTGCAGGGCATGGGCGGGCTGATGAGCGTGACCGGCGAGCGCGACGACCTGCCGGGCGGCGGGCCGCAGAAGGTCGGGGTCGCGGTGGCCGACCTGTTCACTGGCCTGTACGCCACCGTGGCGATCCAGGCCGCGCTGCGCCACGCCGAACGCACCGGCGAAGGCCAGCACATCGACATGGCGCTGCTGGACACGCAGGTGGCGATGCTGGCCAACCTGGGCGCGAACTACCTGGTGCGCGGGCGGGCCGACGGCGTGGTGCCCGGTCGGGCCGGCAACGCCCACGCCAACATCGTTCCTTACCAGGTGTTCGAGGTGGCGCCCGACGCGCAGGGAGCGCCGCAACACATCATCCTGGCCGTCGGCAACGACAGTCAGTTCGCCAAGTTCTGTGAAGTGGCGGGGCGGCCGGAGATCGCGGCCGACGAGCGCTTCGCCCGCAACCAGAATCGCGTGCGCCACCGGGCGGTGCTGGTGCCGATGCTCGAAGCGCTGATGAAGACACGCGGCAAGGCCGAGTGGCTGGCCGCACTGGAGGCGGCCAAGGTGCCCTGCGGGCCGATCAACAACCTCGCCGAGGTGTTTGCCGACCCCCATGTGCGCGAGCGCGGCATGGTGCAGGCGTGGTCGCACCCGCTGGCCGGATCGCCGGTGGAGCTGGTGGCCAGCCCGCTCAAGCTCAGCGCCACGCCCGTGCGCGCCGACCGACCACCGCCGCTGCTGGGCGAGCACACCGGCGAGGTACTGGCCGATTGGCTGGGGCTGGACGGCGCCGCGGTGGATGCGCTGCGCGCCGACGGCGCGGTCTGAGCGCCCGCGCGATCAGCCGGGCCTCACTTGAGCGCGCCGAAGACCTTCTGCAGGATCGCACTGCCGCTGCCCACCGGGTCCTGGCGAATCTTGCGCTCTTCGTCGCCGATGATGGTGTACAGGCCATCGAGCGACTTGCCGGTGACGTAGCGCTGGATATTGGCGTCTTCTTTTTTGACCAGACCGATGCCCGCCGCCTTGCCGGCGACCTGGTTGTATTTCTGCGCCAGACCGACTTTCTCCGTGGCCTTCGTGACGACGGGCAGGAAACGCTCGGTCAGCGGCGAGCGCGTTTTGTCGGCAAAGAAGCGGGTCACGGAATCCTCACCCCCGGTGAGGATGCCTTTGGCGTCGCTCACGCTCATCGACTTCACGGCGTTCACCAGCAGGTCGCGCGCCATCGGCACCGCCGCCTCGGCCGCGCGGTTCATGCTGGTCACCAGCTCGTCCACCTTGGGCCCCTGGCCGGTGAGCTTGAGCAACTTGGAGGCGTTTTCGAGGTAGCCCGGCAGGGGAATTCGAACTTTCGGGTTTCCCAGGAATCCATCCGGGCGTCCGAGCAGCGCCACCGCGGCCAGCGCCCCCTTCTCCAAAGCGGTTTTGATGCCCTTGCTTGCGTCCCCCTCGCTCAGGTCGGCCAGCGACAAGGCCCAGGCCTGGCGATGGGCCGCGGCGACGATCAGGCCAAGGGCGAGGGTGTGCTGGGTAAACTGGCGGCGCTGCATGGTGTGGTCCTCCCGACGGCGCGGCCGTCGATGCGTGATGGCGAGGCACTGTAGTCCCGGGAACCGGAAATGACAACGCAACGCAACGATCCTTCTTCGTATGTGCTCAGCCCGCCCCGCCGTCGGGTGCTGCAAGGCGCGGCGGCCGCGGTCGGCGGTCTGGCGCTGGCCAGCCTGACCGGGTGTGGCACGCGCGATGAAGCGCCGGCTTCAAATTTCCTGTTGCTCGATGGGCGGCGCGTGGCAGCCAGCGAGCTGCGCGGCAAGGTGACCCTGGTCAATTTCTGGGCCACGACCTGCGTGAGCTGCGTGAAGGAAATGCCCGATCTCGTGGCCACCTACCAGAAGTTCGCCGCGCGCGGCTACGAGACGATCGCGGTGGCGATGAGCTACGACCCGCCGCAGTGGGTGCAGAACTTCGCGCAGACGCGGCAACTGCCGTTCAAGGTGGCGCTGGACAGCACCGGCGAGATTGCCCAGGCCTGGGGCGATGTGAAGCTCACGCCGACCACCTATGTGGTGGACAAGGAATGGCGCATCGTCAAGCGCTATGTGGGCGAACCGGAGTTCGCCGCGCTGCATGAGCTGATCGAGAAGCTGCTGGCCGCGTGAGACCGGGGCCAGGCCCCGGCGGCGGCGTGAGCGTCAGTCCTTGCGGAAGTTGTCGTGGCAGGCCTTGCACGACTGGCCGGCGGCGCCGAACGCGGTCTTGATGGCGTCGAGGTTGCCGGTCTTGGCCGCGGCGTTGAGCTTGCCGACCTCGGCCACCATCTTGTCGGACGCCGCCTTGTACTTGGCCTGCTCGGTCCAGATGGCCGGCAGGGCGCGGGTGTCGCCCTTGTCGGTGCCGGGACCGAAGGCGTCCCACGGCAGCGTGGCCAGCGTGTTCACGATCTCGGCGTTCTCGGCGGCCACCTTGGCGTCAAAAGGCACACGGCCGTTGGCCATGGCGCCCAGGCGGCTGAAATGGGCGGCCATCACGGTGAACGTGGCCTTGCGGTACTTGATGGCGTCCTCGGGCTTCTGGAACTGCGCGGCGGCGGGCAGGGCCACGGCGGCGGCCGCGAAAGCCAGGGAGAGCGTGATGAGTCGGCGCATCGGAAAACTCCTTGATGGGGTGACGGGGGTCGGCATATTCTCAGGCAGTACAGTCTGTGCCTCCCCGGGGTATGCCCGGTGAATCCGCCCGTATGCCCGACCGCGCCGCTCGGACTCTTGCCGCCCAACGCCCTCGCCCACACCGCCATGTCCAAGCCATCCACCTCGCTGCGCGTCTGGGATCTGCCCACCCGCGTGTTTCACATCTGGTTGTTGCTGTGCGTTCTGGGACTGGTGGTCACCGGCAAGGTGGGCGGCAACTGGATCGAATGGCACGCCCGGCTTGGCACGGCGGTGCTGGCCTTGCTGGTGTGGCGGCTGGTGTGGGGTTTGGTGGGCGGTCGCTGGTCGCGGTTCGTCCATTTCATCTACGCGCCTCGGTCGGTTGTGGCCTACCTGCGCGGGCGCGCACCGCTGGCCCACCGCGTGGGCCACAACCCGCTGGGCGCGCTGTCGGTGTTTGCGTTGCTGGGCGTTTTGCTGGTGCAGGTCCTGACCGGGCTGTCCAGTGACGACGAGATCGCGTTCGCCGGCCCGCTGGTCGCGCACCTGCCGGGCAGCTGGGTCTCGGCGGCCACCAGCTGGCACAAAGACGAGGGCCAGCTGCTGGTGCTGGGGCTCATCGGGCTGCACGTGCTGGCCATCCTCGTCTACCGCGTGGTGAAGGGCGAGCGCCTGGTCGGTGCCATGCTTCACGGCGACAAGGTGGTGGATGAACCCCTCCCGCCGTCCCGCGACGACGCCATGACCCGGCTGGGAGCGCTCGTCCTGCTGGGCGTGTGCGGCGCCGCGGCCGCGGCGGTGTGGCGGCTGGGAGCGCCCGGGTGGTGAGGCACGCCCGCCCGTTCGGGGGTCGTGCATTCGCCCGCGGCTATAGTGGCGGTCCCCATGAGCGCTGACTCTGCGTCCCACCTGCCCTCGATCGAGCTCCGCGAGGTGTCGAGCGCCGGCGACCTCGCGGTGGCGCGTTCGCTGTTCGAGGACTACCAGGCCTCGCTGGACATCGACCTGTGTTTTCAGGGCTTCCAAACGGAACTCGACACCCTGCCGGGGGCGTACGCCGGTCCGCTGGGCACGCTGGTGGTGGCCTGGGTGGACGGTGAAGCCGCGGGCTGTTGCGCGCTGCGCCCCTTGCCCACCGCCGACCACCCCAACGCGGCCGAGATGAAGCGGCTGTTTGTGCGGCGGGCGTTCCGCGGTTTCGGGTTGGGCCGCCAATTGGCCGAGCGCGTGATGACCCACGCCCGTCTGGCCGGTTTTCACTGCGTGTTGCTCGACACGCTCAACGACATGGAAGCCGCGCGCGCCTTGTACGAAGACATGGGCTTCGTCGAGGTCGCGCCCTACTACCACAACCCCATTCCGGGAGCCCACTATCTCAAGGCCGATCTCGACTGATCGGTCGTGAGGCCGGGTGGCGGCGTCACCACCCGGGGGGAGGGATGGCAGGCGGTGGGACCGCCGGCGCTTACTGGCCCTTGGCCTGGGCCAGCAGCGTCGCCGCGTCGCTCACCTCGAACTTGCCCGGCCCTTCGATGTTCAGCGTCTTGACCACGCCGTCCTTGACCAGCATCGAGTAGCGGTTGCTGCGCAGGCCCATGCCGCGGGCGGTCAGGTCCAGCGTGAGTCCCGTGGACTGGGTGAACGCGGCGCTGCCGTCGCCAAGCATGCGGACCTTGCCATCGGTTTTCTGGTCACGGGCCCAAGCCCCCATCACGAAGGCGTCGTTGACGCTGATGCACCAGATCTCGTCCACCCCGGCGGCCCGGAAGTCGGCGGCGTGCTGCACAAACCCCGGCACATGCTTGGCCGAACAGGTGGGCGTGAAGGCGCCGGGCAGCGCGAAGATCGCGATGGTCTTGCCAGCCGTGGCCTTGTGCACGTCCACCGGGTTGGGGCCGATGCTGCATCCGTTGCCTTCGACTTCGACGTATTCCATCAGGGTGGCGCTGGGCAGCTTGTCGCCGACTTGAATCATGGGGGTCTCCTCGGGTGTGGGTGGAAGGGATGGGCGACTCAGGACGCCCAGAAAAGAAAAAGCGACCGATTGTCGGTCGCTTTTTCAATGGGCGCTGAAGACAGCGGCGGACGGGCTTACACCAGGGCCGCTTTTTGCACCAGGCGGCTGGCCACCCAGTTCTTGGTCTTCGACAGCGGACGGCTCTCGGTGATCTCGATCACATCGCCCATCTTGTACTCGCCGTTCTCATCGTGGGCGTGGTACTTGCTGGACTTGATCACGATCTTGTCGTAGATCGGGTGCTTCACGCGGCGCTCGACCAGGACCGTGACGGTCTTGGCGCGCTTGTCGCTCACCACCTTGCCGACCAGGGTGC
>Ga0209278_1000994_pt1 | contig 18354 bp, 11 predicted proteins | sample JI81BgreenDNA_FD_187504 | JGI IMG/M metagenome (GOLD analysis project Ga0209278, IMG submission 187504) | Wastewater effluent complex algal communities from Wisconsin, to seasonally profile nutrient transformation and Carbon sequestration -... | ecosystem: Engineered > WWTP > Effluent > Algae... | reverse complement strand
GATGGGCGTGAGCACCAATTTTTGTGCATCAGGGGTGAGCTTATGCGTTTTTACCAGTTGCATCAATACCTCGTGCTGGTAAAAGTCGCTGCCCATGGTGGCCCAGGCCTGCATGCCTGCAAATAGGCCTGTGGTGGTGAGTGAGAAGTTGCGGAAACCCTTACTCAACACGCCCGAGCGGTAGTAGTCGCTGGCAATGGTGCTGGCGGTTTCGAAGTAGGCCACTTGGTTTTTGTCGGCTCCTTCGGCACGGGCAAACTTCTCGAGCACACCGGCTTTGTAGTAATCGCTAGCCATACCGGTGGCAGCCTTGAGTACCTCCTTGAGGTCGTCGCCCTCCAGGGTCTTGCGGCTGATCACGGCGTCGAGCACTTCGGCGCGGTAGTAGTCGGAGCTCACCTTTTGTGTGGCGGCAAGCACAGCGCCCACATTGCCGGCCGATTGTCCTTTTTGCAGGCTGCTTTTGAGGAGACCAGCGAGGTAATAGTCGCTGCGTACAATATTGGCGAGCCGACGAATACTCTCATTAAACTGTTGAGCACTGAGGGGGTAGCGCAGCAGTAGTTTGCCGTAGTGGGCGCGTACGTGGTCGCTCTCCAACTCGCCAATTTCATCGAGCACGGCGGTGGCTCCTCCCTTGGCGTAAAAACGCTTCACGCGGCTCTCGGCGCCGATGGTGGAGCTGCGGACCAGCTCCGGCAGCAACTCGGCGAGCCATTTGCGGCCATCGGGCTCCCAGGGTTGCTCGCGGCTGCCTTCCCAGTAGCGCTTCACCTGCTGGCCGCCTTCGTTGCGGATCTCTACTTTGTGCTTACTGCCAAAAACGGTCTTTTGCAGCATGAAGTAACCGCCATCGTTGAGTACGGTCACGTCTTGGTCGTTGTCGCTAATGGCAAACTCTCCCTCGTAGGTCATTTTGAGGGTGGTGCCGTTGCGGGTGATGGTGGTGGTATGCGGACCGTCTTGTGGGCCGCTGATGGTAACGTTGGTGCCTCCGCCCTGCGCCATTGGGCATTCGCAGTCGTCGCCACTGCCGCGCAGATCAATAGTTTCGCCCAGCGGGCGTACAGGCGCAACCGGCGCCACGGGGTCAACAGGCCTTACCGGATCTACGGGCCGCACGGGTTTCACCTGTGCAGCAAGGGTAAGGTGGAGGAACAATCCGATACCTAGCAGCAGTGACTTCTTCATGGTTAGTGGGGTTGAATGCATGCTACAAGGTTAACGAGCTGTGGCGGTCTGCCCAACTCGATGAGCACCAACGGTACGATTAGCGGTATGAATGGTAGATGCTGTGTAGCGAACCGCACAGTGCTTAGGCCTTTTCTTCGGCATGTAGGGCATCCCAAAATTCAATGGCCCTGCGGGTGTGGGGAATCACGATGGTGCCGCCTACGAGATTGGCGATGCCAAAAACCTCATACAGCTCCTCGCTCGTCACGCCCAAGCGGTAACATTCTTGGATGTGGTAGCGGATGCAGTCGTCGCAGCGCAGCACCATGCTGGCTACCAGCCCCAGCAGTTCTTTGGTGCGGGCGGGCAGAGCACCATCTTGGTAGGTGGTATGGTCGACATTGTAGATTTTTTGAATCGTCTTGTTTTTGGTAGCGAGAATACGTTCGTTCATCTTCTCGCGATAGGCATTAAATTCTGTGACCTGCGACATGGCTTTTTTTTCAAATATACCGCTGCTATTCGCCTTAGCGCGACAGGGCGTGCGCAAAAAAAAATGAGGTTGAGCGTTAAACCTTTGTAGGCCTTGTGCGTCTAATTCCGTTTTTTGTAGGCCTATGTTGCGACTGCTACTCTCAATTTTTTTCCTTTTCATAGCTCAAGTTGTTCTGGCACAGTCGGTTATACGCGGCAGGGTGCTTAATGCTGGCGACCGCACGCCCCTCCCCGCTGCCAATGTGGTGCTGCGTGCTTTGGCCGACAGCAGCAAGGTGTACGGTACTACCACCGGTCCGCAAGGCGGCTTCCAACTCGAGGCGGCTCCCGGTCGTTACCGCTTTCAAGTACGTTTTATCGGTTTCGACACCTTCGACACCACTTTTACTTTGGGCGAAAGCCCTGTTTTTATCCGAGGCATTCTGTTGCGTGAAAGTCGCCGCAACCTCAAGGAGGTGCAGATTGAAGGCGTGCAGCAACGGGTAGAGCAAAAGGGCGATACCACGAGCATGAATGCCGACGCCTATAAAGTAAACCGCGACGCTAGCGCTGAGCAGTTGGTGACCAAGATGCCGGGCATCACCGTCGAAAATGGCACCATCAAAGCTCAGGGCGAAGACGTACGGCGAGTGCTGGTAGATGGGCAAGAGTTTTTTGGGGACGATGCCACCCTCGCTTTGCGTAATCTACCTGCTGAGGTCGTCGACCGTGTGCAGGTATTCGACCAGCTTAGCGAGCAGGCCCGCTTTACAGGCTTTAACGACGGTAATACCGAAAAAACCATCAACATTGTAACCAAGGCCGGTAAAAATAACGGCCTCTTTGGTCGTGTTTTCGCGGGCTACGGCACCGACGAACGTTACCAAAGTGGCGGCAATGTAAACATCTTCAAAGGCCAGCGCCGCATTACCTTGTTGGCGCAGAGCAACAACATCAATCAGCAGAATTTCAGCAGCCAGGACCTGCTGGGCCTCAATGCGAGTAGCGGCGGCGGACGTTTCCCCGGCGGTGGACGTATGGGTGGCGGCCGGCCCGGCGGGGGCGGTGGAGGCAGCAGCAGCCAGAATTTCTTAGTAGGGCAGCAGGCTGGTATCAATCAAACCCACAGCATCGGCCTCAACTACACCGACAAATGGGGCGAGAAAATACGCGTGAGCGGCAGCTACTTTTTCAACGGCACCCGCAATACCACCGACAGTTACTTGAGTCGCCAGTTTTTCGAAAGCGATGGCAACGGCCCGTTGTATACCGAAAACAACAGCACGGTGGCTACCAACTACAACCACCGCTTCAATCTTCGGCTCGAGTACCAGCTCGACTCGGCCAACAGTTTTGTGTTTACCCCCAGGTTGAGCTTGCAGACCAATGTGCGCGACCAGTTGCTCGACGGCTTAAATCGCGATGCTGCCGGTAGCCTACTGAGTAGCAGTTATACCGACCAAAGCTCCGACGCTACCGCTCTGAATGGCGGCGCCGACCTCTTGTGGCGCCACAAGCTGCGCAAAGAAGGCCGCACCTGGAGCGTGAACTTGAGCTACAGCGGCAATGAGCGCGAAAGTGAAAGTGAACTGCTGAGCATCAACAACCGCGGTTTGTTGAACGAAAATATCGGCTTTAACCAGCGTGGCAGTACCGCCAGCCGCAGCAATACCTACAGCCTCAACCTGCGATATACCGAGCCCATAGGCAAAAAAGGTCAGCTCGAGCTCGGTTACGAACCCCGCATCAACCTCCAAAAAAGCGACCAGCAGACCTTGGCCTATGATAGCTTGAGCAGCGGCTACAGTCGCGTCGACAGTCAGCTTAGCAACCGCTTCGACAACGACCAGCTTACACAGCGGTTCAGCCTGAGCTACCGCCTGCGTGGCACGCGTTGGGGAGGAGGAGTTGGCCTAAATTACCAACTCACCGATATGCGCAGCCGCCAGCTCTTCCCGCTTAGTTTGGAAGTAAATCGGAACTTCCGCAACTTTCTTCCCAATGCTATGCTCAGTTACAGCATCGATCGGAAAATGAGTTGGCGACTGTTTTACCGCACCAGCACCAATCTGCCTTCGTTGAGTCAGCTGCAAAATGTAGTCGACAACAGCAACCCTCTACAAATTAGTGCTGGCAACCCCAATTTGGTACAGGAATACAGCCACTTTTTGGTGAGCAGGTACAACTACACCTTTGCAAATCGGGGCAGTAACTTCAGTGCATTTGTGATGGGAGGGCTTACCGAAGATTATTTGGGAAGCAGTACATATATCGCCGCAAACGATACGGTGATTAACGGAATACCCTTGCAAAGGGGCGCTAGATTGACGAATCCGGTGAATTTGAGTGGTGCATGGAATTTACGCTCCAACCTCACTTATGGCTTTTTGGTAAAGCCCCTCAAGAGCAATTTGAATCTCACCGCAGGACTCAGCTACAGCGAGCTGCCCGGTTTGGTGAATAACCAAAGCAACCGTTCGGGCACCACCACTGCCAGTTTGGGCGCGGTACTGGGCAGCAACATCAGCACCGAGATTGATTTTACGTTGACTTACAACTGGTCGGCCAACCGCGTCACCAACAGCCTGGAGCCTGCTCTGAATGCCAATTTTAGCAGTCAGTTGGCCGGCCTACGCGGCAACTGGCAGCCCACCCGCAAGTGGATGATCAGCAGCGAATGGGCCTACACCCGTTTCAGTGGCTTAGATGCCGGTATCGACCCCGACTTTTTGTTGTGGAATGCAGGCATTGGTTATCGCTTGGGGCCTGAGGGCAATGGCGAAATACGCATTTCGGCCTTCGATCTCCTTGGACAAAACCAGGCGATTGGACGTACGGTGAGTGATGTGTTTGTTGAAGACAACCGCACCACGGTTTTGCAGCGATATTTTTTGCTCACGCTTACGTGGAATTTGCGCAAGTTTGGGTTGTTTGCCAGCGAACCGGCAGCCACCCGCCCTGGCGTTCAGCCTTGATTTTTGTGACGGCGAAAACGGCGTACTACCAGCAGGCTACCTCCACCAATCAGGAAAAACGGCCACAATTTCGACAGCAATAAAAGAAAATCGAGCAGCAGCTGCCAGCCACTTTTCAGCGACTGCATGAGCTCGAAACCATAGCTGGTGGCGGTGGTGCTGCGTTCGTAATACACCACCGTAAGGGTACTTAGGCTCACTTGATTGGTGAGGTAGCGCAAGCGTCCCTCTATCGATTCAATTTCGCCCCGCAAAGTAGCCAGCTCCCGCTCGATAGCTACCAGTTCTTCTACCTTCACCGCCTTTTTTAACAGCTCGCGGTAGCGTGCCTCTAGTTCCTTTTTGCTTTGTAGGCGAGCCTGCACATCGATAAACTCTTCGGTTACGTCTTGGCTGCTGATGCTGCGGCTATCCAGCTTGGGGGCCGACGCACTAATGCGCTCGAGCAAAGCGTTGAAGTTGTTGGCCGGCACGCGCAGCACCACGCGGTACTCGGTGCGATCGCCATAGCTAGAAGTACTTTCGTCGGCCAGGTAGGCGCCAAGCTCAGCCGATGCTTTTTCGATTTGCTGACGGGTTTTGGCTGCACTATTGGTCTCAAAGCTTATCTCTCCGGTGCGGATTATTTGTCGCTCCGAAACGGCAACGGGTCCGTCGGCCACTGCCGCGTCTGGGGCGGGGCTCTGCTCAGCTTTTAGCTCGGCCGTGCCGGCATCGGCGGCATACGATACGTCGGCTTCGTTATCGGCACCACCGCTACAGGCAGCCACCGTGAGGAAGAGGTAAGCGATGAGGAGTTTCATGGCGCAGGATTTTAGTTGCGAACAGCCAATTTACAAAAGCTACTCGGCCCGTAAAAACGTGCGTCACGAGTGTTTGGTATTTGTCGCGGCGACACTATTTCGCGACCTCAGGCCTGCTTGTACCGATACTCGTACCAGAAGGCTATGGCCATGCCCACACCTGCCGCCCAGAGGATGAAGGCAGCACCATGAAAGGCTACTTCAAGCTCGGCATGGTACAGGCCGTGGTTCCAGTTAAACATAAGTCCGTCGAGCATGGTTGCCGCTGTGGTGCCAAGGGCCAGTGGTTTGGTCAGCTCATGCCAGCCCACGCCCAGCACCTGTTTGATGATGTAAGCCGTGATCCAGCCAATGGGCAGGGCTGCGAGAAATAGGCCGATGAGGCCGGGTTGGTTGGGGCGCAGCAGGGCATCGCCGGTGAGGCGAACGAGGACTACGCCAGCGGCCCAAAAGCCGATGCCAAGTGCAATGCTCAGGAGGGTGTTTCGTTGTGACATACCGATGGTGGTTGAGTACCCCAAAGGTGGTAAGACTACGGCAGCGGTTACTGCACGCCTCCGTTCAGTGCGAGTTGCTGGCGGGCCAGCTGCTTCACCTGCCCGAGCTGCTCGAGCAGCCAAGAGCGCTGTAAATTTTCGCGGCTCAGCGCCATAAAAAAACCGGCACTGGCCAGCTGGTACCACTGCATGGCCTGCAGCCGTGAGGCTTCGAGGCCGAGCTCGCGCGACCACAGCCGCAAAAAATCGGCACTGAGCTGGGCCTCGCTCTCTTGCAATAGCTGTCGGTAGGCGGGTTGCTGTTGGTGGATGAGCAGCTGCCGGTGAAACAAAAGGGTATCGGCATGGGTCAGCAACACCGCTACGAGCTCGGGGTCGAAGGTAGTACAGTGACTTTCGGCTTCAAGCAGCAAGGCCACACGTCGGCGGTGCTCGTGCAAGAGTTCTTCCACAAAGCCTTCGGGGCTATCGAACAGGTAATAAAAGGCCGATTTATTACGCTTGAGCGAACGAGCCAAGGCTTCTACCTTGAGCTGATGGGGAGCTTCGGCGGTACTGCTGAGGTAGCCGGCCTCGATCCATACGCGACGTGAAATGCTGTTGCTGTTCACCTGGTTGTTTTAAAAACGTATCCAGCCTTTCCAGAGGGCAAAGCCTAGGGCGCCAGCAAGGAGGCACAACAGCAGAATCAGCGGCAAAAATGGTCGCTTTTTACCGGCCAGAGGATCCACAAAGTTGATGTTAGCACCTTCTGGTAGTTCAGCCAATCGGGTGAGGGTGTTGCCAAATCGTATGTTCACCGTAGCGCGAGCATTGATAGCCCAGCCGTTGGCGTCGAGGAGCGGTGCCAGGTTGCGGCGGCGTAACTTGAGCCAGGCGAGCAACATCGATGGACCGCTGATGAGCAACAAAATACCGGCAATGGCGATTGGCATCTTCCACCAAACCAGCCCCATGAAGCCACTCACCACCGAGGCGAGTGCCGTGCCAATGGCGCCCAAAGCCAAGCTGATGGCGGCAAAAATCCCCACAAACTTGCCTACATCAAAGGGCGTGGCTGGGGTTGCGGCGGCGGCTGGAGCAAGAGCAGCTTGCTCGGCTTTGCCGGCAGCTTCTCCAACACCGTCGGTGAGCATTTTATCGCTTTTGGTTTCCTGGGCGGCGGCAAAGTTGTTTACCTGCTGCTCGATAAAACGCGACACTTTGCGGTAGGGCGTCCAAAACGCCTGACGGATGCTGATGGGGTTGTCGACAATCTTCACCACGGTAGCGTCCCAATCGCGACCCAAGCGGTCGTAGAAGAGGGCGTTGCGCCCCTCCACGAGGTTGTCGATATCGCCATTGGTCAGGGCCGCCACGATGCGCATCTCCTCGCCGGTGGCCCGGCGCCGACAATCGCAGTACAACAAAAACATGCCGCTGAGGCCTACCATGGCGTTGTGGCGGTTCATGTCGAGCACCTTCATACACAACTCGGTGCTGCGCTGGTCGATGTAAAGCGTGCCGGCTTGGAAGATGGCTTCTCGGCCGGGAGCGTAAAAGTCGTGGAAGGTCACAAAGTTCTGCAGCAGCCTAAACAAATCGCGGTAGTAACGTACCAACTGGTCTACTTCGAGTATCGACGCTACCTCGTCGGCCAACTCCAAGTCGGCGGCGATAAGCTGCGTGATAATTTCGCGCTCGGGTCCGCTTTGCAGGGCACGACAGCGGTCGAGGCCGAGGGGTGCTACACTTTGCCCGTGGCGACTGCTGAGCCATTGGCGGAAGGGCTCGAGCACGTTTTTGAGCTGCTGCCAGCCGATTTCGTCGAGGCTAGTACCCAGCTTGCACAGCCGCACCAGCTCGGCCATGGGTGCTTCCCAGGCGGGGTTGAGGCCAGCCTTCAGGGGCAACGGCCTACCGGCTTCGATGCGTGCCAGCGGGTAGCCGGCTATCTCGTCGAGGGCCTCGCTGAGCTTGCGGTGAGTGATGGCCATCACCCGCTCGGTTTGCAGGTTGAGTGCCGCGGCAGCGGCGGGGTCGTAGGCGGCGAGGCGGCAGCGCAAGAAATAATCGTCGATGCGTTCGCTCACGGCGTCGAGGGCGTGCAGTGCGGCTTCGGTTTGTTCGCCAAAGGGCTGCAAGCGGGCGTCGGCGGCGAGGGCGTCGTGGGCCGCGAGCCAGCTGTCGATAGCTTCGTAGAAGGCGTGCAGCTGGGCATAGCCGATGCCGGGGGCGCCGCTGCGGTCGGGTTCGCTGCCCTGTGTAGCCATGATCTCGCCGATGAGCTGGGCAATGGCGGGGTCGGCCGCCGAGGCTGGGGTGATGAGACCATCGCCGTTGAGGAGGCTGTTGGCAAAAATGCTGAGGGTATCGCCGGTGAGCGACAAGCTCAGCCGTTCGTCGTGGGTGTGGCCGAGGTTGTGCAGGATCACCTTGGCCGACTCGAGGAGGCGGGCGCCATTTTCTTTTAGTGGGTCGATGGCCGCGAGGGGCAGGCTATCTTCCTGCAGCAGCAGATCGTCGGGGTTTTTGAGTATGCCCAACATCCAGCGGACTGCCGCGAGTACCTCGGGCACCCGTATCTGGCCGTCGCCATCGGTATCGATGAGGCGCAGGGTGGCAGCATCTATTTCGAGGCCCTGCACAGGGCAGCTCAGCGCCGTCCACAGTTTGGGGTCGAGTTCGTCGAGATGGGCGAGGTCGGCGCCACGTTCGAGCTGAACGCGTTTTACGCCGCCTATGGTAGCAAAACTCCAGCGGTGGGCAGTCATGGTAGGCAGATTGGTGCGGCAATTTACGCGAAAACTCGCGTATGGCGGTGGGTGCGTGAGCAGCCAAGGGTAAAACTCGCGACAGCAGCGACTGGGCTCGTACTCACCGAGGCTCGGCCACCTAAGTCGTATCTAGTCGCGCGTACGAGGGGAATGCCTATTTTCGGGGGTATATTTTATATGGCAGCTCCCCTCCCCGGCAATTGGCAAAAACGTGCGCTCCAGCAGCAGAAAAGCTATAAACGGTTGCTGCAGCGGGCCGACAAGCGACGCTTCCTCGCAGCGCTGCCCGATGCCCATGCCGATGCGGTGGCGCAAATCGACTGTCTGAGCTGTGCGGCGTGCTGTAAAAATTACTCGCCGCGCTTCAAAACGCCCGACATCAAACGCATCAGCAAGGAGCTGGGCCTGCGTGAAGGAGCGTTTATCGAGCGCTACCTCCGCCTCGACGAGGAAGGCGACTATGTAGTGAAAAGCTCGCCCTGCCCCTTCCTCGGCACCGACAATGCCTGTAGCATTTACGATCACCGCCCCAGCGACTGCCGCCGGTTTCCGTATACCGACGAAGATGTGCTGCTCAAACGCCCCAACATTACCCTCAAAAACAGCACCTTTTGCCCTATCACCTACACCGTACTCGAACGCCTGCTGCAGGAGTTGGAGGGGTAGACTAACTTGGAAGAAACGACAAGAGATGTGGGCTTCGGGCAATTTCTACATCCCTAGTCATTCCTTGTAAGTCAAGTGTAATTCTGCTCTTTGGGAGTATATTATTGAGCTCAGTATAATTTAGTCATGGATTTAGGAAGTTGCCACGACAGGATTACTACAAGCCTTATAATACAGGATATTTGCTTTTTGTACGGCAGTTGCTTAATTTGCAATCAGGGATTTGATGATATTAAATACTTGCCCAAAATTGACCTTCTTCATATCTGTTTACATTGAATGAAATAAATGAATACATTGGAAAAAATAAAATTTGTCACGAAAGATTTTTTACTAAATCTAAAAGGTTTAGAAATTAAATCTGAAACGGAAGACCTTGACTTTAAAGAAATTTATAAAATTTCTGATACACCCAGCAAAATAGAATTTGTTAAAGACATCCTAGCGTTTGCGAATTCAAAGGGTGGTCACATTATTTATGGAGTAAACAAATCTTACGATTGGATTGGATTAGATGATAGAAGTGATTCCGACGTCGATGAAGCTAACATCGCAAATATTTTGGACTCTTACTGTGATGGAGAAATCGATTATATCACAAATACAATAGAAATCGACGGAAATTATTTCTTTGTTATTTACATATTTCCGTCCATTCCGATAATACCCTTCAAGAAAGACGGTCAGTTTCAAAAAAGTAATTGGAAAAATGGAAAAAATACCAATGTTACAATTTTTAAAAGTGGAGATGTATATTGCAGAAGGGGTAGCCGTTCAATCAAAGCTGATAATCTTTTCTTCAAACTCAAAAGCAATAATTTTCGAATAATTGAGAATGTTTCACAACAGCCAATCATGTATTCGGAATTCATTGGCAGAAAGGAGTATTTAATAGATCTCAATAACAAACTGGCAAATCAAAACAATAGAATTATACAAATAGATGGAATTGGAGGAATTGGGAAAACAAGTTTTGTTCATTATTTTGTTACTCAGTTAATTCAAAATAGTGATTACAAAACTAATTTTGATTTTATAATTTGGACAAGCTCGAAACGCAATAAGTATACACCTGGGGGAATTAAATTACTTACAGAGTTTATTTCTAATTATTCTGATCTAATAAACGAGATTTATGATTTCATTACAAAAAATCAACTTTTAAATTTTGATAATGAATCGGAGCAGGATAATGTAGAGTATGTCCAAAAATTTTTATCTGAATATAAAGTATTGCTCATTGTAGACAATTTAGAAACGCTAAATGATACGGATTTAATAAGTTTTTTGGAGCATTTTCCACTGAAATCTAAGGCGATCTTGACAACCAGAGAAACGCTTGGTGATTTTTATATGTCTCGTATTAATTTGAATGGATTTAATCGTGAAAAGGAATTTCCAGAGTTCTTGTTGTCACAATACTCTAACTTCAATGGGGCAGGTGATTTTGTAGAATTATATGCGAAATATTTTGATGATCTGTACGCATATACTAAAGGCATGCCATTGGCTGGCCAATTGATAACACATCAACTTGCACAGGGTACACCTATAGAGATGGTTTTGGAAAATCTAAAAAGTGGTAAGGCCTACGAAGACATATTGACATTTTGTTTTAAAGGCTCTATTGAAAAATTATCCATTATTGAAAAAACCGTTTTATTCATTTTTTCCTTATCTGAGAAAGAGTCATTATTGACAATTGATGATTTAATTTATATCAGCGGTTTTACGAATGATGAAATTGGCCTCCAAGCTATACCAAGGCTTACTACAATTTCACTTTGTTATAAGAAAAAGTCTGATACAGGTATAATTGGGTATTCAATACCTTATTTGGCCAAGATATATTCTAAACAATTTCTTGCTTTAAATAATGAGGAAGAAATCATTGCCAAATATGAAAATTTCATTCAAGAAAAGTTGAAGTTCAGCTCTTCTGACAATTCAATAATAAATCTATTTTACAGATCTGAAGCAAAAAATCATAATGAAAAAGTCCTTGCCGACACTTCATTAAAAATATTATCTGTCGCATCCTACAATTACGAATTAGCTATTAAGTTAATTGATGAGTTAATACTACAAAATAGCAAATTCCCTTTTCTTTACTTGATTAAAGGTAAAATTGAAGAGAATAGTTTTTACCGAGACTCATTGGACAGGGCGAAAAAGGAATTTCTTTTTGCAATTCAACTGAATGAGAACTATTTGGAGGCGCTGATAGAATTAGGTTATATTGAGTACAAAAGTAGAGTTGGCAACAAAGAAAGGGCAAAAGAATTTATACAATCAAGTATTGAATATTTTGAAAAAGCCTATAAAATCGCCCCAAATGATCAAAGGGTTTGTTTGGGTCTTGCACAGGGATATTCCAAAAAAGCCTCGGGTATAAGTCATTATCATAACAAGGAAATTAAAAAGGAAATTGCAACAAAGGCAAATCAATTTTTTGAAAAGGCATTTTATTATGGTGAAAATTTGACTTACACGGAAAAGCATTCAAATGCAATTGCTGCCTGCGGTTGTGCTTTAAATTATAAAAACAACATTAGAAATGATAGTGATGCACTTAAATGGTGTTATAAAGGACTTGAATATGAACCAGATAACAATATGCTATTGGATTTGAAAAGGGAACTTGAATTTAAGATTAACCCTGCTAACTACGCTATTCAGCAGTTTACGCAAAAAGGATGGGTGAAAAAGTAATTGATCATCTTGTAATATCTCCGAACTAATTTTCTAAAATTAGAATATGTCAATACGTCAAGACAAATTGGTTTGTGACAAATGATATTGCACTTTGTAACTGTGTATTCAGAAATTTCTTGTAGCTATGTTCACTCCACGTCAAACCTTAAACAAAGCGTTTCTAAAAGTTAAGCCCAACCGAAGTGATGTGGAACGTTTTAAAACGCAGCTCACAGCCCTGCTCGACAGCAGCAATGATTCCGAAAGTGAGGAGTTTCACAAAAACCTGGTCTCTGATTTTTTGAAGCGCACATGTTACGAGGGCAAACACTTTATCAATACAAAAGGGCGAAACGATTTGGTCATCCACAACGGCGCTGCGGCGGGCAGCACGGTGGGGGTGATTATTGAGGCCAAAAAGCCCACCAACAAAGCCGAAATGCCCCAAGCAGCTGCTGGCAAACTCAACAGCAAAGCGCTGCAAGAACTGGTACTGTATTACCTGCGCGAACGCATTACCCACAACAACCTGGAGGTAAAACACCTTGTAATTACCAACATCCGCGAGTGGTTTGTTTTTGATGCGCAAAATTTCGACCGGCTGTTTGCCCAAAACAAAAAGCTGGTAAAACAATTTGCCGAATTTGAGGCAGGCCGCCTGTCGGAAACCAAAACCGACTTTTTCTACCGCCAAATAGCCGAACCTGCGATTGCGCAGCTGCAAAACGAATTGCCCTATACCTGGTTTCAGCTGGCAGATTACGAAAAGGCACTGCGCAATGCTGATAAAAGTGACGATACCAAACTCATAGCGCTGTACAAACTGCTGTCGCCCGAACATTTGCTCAAATTGCCCTTTGTCAACGACAGCAATAGTCTCGACAAGCGTTTTTACAGCGAACTGCTGCATATCATTGGCCTCACTGAAATCAAAGACGGTGGCAAAAAACTCATTCAACGCAACAAAGCGGGCGAAAGGCACAGCGCCAGCTTGTTGGAAGATGCCATCATTCAACTCGACAGCCTAGACAAGCTGAGCCGGCTCGACCGTGGGGGCCTTGGCTACGGCAGCAATACCCAAGACCGGTTATTCAATGTGGCCCTCGAACTGGTGATTACCTGGGTAAACCGCATCCTGTTTCTCAAATTGCTCGAAGCCCAGTTGCTCAGCTACCAAAAAAGCGACAAGGCTTATGCTTTTTTGAATGGCGGCAAAATCAAAAACTACGACGACCTCAACAGTCTGTTTTTTCAGGTATTGGCGCGGCGTTATGACGACAGAAACGACGATGTACAACAGCTATTTGCCCGCGTACCTTACCTCAACTCTTCGCTCTTTGAGCCCACCGAGTTAGAGCAACTTACTTTGTTTATCAGCAACCTGCGCGACGATAAACAACTACCGCTTTACACCCAAACCGTACTCAAAGACGAGCAAGGTCGCAAACGTACTGGCAGTTTAGGTGCTTTGGCCTACCTGTTTGCCTTTTTAGATGCGTATGATTTTAGCAGCGAAGGGGCCGAAGACATTCAAGAAGACAATAAAACCCTCATCAATGCCTCGGTGTTGGGGTTGATTTTTGAAAAAATCAATGGCTACAAAGACGGCTCCTTTTTTACACCCGGTTTTATTACCATGTATATGTGCCGCGAAACCATTCGCAAGGCCGTATTGCAAAAATTCAAGGAAAGCAAAGGCTGGGATTGCGCCAATTTAGACGAGCTGTACAACAAAATCGACGACCGCAACGAGGCCAATGGCATTGTAAACAGCATCAAAATTTGCGATCCGGCGGTAGGTTCGGGGCACTTTTTGGTTTCGGCACTCAACGAAATGATTGCGGTAAAAAACGACCTCAACATCCTACAAGACCGCGAAGGCCGCCGACTCAAAGAATACCAGGTAGAAGTGGTAAACGACGAGCTGATAGTGACCGATGAAGAAGGTGAATTGTTCGAGTACAATCCCCGCAATCAAGAGAGCCAACGCATTCAGGAAACCCTTTTCCACGAAAAGCAGACTATCATTGAAAACTGCTTGTTTGGGGTAGACATTAACCCCAACTCCGTAAAAATTTGCCGGCTGCGTTTGTGGATAGAGTTGCTCAAAAACGCCTATTACAAAAGCCCATCGGAGCTTGAAACCCTGCCCAACATCGACATCAACATCAAAGTAGGGAACTCCCTGGTGAGCCGCTTTGCCATGGATGCCGACCTCAAACAAACCTTGCGCAAAAGCAAATGGAACATGGACAGCTACCGCCTGGCTGTTTCAACCTACCGCAACGCCCAAAACAAGGAGCAGAAACGGGAAATGGAGCGTTTGATTGCCAGCATCAAAAGCGATTTTAGAAGCGAAATTGCCGCCAACGACCCCAAAATAAAGCGATTACAAAAGCTCGAATACGATTTTGGTCTTTTGGTAGCGCCCAATATGTTTGCAGAAAGCGCCGAAGTTTACGGCGGCAAGGCCAACCAAAAAAAGGCCAAAGAGCGCGAAAGCAAAATGCTGGCCGAAATCAACAAACTCAAAGCCGACATTGAAGAAATAAAAGCCAACAAAATTTACGAAAACGCCTTCGAATGGCGCTTTGAGTTCCCCGAAGTGTTGAACGACGATGGTGATTTTGTGGGCTTTGATGTGGTGATTGGGAATCCGCCGTACATTAGACAAGAGGAATTCACCGACTTAAAATCCTACCTGCAAACTGCCTACCCTGAAACCGCCCAAGGAACCGCAGATTTGTTCGTGTATTTTGTGGAGCTCTCAATGCGGGTATTAAAACAGTCGGGTGAGTTTTCATTTATCATCCCTAACAAATGGATGCGCGCCGGTTACGGTAAGAAACTACGAGAATTCATAGCCAAACGGCACATTGAAATTTTAATCGACTTTGGCGATTTGCCCGTGTTTGAAGAAGCAACAACTTACCCTAACATTGTTCATTTGAAAAATGCCACAGGTGAACAAGTGTTTAAAGCTTGTAACGTGGGTACGCGTGATTATCCAAGGGGGCTAAATGCCTATTTAGGCGAAAACCTTTTGAGTATTGACAAAAATGAACTATCAACAGAGGGCTGGACATTAACAAATTCAGAAGTACAACGCTTACTCACCAAACTCAAGAAAACCGGAGTTCCTTTGAGCGAATTTGTTGGTGGTAAAATTTACAGAGGTGTTCTTACGGGTTTAAATGATGCTTTTGTAATTGATGAAGAAACCAAAAACCACTTGATTTCAGTAGACCCGCGAAGCGCCGAAATCATCAAGCCGTTTTTGGCAGGTCGAGATATCAAAAGGTATCAAACGCCCCGTGCCGACAAATACCTCATTTTTACCAGAAGGGGAATTGCTATTGAACAATACCCAGCAGTTCTCGACTACTTAAGCCAATTCAGAAACCGCCTCGAACCCAAGCCCAAAAACCACAAAGGCGATTGGGATGGGCGAAAGGAAGGCACGTACAAGTGGTACGAAATTCAGGATGCGGTTGATTATTACAATGAATTTGACAACCCAAAGGTGATGTTACCTGATATTTCGCTAAGGTGTGAAGCCTTATTTGATGAAGATTGTGGATTCTACTGCGTGAATACTGCCTATATAATTCCGGGTATGTCAAAGTCAGACTTAGGTATATTGAATTCAAAGCTGATTTTATTCTATTATGGTAGTTTAACCCAATCAATTCGGGGAGGGTATTTCCGCTTCATTAAACAGTACCTTGAACAAATCCCGTTCATTCGAACAAATAGTCTCGACAACCTCGTGGAAGAAATTTTGCAGTTAAAATCTCAAAACCCTTCTGCCAACACCACGGCCCTCGAAGCCGAAATTGACCAACTGGTGTATGGGTTGTATGGGTTAACGGAGGAGGAGATTAAAGTTGTAGAGGGGGTGTGACGGGGCTAACTGTTCTCAAGCTGTTTTTGAAATACTACATTTAATCTTTAATCATGACCAATATTGACATCATATCAGCTGTAATTTCCAGTTCTGTTTTGTCCTCCTTGCTTACAGCTTACGCAAATTCGAGAATTCAAAGCAAAAATTACAAGCACGAGTACTACAAGAAGATTTTAGAAAAACGCATGGCAACCCAAGAGGATGTAATTCACATTGCAGATCAGCTTAAAATTCAAGTAAAATTGAATAATGGTACCCTCTGTCATAGGCTTTGTGCAAATGGCGAAGCACATTTCACAAATTTTTCCATATTGGTAGCAGCTACTGTTAGTGGTTCCTTTTGGTTAAGTACCAAGCAGTCAGAAATTCTTCAAGAGTTTAATGTTTTCTTACTTAATGAGTTTACGCATGAACTTAACAAATTGCCGGCTGAAGAGAAAGATGAGGCTTTAATAACCTTAGGATTAACACATCGGGAGGAAATAAGAAATTTTCGAACAAGGATAGAAAAACAGCTATTGAATGAATTTGCCAGTCTTGCAAACATTGAAGAGTTTCTTAAATCTTCTACGCACGCCAAAGATCGGCTGTACGAGCTTAAAACATAAACCACTTTTTATCCGTACTTAATCCGCTCGGTTTCGACTCCGCTCAACCGGCGGGTGGTGGGTCTATTTATTCCGCTCGGTTTCGACTCTGCTCAACCGGCGGGTTTGGAGCTGTTCAACTTGTGTGCTTTAACTTGAATGGCTTCAATGCAACATTGCTTTTGGGTGTGCAGCCTAGGGGAAACCAAGCACGAAAAATTGCTACATTGGGTGTCGTTATCCTATGCGTAAAAAGTTTAGCCGTCTAGATTTTTTGCTCCGTATGGGTCATCTCCAAAAGTAGTCGTTGATGCGTTATCTCCTTTTTTGCTTACTGCTTGTGTTTGCCAGCACGGTTGACGCACAAAGTACCGAACCCAAAATAGTATTTACCGACTTAGAGAATTATTGGAAGGCTTACGATCAAATCGTGCGTACTAGCGATAGTTTAAAACGTCTTGAACTCATCCAAGCGCTGTATATCGATCGAGGAACTGAAGGCTTGCACGCCTTGAAGGACGTACGCCGTTACCGTGCCGACGAATGGGTAGATAATATGCTGAAGTATCCGAATTATTGGAACTCGATCAGGGCCAATACGTCTAGTTTGGTAAACGATACTGCGCAAATAGCCCTGTATCTTCGAAAACTGAAGGAAGTTTATCCAGCGCTCAAGCCAGCTACCTTCTACTTTGCGGTGGGCGCCTTCAGGAGTGGAGGCACCTACCATGGCGACAAAGTTCTTTTTGGATCGGAGTTTATGCTGGCGCAGAAAAGCGCCAAACTTGAAGAGTTACCCGAACAACTCAGAAAAACCATCTTGGCCTATGCTCCTTACGATGTACCGCTCACCGCTGTTCACGAGTACATTCATACGCAGCAAAAAAGGTGGGAAAACCAGAGTATTCTTCATCTCTGCGTAGCGGAAGGTGTTGCGGAGTTTGTGTCGACGCTCATCACGCAGAAACCACTATCGCCTGCCGTGCAGTTTGGGAAGCAACACCCCGAGGAGGTGCTAAATCGATTTATGGTTGAGATTTTACGTGACAACGATGTATGGAACTGGTTGTGGAGTGAAAATCGAAATGTACTAAAGGTGAACGATTTGGGCTATTACATCGGCTACGAAATTTGTGAGCGTTATTACCAACAAGCAACCGATAAGAAGCAAGCAATACAGGATTTGATTTCGCTCGATTACGAGAACGAAGCAGCATTTGCTCGCCTGGTTGACGGCAGTAAATTTTTGCCCTTGAGTGTGCGGGATATTGAACGAGGGTACGAGCAAATGCGTCCAACGGTAAAGCGAATACTGGAGTTAGAAAAAGGAAATCAAAACATTTCGTCGAGTTTGAAGACCATTACAGTGGAGTTTTCTGAGCCCATGAGTCCATGTTGTCGAAGTGTAGATTTCGACGAAAGCGATGGGATTACACCCCTGCGGATTAAAAAACATATCGGTTGGTCGGCCGATGCCATGCGTTATACCTTCGAAGTGGAAGACCTTAAACCGAATACGAGTTATGGCCTAATCATTTCCAATTTCGCCAAAGCCGACGGAGGCAATCGGCTTGCCCCGTATACCATCCGTTTTCGGACCAGATAAGAAGAGGCATTTAGTATACGTTGTGCTGGGTATTGACTCCGCTCAACCGGCGGGTGATGACTTTGCCGAACTGGCGGAAGTTGGTGTTTACTTGTCCGCTCGGTTTCGACTCCGCTCAACCGGCGGGTTTTGGCAGGTGCAATCTACCATCGTAGAGCGAAGGATTTAGCTTTGAGGCCAGTAAGCTTATTGGTATTTTGGCGAAAAGTAGTTGTA
>Ga0209278_1000993_pt1 | contig 18358 bp, 14 predicted proteins | sample JI81BgreenDNA_FD_187504 | JGI IMG/M metagenome (GOLD analysis project Ga0209278, IMG submission 187504) | Wastewater effluent complex algal communities from Wisconsin, to seasonally profile nutrient transformation and Carbon sequestration -... | ecosystem: Engineered > WWTP > Effluent > Algae... | reverse complement strand
AAGATATTATAGAAGTTTTAAATGCGTTGGAGACATACAAAATGCTCAGCAAATTCAATCCTAACAAGGAAAAAGATTTTTTAACAGCACATCAATTATTACTAAAAAATTTAATCGAGAAACCGGGGAAATACCGAAATCAAGGCGTTGGAATTGTCAAAGGTTCAAAAGTAGCACACGTTGCACCACCGTTTGAAAACGTTCCTTTTTTGATGAAAGATTTATTTGAATATCTAAAAAATACAACAGAAATCACATTAATCAAAAGCTGTGTTTTTCACTACGAAATGGAATTCATTCATCCGTTTTTAGACGGAAATGGCAGAATGGGAAGATTATGGCAAACGCTAATTTTAATGCAAGATTATCCTATTTTTGAATTTCTTCCGTTTGAAACCTTGATTTCCAAAAATCAAACAGCATATTATAATGCTTTATCTCAAGCTGACAAAGAAGGAAAATCAACAAAATTCATCGAATATATGTTGAAAATAATTGACCATTCGCTAATTGAATTATTAGAAAATTCAACCAAAAAACTTACTGATACCGATAGAATTCAACTATTTCTTGAACATAATGATGAAAAAATATTCAGCCGAAAAGAGTACATGAACTATTTTAAAGACATTTCATCGGCAACAGCAAGTCGGGATTTAAAAAATGCTGTTGAAGAAAATTTAATCGTAAAAAGTGGCGACAAAAAAACTTCAACGTATATTAAAAAATAAAAAAATGACCTCAACCACTAAAATCGCCAATCGTTTTCGAGAAGTAATCCTCAACGGAACTTGGATTGCCAATACCAATTTCAAGCATCAGCTAACAGATTTAGACTGGAAAACTGCAACAGCAAAATACGATTCGTTAAATACCATTGCAGCTTTGGCGCAACACATTCATTATTACATCAACGGAATAAATAACGTTTTTAAAGGTGGAACTTTAGACATAAAAGACCAATTCAGTTTTGACTTTCCTCCTATTCAATCGCAACAAGAATGGGATGATTTTTTACAAAAATTTTGGAACGACGCCGAAGAATTTGCCTCTTTAATCGAAAAAATGCCCGACGAAAAATTGAACGAAGATTTTGTTAATCCAAAATATGGAACGTATCTTCGAAACATCGATGCCATGATTGAACACAGTTATTATCATCTCGGGCAAATAACTTTAATCAAAAAACTTCTTTTTGAAAAATACTAAAAAAAGTATATACTTTTACTAACTCATAATAAATCCAATGGATAAAAATATAGACAATTCGGGATTTGGAACAGCAGTAACTGAAAAGTATGCTCGTTTTATCAACAAAGATGGTTCTCATAATGTAATTCATGTTGGTCGACCAATAAAAGAACGAAACAGTTTATACAGCAAGTTAATCAATATTTCGTGGTGGAAATTTTTGGTATTAGTCTTTGTATTTTACTTTTTTATCAATTTTGTTTTCGCATTGATTTACTATTTCTTTTGCATCCCAAATTTGATGGGTTTAATTCATGGTTCGAACTGGCAAAATTTTCAAGAAGTTTATTTTTTTAGCGCACAAACACTAACAACTGTTGGCTATGGAAGAATAAGTCCTGTTGGCATTTTTACTAATACCATTGCGGCATCCGAAGCATTAATTGGTATTTTAAGTTTAGCCATAAATACCGGTTTGCTTTATGGAAGATTTGTAAAACCAAAGGCACATATCAAATTTAGTCACAATGCCATCATTGCGCCATTTAAAAAAAATAGCGCATTAATGTTTCGATTAGCACCAATCAAAAACGCATCTCTTAGCAATATGATGGTTAGGGTAACAGCTAGTTTGATGATCAAAGAAAACGGTAAATTAATCAATAAGTTTTTCAATCTGAAATTGCAAATAGAAACGCTCGACACTTTTGTAACTACTTGGACTATTGTTCACCCAATCGATGACCAAAGTCCGTTGTGGAAAATGAATTATGACGAAATGGTAAATAACGATTTGGAAATTCTGGTTTATGTTCGTGCTTATGACGAAGATTTTTCGAGTACTGTTGTCAAAAGAACAAGCTACACGCATGAAGAAGTAATTTTTGGTGCCAAGTTCAAACCTGCTTTTTATGATGATCCAAACGGTAAAGGTTCCATTGTTGAGCATCACAAACTTAACGAATTTGAGCTTGTTGAATTGTAATCTAATCTACACGGAAACAATAAAACAACTTATTTTATTATTTCTTTCAAAACGGTTACTTTTTTTTACTAATTTCGTTAAATAGAGCAAAAAAATCATACTAATTTCTATGAGAAACTGTTTAGAATGTAACGATAAAATCCTCGGACGCGAAGACAAAAAGTTTTGCAGCGATGGTTGTCGGAACAACTACAACAATAGAATGAACAAAGACTCTACCAACATTATGCGAAATATTAACAATAAGCTTCGCAAAAATTATCGCATTCTTTCTGAAATAAATGTAGAAGGAAAAGCAAAAGCCACCAAAGCCAAGTTATTATCCAAAGGTTTTTCGTTTGAGTATTTTACCAATATTCTAACGACCAAAACAGGAAATACCTATTATTTTGTTTACGACCAAGGCTATATGCTTCTCGACAACGATTTCTTTATGTTGGTAAAAAAAGACTAACCTACACAACCATGAAAACCAACCAAAACCCACTAATTTCGTTCCTTTTTTTACTTCTCATTCTTTCGGGGATTTTCTATTTTATGATGCCTCAAAATTATGATCAAACCGAAGCTTCATTAGCCGAATTTTCCACCAAAAGAGCTTTAGAAAAAGTAAAAATCATCAGCCAAAAACCTCATTTTGTAGGCTCAAAAAATCACGAAGTTGTTGCTCAATATTTAATAAAAGAATTAAAAAATCTAGGTTTATCACCAACAATTCAAGAAGGTTTTACACTTTCAGATGGCGGAACTTTAGTGAAGTCAAAAAATATTTTAGCCAAAATAAAAGGCACATCAAATTCAAAAGCATTGCTGTTACTTTCGCATTATGATTCAGCACCACATTCGTTTTCGCCTGGCGCAAGTGACGATGCATCAGGAGTTGCCACAATTCTCGAAAGTGTTCGCGCTTTTCTTTATAACAAAACACAACACAAAAACGACATCATCATTCTTTTTAGCGACGCAGAAGAATTAGGTTTGAATGGTGCGGCACTTTTTGTAACCCAACATCAATTAGCCAAAGAAGTTGGATTGGTTTTAAATTTTGAAGCTCGCGGAAGTTCCGGACCAAGCTATATGTTGATGGAAACCAATAAAGGAAACGCCAACATGGTAAAAGCATTTACTGATGGAAAAGCAGATTATTCTGTTTCTAATTCATTGATGTACAGCATTTATAAAATGTTACCCAATGATACCGATTTGACCGTTTTTAGAGAAAGCGGAAAAATCCAAGGTTTTAATTTTGCGTTTATCGACAGTCATTTTAACTATCATACTGAACACGATAATTTTGAAAATCTAAGTCCCGAAACGTTAGCACATCAAGGAAGTTATCTTTTTCCGTTGCTGAATTATTTTTCAAATGCGGATTTATCCAACCTAAATTCAAATGATGATTATGTGTATATCAATGTTCCATTTGGTTTTGTAAACTATCCTTTTTCATGGATTATTCCAATGTTAATCATTGGTTTTGGATTGGTTTTCGGCTTTTTATTCATCGGTTTAGGCAAACACGTTTTGCAAATAGACGAAGTCTTGAAAGGTTTCGTTCCGCTATTACTTTCGCTTATAGTTGCTGGCGGAATTACCTATATCGGATGGAAATTACTACTCGAATTTTATCCACAATATCAAGATATTCTCCACGGATTTACCTATAACGGACACGATTATATTTATGCTTTCACGAGTTTATCGATAGCGATTTGTTTTCTTTTTTATCAAAATTCAGGAAAACGAAATGCTGAGATGAACCAGTTATTCGCACCATTATTTCTTTGGTTACTACTAAATATTGGAATTGCAATTTTCTTAAAAGGTGCAGGATTTTTAATCATTCCGGTAATTTCAAGTGCATTGATGCTGGGAATTTATGTTTTGACACAAAAATCAAATTGGTTAATCAATTGCATTTTAGCCATTCCAACATTAATTATAATTGCGCCGTTTATTCAAATGTTCCCAGTTGGTTTGGGTTTAAAAATACTTTTCGGAAGTGCGATTTTAACTGTTTTGGCTTTTGGATTATTAGTTCCTGTTTTTGGTTCGTTCAGCAAAAAAGGAATTTGGTCTGCTGTTTTCTTTTTGCTAAGTATCGGATTGTTTGTCAAAGCACATCAAGCTTCAGATTATACAACGGAAAGACCAAAACCAAACAGCTTGGTTTATCTTCATGATACTGATGCAAAAAAATCCTATTGGACAACGTATGATAAAAATTTAGACGAATGGACAAAAGGTTATTTGGGCGACAATCCAAAATCTGCCGAAGCATTAAACACCAACAAGTTGTATAGTAAATATGGTTCGGAATTTACATTTATGAACGACGCGCCAAACAAAAATATTGCAACACCAACGATTGAGTTTCTTCGTGATACGTTGAAAGGAAATCAACATTTGTACTCCATAAAAATTACGCCAAATCGAGCGGTAAACCGTTATGATATTTTCAATGCAAATAACGTGAAACTTCATAATTTGGTTGCCAATGGTGCAAAAGCTATTGATTTCAAAAGTAACATCAGCGGAAGTAATTCGGGGAAAATTTTGAGTTATTATGTAGTTGATAATGAACCTTTGATTTTAAATTTTTCGATTTCAAAAAATGACAAACTCAATTTGAATTTGGTGGAAAGTTCGTTTGATTTACTAACCAATCCACAATTTACCGTTACTAAAAGAAAAGATTGGATGATTTCAACGCCGTTTGTATTGAATAATGCGATTGTTATTCGTCAAAAAATAAAACCAACACCAGTTTTAGAAGATGCTCCAAAACCTCAACTTTACAGACGAAATGTTGCTTCGCGCGACAGTTTATCAGTAAGAAATGATAGTTTACAATAATGAATATTTCGATTTTAGGTTGCGGTTGGTTGGGTTTTCCTTTGGCAAAATCACTTCTGAAAAAAGGATTTTCGGTAAAAGGTTCGACAACAACTTTGGAGAAAATATCGGTTTTGAAAAATGCCGGAATTTCTCCATATTTTGTCACCCTGAGCGCAGTCGAAGGGCAAAACAATTCAAATGAAATTGATACTTTTCTTTCCAATTCCCAAATCTTAATTATTGATATTCCACCGAAATTGAGAGGAAATTCTAATGAGAACTTTGTTGCTAAAATTCAAAATCTAATTCCATTTATCGAAAAATCATCGGTTGAAAAAGTGCTTTTTGTGAGTTCGACTTCGGTCTATTCCGATGCTATTTCAATAGATTTAATAACCGAAGAAACCATTCCAAAACCTGAAACCGAAAGCGGAAAACAACTTTTGGAAGCCGAAAAAGTATTGCAAAGCAATGCTAATTTTACAACTACTGTTATCCGTTTTGGTGGATTGATTGGCGAAGATCGACATCCGATAAAATTTTTAGCTGGAAGAGAAAATCTTGAAAATCCTGAAGCACCGATTAATTTAATTCATCAGTTGGATTGCATCGGAATTATTGAATGCATTATTTGTCACACTGAGCTTGTCGAAGTGTTTATAGCTGTTGCGCCATTTCATCCATCACGAAAAGAATATTATTCTAAAAAAGCGCAAGAACTTAATTTACCATTGCCAAAATTTGACGAAAGTAAACCTTCGGTTGGAAAAATTATTTCTTCGGAAAAAGTGATGAAGGTTCTAGGATATGAATTTCAAAAACCAGAATTGTAATTAATCGTGTGGTAAACCTCTTTGAATCGCAATTTTTCTCATTTCTTCCATATACTCTTCTTCTTTTATTGGTTTCCCTTTAATAGGTTTTTCAATTACAAAAAGCGAAGTTTTTGTTCCTTCTAAAATTTCGGTACAATAAAAATTTCGACGCTTATCGGTTAGTTCTAGAATCAAACCGTCTAATCCTCCAAAATCTTGTGGTCCTATTTTGTATTTGAGTTTTGGACAATACCAAGCTTCGGTTATAAATTCTCTGGTTTCTCCATTAATTTCTTTAGTTACTTTGTAAATTGCTTTTTTACATTCGTATCCCAAAATGGTTTTGGTTTCATCGACTAATTCCCATTTTACTTCTTTTGTTTTTTTACTAATTAAAAATAAACTGCCTAAAAATTCTTCTTGCGTAAGATATTCGTTCTGATTAGAATCGAAATAATAGGTTGTGTTTCCTGCAAATGCTTTTCCCATGTGTGAAGTTGGATAAGTATCGCGATTATTTAAAAACCACAACGACTCTTTTCCTTTTATGTGTAAGGTAAACGTCAAATCTTCCAACTGTTTTTCCATCGATATAAGATATGGCAATATCTCTGGTTCTATGGTTGTGTCAAATTCAAGTGGTTTGCCGTGACTTTTAACTTTATAAATCAACTCTAATTTATTTTGAGAAAAAGCGATACTTGATAAAAACAAGAAAATGAAAAGTACTTTATTCATAAATGAAAATTTTACACAAGATAATAAAAAAACCTAACAGGTTTTGAAAACCTGTTAGGTTTAATTGTTTCCAAAAAGGTAATTCAAATCCTAAATAGCCCTGATTGAAACGGAAATCAACTTTATCAAAGTTTTGTCCTTCGACAAGCTCAGGATGACAAAATTTTGACAAAGTTATTGAAGTGAAAAGCAGGAAATACAATAAATGAAAAACCCAAGCGTTTCGCTCCAAATTAATTTTTTACCAAATTTTTACACGTTTTTCTGGTGCTAAATACATGCCATCGCCAGGTTTTATGTTGAACGCTTGATGGAAGGTTTCCAAGTTCAATAATGGCACATAAGCGCGATACATTCCTGGTGAATGCGGATCGGTTTTTACTTGATTTTTGATGGCTTCGTCACGCATTTTACTTCTCCAAATCGTTGCCCATGAAATGAATAATCGTTGTTCAGGTGTAAATCCGTCGATTAATCCTGGGTTTCCGTTTTCTTTTAAATACAGTTGTAATCCATCGTAAGCTGCGTTAATTCCGCCTAAATCGCCAATGTTTTCGCCCAAAGTGAATTTTCCGTCCACTTTTGTTCCTGGCAATGGTTCTAAAGCAGAATATTGGTCTGCTAAATCGGTTCCAAGTGCTGTAAATTGTTTTAAATCTTCGTCTGTCCACCAATTTACTAAATTTCCATCGGCATTGTATCGTGAACCAGAATCATCAAATCCGTGTGAGATTTCGTGACCAATAACCGCTCCAATTCCTCCATAATTTACTGCTTCATCGGCTTTGTAATCATAAAATGGTGGTTGTAAAATGGCTGCTGGAAACACAATTTCGTTGTTTGACGGATTGAAATAAGCATTTACCGTTTGTGGCGACATTCCCCATTCGGTTTTGTCAACTGGTTTTCCTAGTTTGTCGATATTTTTCTTGAAACTCCAATTGGCAATATTTTTGGAATTTTCAAAATAGCTTCCGCCTTCGGCTGGACTTTTAATGGTTAATGCCGAATAGTCTTTCCATTTATCAGGATAACCAATTTTTACGGTCATTTTGTTCAATTTTTGGATGGCTTGTTTTTTTGTAGCTTCTGACATCCAAGGCAAATTGTTGATACGAGTTTCATAAGCACGAATTACGTTTTTAATCATTTTTTCGGCTTTGGATTTCGCTTCTGCTGGGAACATTTTTTCTACATATAATTTACCTAAAGCTTCGCCAGTTGCGCCATTAATTACTTGTAACGCATTTTCGTTTCTTGGTCTTTGCTTAATTGCACCGCTTAAAGTTTTGCTATAAAAATCCCAATTGGCTTTTTCGATTTCGGTTGAAAGTCTGCTTGCCGAACTGTTTAGCAATGTCCAACGCATGTATGCTTTCCAATCTTCTACTTTGTTTTCTGCAAAAATGGTTTCCAAAGCTTGCATGTATTTAGGTTGTGATACAATTAAAGTATCTACTTTTGGCAAACCAATTCCGGTGATGTATTTTTCCCAATTCACTGAGTTTGTCAATTTTTGCAAATCGGCAATCGTCATTGGGTTGTATGATTTTCTTCTGTCGCGGCGTTCAACTCTGTCAAATCTTGGTTTAGACATTGCTATTTCTAAAGCCAAAATTTTCTCGGCATTCTTTTGAGCAACGGCTGGTTTATCGCCAAGAAATTCTAACATTCTGGCAACGTGTTTTACATATTTTTCGCGTTTTTCTTTAGAATCTGCATCGTCAGAAACGTAATAATCTCTATCGGGTAAACCAACCGAACCTGGACCAACATTTACCACATTTTTATTACTGTCTTTAGCATCGGTTCCAACACCAACTCCAAAAAAACCAATTCCACCTTGTGGCGCCATTTCAATCATCAATTTTTGTAAATCGGCAACATTTTTTACCGCATTGATTTTTGCCAAATACGGTTTCAATGGAGCAATTCCCGCTTTATTTCGGGCAATGGTATCCATAATAGTTTTGTATAGATTTACCGCTTTTCCTTGATCAGTAGCCGAAGTATATTTTGGATCTTTTGCAGCTTCGTCCAAAATTCGTAAGGCATCGATATCGGTCTTTTGACGAAGTTCATCAAAACTTCCCCAACGAGTTCTATCGGCAGGAATTTCAGTATTGTCTAACCAAGTTCCATTTACAAATCGGAAAAAATCATCGCTAGGTTTTACTGATTTATCCATCAAAGACAAATCAATTCCGCTGTTTTTTTGTTGTGCATTTACACTATTAATTCCAAGCACAACTAACAAGGACAACGTGAGTTTAGTATTTATTATTTTCATAAGTAAAGAATTGTAGTTTTCACAAATTTACCGATAATAATGCGATTTTATCATTTTTAACAAAAATATATGACTTGATAAACAAGTAAAAGGAACATTTTGAAATTAGGCTTTCGTACTTTTGCAAAAAAAATAATATGCTTTCATTTTTAAAAAAATATAGGCTTTTTTTCATCGGACTTTTTCTTTTTTCTGTAATTACCATCTCATTATTTTACAATGCGTTGAAACCCGAAAAAGAATTACCTATTTTCAACCCAGCAGATGTAAATCCTGAATTGGTTGATAGCACGGTTCAACATATTGGAAAATATCATACGATTGCCGATTTTTCTTTTACCAATCAAAACGGAAAAAAAGTTACTCAAAAAGATTATGAAGGAAAAATTTATGTAGCCGATTTTTTCTTTACAACTTGTCAAACGATTTGTCCCATCATGACGACAAATATGACTGAAGTTCAAAAAGCTTTCAGTAAAAATCCGAAAGTGATGATTTTATCGCATACCGTTACGCCTGAAATTGACAGCGTTCCAGTTTTGAAAAAATATGCTTTGAAACAAGGTGTTGATGATAGCAAATGGAATATGGTAACTGGTGATAAAAAGGACATTTATTACATTGCAAGAAAATCCTATTTAGCAGTAAAAACGGGTAAACCTGAAGAAATATACGATATGGTTCATACCGAAAATTTTGTTTTGGTTGATACAAAAAAGAGAGTTCGCGGTTTTTATGACGGAACCAAAAAAGAAGATGTTCAACGGTTGATTGAAGATATTAATTGGTTGTTGGAAAACGATTAATTAGCCAAAATTGATAATTATCATCCTTTTTCCTTTTCTATTTTTTATCTTTGTATTTTAATTCAATCTAAATAAGATTTGCAAACAACCATCAACACACTTCAAAAAGGACAAAAAGCAGTCATACTTTCATTTGACGATGCTATCATTCCATTAAAACTTATAGAAATGGGTTGCATGGAAGGAAATTTTGTAGAAGTTATCCAAATTGCGCCACTTGGTGATCCAATATTTTTATCGGTAAACGATACAAACCTTGCTATTAGAAAAGAAATGGCAAGCAGGATTTTTGTGGAAATACAAAAGTAAAATGACAAAAAACGACACTTTAAAAATAGCTTTAGTTGGTAATCCAAATACTGGAAAAACGTCTTTGTTCAATTCATTGACTGGTTTGCGTCAGCAAGTAGGAAATTATCCAGGAATTACGGTTGAAAAAAAACAAGGTTCGTTTCATTTGGAAAACCATCAAAAAGTTACCGTCATCGATTTGCCTGGAACATATAGTTTAAATCCAAGTTCAATTGACGAAAGTGTTACCACTGAATATTTACTAAACAAAGAAGACAAAAATTTTCCTCAAGTTGCCGTTATTGTTGCCGAAGCCGAAAATTTAAAGCGAAATTTATTGCTTTTTACGCAAGTAAAAGATTTAGGAATTCCAACGATTTTGGTCATCAATATGGCAGACAGAATGCAGTTGAAAGGAATTTCGATAAACAAAGAAAACCTTGAAAAACAACTCGATACCAAAATAATTTTTACCAGTACAAGAAATAATACTGGAATTTCTGAACTGAAAAATTGCATTCAGAATTTTGAAAAATTAGCTGAAAAACCACTTTTTTCAAATGATATTTCAACTTATAAAAATTGGCTTTCCGATACGTATAAAATTGGTTTTGTTGAAGTTGAAGACAAACAAAAACAAATTGCTGTAAAAAAAGAACAACATCAAGAAACTGTAAAAAGATACCAATTTATCAATTCGGTTTTGAAAGGAAATTTCGAAAAAGACAAATCAAAAGCAACCGATTTTGATTCGAGATTGGACAAAATTTTGACGCATAAAGTCTTTGGTTATATTATTTTCTTGGTCTTATTAATGCTAATGTTTCAGGCGATTTTTTCTTGGTCTGGACCATTTATGGATTTCATCGACGAGAATTTTGCTTTATTAGCAGAAACCGTTGCAACATTTTTACCCGAAGGAAAAATTAACGAATTAATTAGTCAAGGAATTATTCCAGGAATTGGCGGAATTGTGATTTTTGTACCACAAATTGCCATGCTTTTTCTCTTTATTTCCATTTTAGAAGAAAGCGGTTATATGTCGAGAGTTGTGTTTTTGATGGACAAAATCATGCGAAAATTTGGCTTGAACGGAAAAAGCGTTGTTCCCTTGATTTCAGGAAATGCTTGTGCTATTCCAGCAGTTATGGCAACCAGAAATATCGAAGATTGGAAAGAACGATTGATTACTATTTTGGTTACGCCATTTTCGGTTTGTTCGGCAAGATTACCAGTTTACACGATATTGATTTCGTTAATTGTACCTGAACAAAAAATCTTCGGATTTATCAATTCACAAGCGTTAGCTTTGTTAGGAATGTATGTTTTCGGGATTGTTTTGGCGTTACTTTCCTCCATTATTTTGACCAAAATCATCAAGGCAAAAAGCAAATCCTATTTTGTTATCGAAATGCCTTCGTATAAAATGCCGTTGCTTCGAAACGTTTTTTACACTGTTTTTGAAAAGACAAAATCATTTGTTATTGATGCCGGAAAAATCATTTTAGCGGTTTCGGTCGTGCTTTGGTTTTTGGCTTCTCATGGCGGAGAAACGTTTGATAATGCCGAAAAAATCGTGAGTAGTCAACTTGAAAATGAAAACCTTCCCGAAGCTGAACTTACTGCAAAAATCGCTTCATTTCAAATCGAAAACTCCTATATTGGAACAATGGGAAAAGCCATTGAACCTATTATAAAACCTTTGGGTTACGATTGGAAAATTGGAATTGCTATCATTACTTCATTTGCTGCAAGAGAAGTTTTTGTTGGCACATTGGCAACCATTTATAGCGTTGAAAATGCTGATGACGAAGGAACAATAAAATCGAGAATGCAAACCGCAACGTTTACTAACGGTGAAAAAGTATTTACTACTCCAACCGGAATTTCATTATTGTTTTTTTATGCTATTGCTATGCAGTGTGGCGCAACAGTTGCCATTGTAAAACGCGAAACCAACTCGTGGAAATGGGCTTTACTGCAACTTTTTGGACTAGGAATTATGGCTTATTTAGCTGCATTAGTTGCTTATCAAGTGCTTAATTAGTTCAACAAAAGTTAAACTTTTTTACTATTTTTTTGATATTCATTTAATTATAAAATATTTTAAATTTTAATTATTTATAATTTGTCTAAATAAATATTAGATAGTATTTTTGCAACGTAGATTTAATCTAAATAAAATGAAGCGAATACTATTTGCCCTTTCCGTACTAACTTGCAGTACACAAATTCAAGCTCAAGAGAAGCAAAAAAATCAAAAGCAACAAGATAGCACAAGCACTTTGAAAGAAGTAGTTATCAATGCGAGCAAAATTTTAGGAAGTAAATTTGAAGCCGAAAATAGAACCGGTTCTGCTTCTTATATTTCGCCTGAAGATTTAAAAAAATTCAATTATACTGACGTTAATCGCATTTTGAGAACAGTTCCTGGTGTGAATGTTTTTGAAGAAGACGGTTTTGGACTTCGACCAAATATTAGTTTAAGAGGAAGTTCTGCCGAAAGAAGTTCAAAAATCACATTAATGGAAGATGGCGTTCTTATAGCGCCAGCGCCATACAGCGCGCCAGCAGCTTATTATGTCCCGTCATTAGCCAGAATGAACGCTGTGGAAATCTTAAAAGGAAGTAGCCAAATCCAATATGGTCCGTTTACAACTGGTGGTGCGATTAACTTTATTTCTGCTCCAGTTCCAACTAAATTCAGCGGAAGTATCCTCAGCGATTATGGTAGTTTTAATACAAGCAGAACCAATGCTTCGGTTGGTGTTGCCGACAAAAATGTTGGTGTTTTGGTACAGTACTTAAACTTTAATTCGGATGGTTTTAAAAACCTATTGAATGATCAAAATACTGGTTTTGACAAAAATGATTTTATGGCAAAACTGCATCTTACAACAGATACTGATAAAAAAATAGTCAACTCATTGGATTTGAAAATTCAATATGCCGATGAAGATGCTAATGAAACCTATTTAGGTTTAACTCAAGCTGATTATGACAAAAATCCGTTTATGCGATATGCTTCGTCTCAAAAAGACAATATCACAACAAAAAATAATCATATCGCCATAACACATACTTTAAAAGTTGATAAATATTTCAGTTTAACGACTACAGCTTACCGAAATCATTTTTCAAGAAATTGGTATAAATTGGATGCTGTGAGTTTTGGCGGAACTAAAAAAGGAATTTCGGAAATTCTTGAAAATCCAGAAACACTGAGCGATTATTATGCAATAGTTACTGGAGAAACAGATGGAGCTAATAACGCTTTATCCGTTAAAGCAAATAACAGAAACTATTTATCACAAGGTATTCAAACCAAATTTGACTATCATTTTACTACCGGAAACATTTTCCACGATGTAGAAATTGGCGCAAGACTTCACAAAGATGAAGAAGATCGTTTTCAATGGGCTGATGGTTACAACATCATTAATAACGTTATGAATTTGACAAGTTCTGGTGTTCGTGGTTCTGATGATAACCGAGTTGCTTCTGCAAAAGCATTAGCATTACATATTCAATACAAATTAAAATACAACAAACTAACGGTTACTCCAGGATTGCGTTTTGAAACAATTGATTTATGGAATCAAAACTACGGAAAAGTTGATCCAACAAGAACTGGAGCTAATTTGGTTGAAAATGATAACCATGTTAAAGTTTGGTTACCAGGAATTGGGGCAAACTACAAATGGAACAATAACGTATCCGTTTTTGCAGGTGTTCACAAAGGATTTGCACCACCAACGAACAGAACTGGTCAAGATGCCGAAAGCAGTATAAACTATGAATTAGGAACTCGTTTTAGAGTGAAAAAATTATACGCAGAAATTGTTGGTTTCTACAACGATTACAGCAATATGCTAGGAAGTGATTTAGCAGCAAGTGGCGGAAGCGGAACTTTAGACCAATTCAACGCCGGAGAAGTTCGTGTTAACGGAATTGAAGTACTTTTGAACTACAATGTTTTGGCTGAAACAAGCAAATTCAAAGTTCCGGTAACGTTTAGCTATACGATGACCAATACCGAATTCCTAAATGATTTTGCGAGTACTGACGGAACTTGGGGAACAATTTCAAAAGGCGACGAAATTCCATATATCTCAAAACATCAATTCCAATCATCAATTGGCGTTGAGCACGAAAAATTTGAAGCAACCATTTCAGGAAGATTGAATGGAAAATTCAGAACGCAAGCCGGAAAAGGTAGTATTCCTGCAAACGAATTGGTTCCAAATAGTTTTGTAGTTGATTTTGCCGCAAAATATAATTTGAATAAACACATTGGCATCATAGGAAATATCAACAATGTTTTTGATACTACTTATTTGGTTTCAAGAGTTCCGGCAGGTTTACGTCCGGGAATGCCATTTTTTGCTTCAGCAGGTTTGGTAGCACAATTTTAATTTTCATCATGTTTAGTTAATAAAAAAGCAATCTTAGTACGTTAAGATTGCTTTTTGTTATTTTTGATAAATGGATATACAAGAAATTTTGGTTTACATCATTTTGGCAGTAGCAATTGTTTTTCTACTGAGAAAATTTGTGTTTAAACCTAAAAATAAAAAAGGGAAATGTGATACCGATTGCGGTTGTCATTAACCCAAAGCCACGTCAAGTGTCATCATCACGATAAATCCGCCAATTAATCCAAGCGTAGCAATGTCGGTATTTTTATCTTGTTGCGTTTCGGGAATTACTTCTTCAACCACTACAAATATCATTGCGCCAGCGGCAAAAGCCAAAGCATATGGCAAAATCGGTATAAAAAAGATTACAGCAACTGCGCCTAAAACTCCAGCAATTGGTTCCACCAAAGCAGATGATTGTCCATACATAAAACTTTTCCAACGGCTCATTCCCATTCTTCGTAATGGCATGGAAACGGCTATTCCTTCTGGAAAATTCTGAATTCCAATTCCAATTGCTAAAGTCACAGCTCCAGCAATCGATGCTTCGGGAATTCCAGCCGCAACACCGCCAAAAAGAACTCCAACCGCCAAACCTTCGGGAATATTATGCAAAGTAATTGCTAAAACCAACAAAGTTGTTCGTTGCCAAGGCGATTTCACTCCTTCGGTTTCTTTAAAATTGATGTGTAAATGAGGTAGAATTTTGTCTAATCCAAAAATAAATAACGCACCTAATGCAAATCCAACTGCCGCCGGAATTACTTTTACAAATCCTTCGCCTTTACTCATTTCAATAGCTGGTGCTAATAAACTCCAAAAACTTGCAGCAATCATAACGCCGCCAGTAAAACCAAGCATTCCATCGAGAACAACACGGTTCATTGTTTTAAAAAAGAACACAAACGAAGCACCAAGTGCGGTTAAAAACCAAGTAAAAAGCGTTGCGTACAATGCAGCCAAAACCGGATTTATACTTTCGAAATAGTCTATTATTGTATCAAACATAATTAATGAACATAAAGGTTATTTGCTATTTTATTGGAAATTGTAATCTGTTTTGCATTGACTTCAACAAGCAACGTATCATCAAAACTTTCTTTCTCTTTGACAATGATTTTTGAACCTAACGCAATTTTTTGTTTATCAAGATATTGCAAAAATTCAGATGAAGAATGTTTTACTCCAACACATTGATATTCTTTGTGCAATTCTACTTCTGAGAGCAACAATTTATTCACTTTTTTCATTACGCCATTGACATCCGGAATTGGATCGCCATGTGGATCAAACGCAGGAAAATCCAAGAATTCATCCAATTTATTAATCAATGTTTCGGATTTTATGTGTTCCAATTCTTCAGCGATATCGTGAACCTCATCCCAAGCAAAACCTAATTTTTCTACCAAAAAAACTTCCCATAAACGATGCTTTCGCACAATCATTTTAGCCGAACGAAAACCATTTTCAGTTAAGGTAACACCTTGGTATTTTTGATAGGAAACCAAATTTTTCTCAGAAAGTTTTTTCAGCATATCGGTTACCGAAGATGCTTTTGTATCTAACATTCCTGCTATGGCATTGGTATTTACACCTTTGGGCGAAACCAATGATAAATGATAAATTACTTTCAGATAATTTTCTTCGGATGTAGTCATTGAATTTGAATTCTTTACGGCAAAGAAATGAATTTTATTTTTATTAGTCAAAAGATATTTTTAGTTTTGTCTAAAATTTTATTTTGCTTAATGAAAAATGTTATTAATTTTATATTCTTGCTTTTATTCTTTAATTCCAATGGTCAACAAAAAGATAGTATTTCACATTCTAACTCTGGAAAGCAATTAGAAGAAGTTGTTGTTTCGGGCACATTGAAAGCTGTAAAACGATTGGAAAATCCGGTTCCGGTAGAAGTTATTACAGCTACTTTTTTGAAGCAAAATCCAACTTCCAATGTATTTGATGCTTTACAAAATGTAAACGGATTGCGCCCTCAAAATAATTGTAATGTTTGTAACACTGGCGACATTAGAATTAACGGACTTGATGGTCCATATACGATGGTGACTATTGACGGAATGCCGATTGTTAGTGCGTTGGGAAGTGTTTATGGTTTGTCGGGAATTCCCAATTCGATGATTGAAAAAATTGAAGTGGTAAAAGGAGCAGCATCCACTTTATACGGTAGCGAAGCCGTTGGCGGATTGATTAATATCATTACCAAAAGACCAAAAGCTGTTCCGCAGTTTACTGCCGATATTTTCTCAACTTCTTGGCTCGAAAACAACATCGACATAGGTTATCGCGCTTCTTTAGGCAAAAAAGTAGATGCATTGATTGGTGTAAATTATTTCAATTACAATAATCCAATTGACAATAACAACGACAATTTTACAGATATGTCGTTGCAAAATCGTGTATCTGTTTTTAGCAAATGGAATTTCAACCGAAAATCAGAAAAAGAATTTAGCATTGTTTCCCGCTATTTATATGAAGATCGTTGGGGTGGCGAAATACAATGGAATAAAAACTATCGCGGCGGAAGCGAAATTTATGCTGAAAGTATTTACACTTCGCGTTGGGAACTTTTAGGAAGATATCAATTACCAACCACCGAAAAAATGTTTCTTCAATTTTCATTAATCGGTCACGATCAAAATTCAGTTTATGGAGATTCGTTCTTTTTGGCAAATCAAAAAATTGCATTCGGGCAATTTCTTTGGGACAAAAACCTGAAAAATCATTCGTTGCTTTTTGGTGCAGCATTTCGATATCAATTTTATAACGATAATACGCCGGCAACCAATTCCAGTAATTCGTCTGCAATTTACAGCCTGTTTGTGCAAGACGAAATTCAATTTTCTGAAAAATCGAGTGTTTTATTAGGTTCACGATACGATTATAATTCGGCTCACGGTTCGATTTTCACTCCAAGATTAGCTATAAAATGGAAACCAACCACCAATGATATTTTGCGATTGAATTTTGGAACAGGTTTTAGAATTGTAAATTTATTTACCGAAGATCATCAAGCTTTATCGGGTTCGCGTGAAGTGATTTTAACCGAAAATCTAAAGCCTGAAACATCCTATAATTTGAATTTGAATTACTTAAGAAAATATGTTTTGAATAATTCTGGCATCATCAATCTTGAATTTTCGGCTTGGCACACGTATTTCACTAACAAGATTTTTGCCGATTATGATGTCAATCCCAATCAAATTGTGTACGATAATTTGAACGGTTATTCCAAGATTTTCGGACTAAGCACCAATGCCGATTGGATTACGCCTTTTGGGTTAAAAGCAACCGTTGGCGCCAGTTTTTTTGATGCCAAAACGAAGCAAGACAACCGAAAGTTTACGCCACTTTTTACCGAAAAATATTCGTTGAATTGGGCAATTAATTATGAAATTCCAAAATGGTTTGTATCGTTTGATTACACAGGAAATCTTACCGGAAGTATGCGCTTGCCTTTGCTAGGCGAACTTGATCCAAGACGTGAATTTTCGCTTCCGTTCAGTATTCAGAATATTCAAATTACCTATAAAAAAATTCATGATTTAGAAATTTATACAGGCATAAAAAACCTGTTGAATTGGACACCCAATCGCGGAAATCCATTTATAATTGCACGTTCCAATGATCCATTTGATGAAAATGTACAATTTGACACCAACGGAAATGTAATTCCAACGGCCGATAATCCTTATGGTTTGACTTTTGATCCAACCTATGCTTATGGTCCAAATCAAGGAATTCGATTTTTTCTGGGATTGCGCTATCATATTGATTAATTAACGTTTCATTATCATTTTGACGCTTCATAAATTTTATTTTTGCATTGCAATTTGACAAAAATGCTTTCAACTATTAGAAATAATAAAATCTTCCGCTTGTTTTGGTGTGTTTTGGGATTGTATTTCCTAAATATTTCTGTGGATGCAACTGATAGTTTGTATGCAGAAACAACCGAAAATTTAGCA
>Ga0209278_1000992_pt1 | contig 18374 bp, 7 predicted proteins | sample JI81BgreenDNA_FD_187504 | JGI IMG/M metagenome (GOLD analysis project Ga0209278, IMG submission 187504) | Wastewater effluent complex algal communities from Wisconsin, to seasonally profile nutrient transformation and Carbon sequestration -... | ecosystem: Engineered > WWTP > Effluent > Algae... | reverse complement strand
CGCCTCGGCAAACATCACTGCCAAGGAATTGACCATCGCTGGCAACTTTACGGCTAACAACAAGGTATACGACGGAACAACTGCTGCCACCATCGCAAGCAACAGCTTGACTTTGGCTGGCCTGATCAGCGGCGATACCGTGAGCATCAACACCAGCAGCACCACCGCCACCTTCGCTGACCGCAACGTAGGAACTGCCAAAGGGGTTACCCTCACTGCCGCTCCAATCACCGGTGCGAACGCTGCGAACTACTCAATCAGCCTGACTGGCGCACCAACTGCTTCTGCTAACATCACTGCCAAGGAATTGACCATCGCTGGCAGCTTCACAGCTAGCAACAAGGTGTACGACGGCAACACAAACGCCACCATCGCCAGCAACAGCCTTACTTTGGCTGGCCTGATCGCTGGCGATACCGTGAGCATCAACACCAGCAGCACCACCGCCACCTTCGGTGACCGCAACGTTGGAACGGCTAAAGGGGTTAACCTCACTGCCGCTGCAATCACTGGTGCGAATGCTGCCAACTACACCATCACCCTGGCTGGTGCTCCAACTGCCTCGGCAAACATCACGGCAAAGGAACTATTAATTTCAGGTAGTTTCACAGCGAATAGCAAGGTATATGACGGTACCAATTTGGCAACGATCTCTGGCAATACTTTGATATTGAGTGGCTTGATAAGTGGTGATTCGGTTCGCTTAGATACGTCTTCAATTTCGGCTATCTTCTGGAATGATAGGAACGTGGGCACCTCAAAGAGTGTTGGTATTACTTCTGCTTTGCTTATTGGTGCACAAGCTGATAATTATGCAATTAGTCTGGTGAATGCGCCTAGAACGGTTGCAGATATTACACCGAAAGAGTTAACCATCGCTGGCAGCTTCACGGCTAAAAACAAGATATACGATGGAACCTCTGTAGCAACGATTGCAACCAGTAACTTGACTTTGTCTGGCCTGATTGCAGGTGATACAGTAAGCATTGATTCGGCTACCGCTGCTGCGAACTTTGCCGACCGCAATGTTGGAACTGCCAAGGCTGTGACCTTGAGTAACGCTACGCTTATCGGTGCTCATGCTTTGAATTACCTTGTAAGCCTTGCTGGCTCGCCAACAACCACAGCAAATATTAGCCCTAAGGAGTTGACGGTTACAGGAAGTTTCATAGCTAGCAATAAGGTGTATGATGGAACGACAGTTGCAGCTATTTCGGGCAATAATTTGACGTTGGTTGGATTAATCAGCGGCGATACTGCAGTCATTAACACCGTTTCCATGGTTGCTAACTTTAACAGCAGAGTGGTAGGGGTTGCCAAAACCGTGGCCTTAAATAGTTTGAGCATAACAGGTGCTCAGGCGTCTAACTATGTGGTCTCGTTGAATGGGGCACCAAGTACAACAGCTAACATTACTCCTAAGCCACTGACTCTGGTTGGAACTTTTACTGTTGCCGACAAAATGTTTGACGGCAACAATCTCACAACCAGATTAACAAATACGGTTTCTTTAAGTGGCATTGTAGGTCAAGACATGGTGCGCTTAGATAGTTTTAGAACAGTGTTTAGCAGCATCAACCCAGGACAACAAATTCCAGTAGTAATCGTGCAGCCTGTACTTGTTTCTGGTGCTGATTCAGCGAACTATATTATAGACCTAACCAATGCTCCTACTACCCAGGCAAATATTTTGGCACCAGTAGCGAGCGTTTTGCAAAGCAACCTTTGGGCATTGCGTGATAGTTTATTGGTTGGTGATAGCACAACGGTGATTTTGGAGGTTAGGAACCAAGCCGGCCAACTACATACCACAGGAACAGAAGTTGTTTTATTCACAACCAATTTAGGCAGCGTATCGGTGGCCACTTACAGCGGAAACGGACGCTATCAGGCCAGATTGAGGTCGAATGTAGCCGGTTTTGCGATAGTTTCGGCCCAATTGAATGGTTCAATGGTGAGCGATACAGCAGGCGTAGTGTTTGTACCCGCAACCATAGACACAAGTCCTGCAGGATCTGAAATCATTGTGAACAATGCCATTCGACCTGCAGATGGAACAACCTTCGCAACGGTGATTGTTAGTTTGAGAGACCGGTTCGGTAACCGCATCAGACGTGCTGGTGTTGATATCCGATTTAGCGCAACCTTAGGCGAGATGTTCCCATTCACCATGAACAGCTCGGCAAGAGTAGCATCGCAAAGAACAAATTCGTTTGTCGTTCAAACCGACAGTTCAGGTAGGGCTTTTGTAAATATTCGCTCTAACATAGCTGGCCCTTCAGAGATTACGGCAGTGGTAGATCACGATGTAAACGCCGTTACCAGTTTGGTACCAGTAGTAAACGGAAGCCCTGCTTTTGTAACCTTCTTGCCCGGGCCAATCGTGAAACTGGTGATTACAAGAGAGCCTTCTGATACCGTGCAAAGCGGTGCTTTATTTGACCGTCAACCCCAAGTAAGTCTTTCAGATCAGTTCGGAAACTTGGTAGCCCAGGCAGGTGTGCCCATTACAGCCACGGTGCTTTCTAACAACATTCAATTGGGTACTACCCTGCAATTGGTAACCGATGCGTCTGGTCGTGTAAACTACAGCGATATGTGGATGGCAGGCCCTACCGGAAGTTATCAGCTCAGGTTTACTGCTCCTGGCCTGAATGCCGATACATCAACTTCGGTTAGAATGGTTTGCAGTCCCGTAGTAACCCAATTAAATCGCCAAATTTGTTCGAACTCGAGCTTCAGTGTAGGGTCACAAACCTTTACAACAACGGGTAATTATCAAGTGGTTATGCCTAACTATTTGGGCTGCGATTCAATTGTTAACCTTAGCCTACAAGTACGAGCTAATGATACAACCGTATTGCGCCAAGCGATTTGTGTTGGTGGCTCCATGGCAGTAGGTTCAACTGTGATTAGCGCACCTGGAACGTACTATGTGCCATTCACAAATCAATTGGGTTGCGATTCAATCGTAAAAGCTGAAATTTATATCGATACGGTAGTGAATGTTTATTTGTTCCGTTCGATTTGTGTGGGCGACAGCTTCACGGTAGGCAATCGCAGCTTCCGTTGGACAGGGGTTTATGATGTGCGTTTGGTTGCAACTGGCGGTTGTGATTCGGTAGTAAGACTAAATCTTTCGGTAAACCCAATTTCAGAAGTAGTATTCTACCGAACCATTTGCCAAGGCGAAAACCTCACATTCAATGGTCAAACCTTTAATTCTACCGGTAGATACTTCTTTAATTTCATTAGCTCAGTAGGTTGCGATTCTATTGCAATTCTCGATTTGACTGTGAATCCCAAGCCAAGTGCAAGCATGACGGTTTCACGGAACCAACAACTTTGTCCGGGAGATTCTTTGGTGCTCAGTGTACCAGCTGTGAGCGGTCAAACGTATCAGTGGTTTAGAAATAACATGGCTATTTTGGGGCAAATAGGAACGCAATTGGTTGTAAGAAATGAAGGAAGCTATCATGTGGTTGTTACTTCTACGCTCGGATGTTCTGATACAAGTAATGTTGTTGCTGTTCAACTGGCTGCTATCGCCAACAGACAAATTGTTTCTACTACTAGCAATGTGCTGTGTGTAGGCTCATCAACGACGTTGCGACTTCAAGGGCCAATTGGTCAAGGCAACTCTTTGCAATGGTTCTTTAATGGTGCTCCGGTTCCCGGTGCTACAGATTCGTTCTTGAACATATCGCAAGCTGGCAATTATGCGTTGCGTTTAACAAGCTCATTTGGCTGTTCTAATACCACGCCTTTGCTGGTTATTTCAACAAATCCAGCTCAACCTGCTCAAATTGTACAGCAGTCACCGGCCATGAACAATGTGGTACAAGGAGATGATATACAATTTATTATCCAAGGCACAGGCATGACATCTTTCAGTTGGCAGAAGCTCATTGGCGGTGTTTGGACTAACTTGAATAACGATGGTATTCACTTCGGTGTGACAAGGCCAATCCTGCGCATTACCAATACGCCATTGCCATTCGATAGCAGTTATTACCGTGTCATAGCTTACGGAGAATGTGGTATGCCTGACACTTCTAACTTCATGTTGTTGCGCGTAGAAACAAGCAATAGGGTAACTACTTCGGCAGCCGACTACAGCAATATGCGCATATTGATTACACCTTGCCCAGGCGATACAGTACTTGTGCCTGTTTCGGTGACTGCTGCCAATGCGGTATCGACTTTTAGGGTGAAACTCAATTATGATACAGCAGCGCTGAATTACATCGACTATATTACCATAGCTCAGGAGGTGAACACGGCAATTGTGTCGAACAATTCAGCTATCGGTAAGATATCGGTAGATTTTGTTTCGCCCACCACTACCAACATCGCGGATGGTGAATTAATAGCCCTGCGATTCGTGGCCAGATCTACAACAGATTTGACCTGGGATACTACAGGATTCTACCTCGATAGCCTTGGTTTTGGTATCCCAACCCGTTGGAACAATGGATCTGTACAGGTGAAAACAACTGCAACTACAAACGTTACGCATACCATGTGCCGCGGCGAATCATTTGCCATGGGAGGAGTGAATTACACACAAAGCGGTACATATACAAGCGTTTTGCAAGGGGTTAACAGCTGCGACTCGGTGGTGAATCTTGCACTAACCGTGATTCAGCCCGATACCGTACGTTTGAACCGCACCATTTGCAGAGGTGGGGCAGTAATGGTAGGTGGCTACCCAGTAAATACGGCAGGATCTTACACCTTTGGCTTATTGAATCAAGCGGGATGTGATTCTATCATTGTATTGAATCTGCAAGTGAACAATGCCGATTTGGATACAGTAGATGTAACCATTTGCCCGGGCGGCTATTACGTGGTAGGTGCTCAAACCTTTAATACTGCTGGCACTTATTCGGTTACCTTGATGAACGAAAGAGGGTGTGACTCGGTAGTAGTGCTTAATTTGTCTGTTCGACAACAACTGCTTACCAATCTCAGCCGAACCCTTTGTGCTGGTAGCACGTTCATGGTCGGTGACAGGGAATTCACACGATCAGGATTGTATAGTGTTACACTGAACACCCAATTTGGTTGTGACTCTATTATTAACCTCAACTTAACCATCTTGCCAAAAGATACTGCCGTGATCAGCAGAAGTATTTGCGCAGGAGATGCGGTTGTGGTAGGAACGCAATCCTTTAGTTCACCTGGCACATATCATGTGAATCTTTTAAATAGTTTAGGTTGCGACTCGGTTGTTCAATTGGTGTTGAATCTCAACCAGCGCGATACCATTGCATTGACGCCTTCTATTTGTCGTGGCGGGGTGTTTATTGTAGGAAACCAAGTGTTTACCACTTCAGGCGTTTATCAAGTCATGCTTGCGAATCAATATGGCTGCGATTCGTTAGTAAATCTGAACTTAAGTGTTGTAGATCCTGATTCTACGAACTTAAGCGTTCAGCTTTGTTTTGGACAAACCTTCTCGGTAGGCACACAAACTTTTGCAAGTTCAGGCAACTATTCTGTTGTGTTGCGAAACGTTGCAGGCTGTGATTCAATTGTTAATTTGTCTTTGTTTGTTGGCAATCAAATCAGGGTAACCATCGATACTACCATTTGCCAAGGGCAAGAATTCCAACTTCCAAATGGTGCTTGGGTGCGTTCGTCGGGCGTGTACATCGATACCTTAACAGCCAGTGGAGGTTGTGATTCTATAGTCACAACCCGTCTAACAATTAGCAACAAGCCCAATTTTGGAGTTCCTGCATACCAGCAACTTTGTGTGGGCGCTGTAATTACGGCTCAAGTGCCTGTGGGTGCTGCGGTAAGTTGGAGCGGGCCAAACGGTTTCATTGCCAATGGTGCGCAGCTTACTGTGCCTGATCCGGGTGTTTCTGGCGTTCAGCAATTTATTTTAACGGTTACACTCCCAGATGCGTGTACTTTTGTTGATACGCTCGAAATAGACTCTAGAATTTGTGATTTGGTAATTCCTCAGGGTATCAGTCCAAATGGAGACGGTACAAACGATAAGTTCTTCATTAGAGGCCTTGAGAACTATCCAAATGCTGGTGTTAAAATATTCAACCGTGCGGGAAGTCTTGTTTATGAAGCGGCACCTTATGGCAACGATTTCTTTGGCGAAGCCAATAAAAACATGAAAGGAGAGCTCGTTCAAGGAACTTACTTCTACATGCTTGACTTAGGAGATGGAAATAGAGTGATTACTGGCTACGTTTATTTAAGCCGGTAAAGAAGTAGAGAATAATGCAGAAGCTTAAGTTTTTCTTATTGATGTGTTTGTTAGTGCAGTGGGGGCCGAAGCCCCTACTTGCACAACAAGACCCCATCTATGGACAATACATATTCAACAGTACGGTTTTGAATCCCGCGCAAGCAGGCGTATTTGAACAGAGCCAGTGGGGTGTGGTCTATCGCAACCAATGGGCAGGTATTGATGGCGCACCCATTACAAAGTCATTTTTTACCAATTTCAGGATGAAGAGGAAGTTGGGAGGCGCGGTAGCTGTTTATCAAGATGAAATTGGCCCCATCAATGACGTGACTTTGCAAGGAGACGTTGCCTATCCGGTACGTTTGAACGAACAATGGACGCTCTCAGGAGGCTTAAGGGCCATGGGGAGTCGCATAACAGCCAATTTTTCAGAGCTCCAAAACATTCAGCCTGGCGACCCGAATTTTAATCAAAACTTATCGTCTGGGATATTTTTTAACATGGGGTTGGGCTTGTTGATCTATAGCGACCGGGCCTTTGTTGGTGCATCTATTCCCAAGGCTATTTCGAGAACGTTTGAAGGGCAGGAGTTGACCAATTCGAAATTAAAACAACACATTTTCGTATATGGCGGTCTTCAATTGCCAATGAAAAGCGATTGGGTATTCACACCCAGTTTAATGGCACGTTTTGTTGCTAATGCGCCCTTTCAGATGGATGTAAACGCACTTTTTAAGTATAAAAACACCATCGACATGGGCGTAATGTTGCGTTCTGCAGATGCGGCAGGTGTGCTATTTGGAGTCTACATGAATGAAAAATGGTATTTGGGATATCAATACGAGTATCCATTACAGGATATTCAACAAGTTACCCGCCAAACACATGAAATTGCACTTCGCTTTTTGTGGGATTCAAAGTACAGGGCACGTATTCGCTCACCTCGATATTTTATTTGATTGCAATCACAGGATGAAAAAAATACTGCTGATATGTTGTGTGCTGCTGTTGCAGCTTGTAGTGGCGAATGGGCAAAGTAATCAAGACGAACTATTTAGTCTGCAGCTGAAAAAAGCCATAAAAAAATACGAAGCCTCCTTGGCTAAAGGCGATAGCAGTGAGCTGGCCGCTCATGCCGATGCGCTGTTTTACACTGGACAAACAGGTCGGGCTTTTTTGTTGTATGGTGCTGCAGATAGGAGAGGCGTGGTATTGAGTCAGGAACAAAAGCGAAACCACGTTCACGCCGCTCTTCTAAGAGGTCAAAAATCGCCATACTTCCAGCGAACGAATTATTTTTCAGACGAAATGGATTTGAAAGCCACCGTTGATCGCATGGCTTTGAATTCAGAACAGGAGGACCTTACGCCCTTGTATCGCGACGGTAAAGTTTTGTTTTCTTCAAGCCGGTATACTTCACTTAACAAGAACAAGTTCCGCTATCCTCTTACTGGATTACCGTACTTAGACATTCATCTGACAGATACGCTGGGAGAAAAACTGCCATTGACTGGTTTACCAACTGGTTTACAAACTGAATTGCATGACGGGCCATTGTACCTTTCAAAAGATAGCAGTTTATTGATTATTACCCGAACCCGAACCCAACCTGGTAAAGATGGTATCCATCAACTGTACCTGACGTACTTCACCAGAAAAGGTAATAAGTGGTCTGCTGAACAGGAATTTGCATTTAATAGGAAAGGCTTTTCAACACAACATCCTTGGCTCGACGAAAGTAACAATTACTTGTATTATGCTTCCGATGAACCAGGTGGGTCAGGAGGCTTCGATCTTTATCGCAGTAAGTGGAACCAAGGCACTTGGGAAGAACCAGAGCGTTTGGGAGCAGAGGTTAACTCCAACTATGACGAGGTTTTTCCTTCCATTAATCCCGATGGCTATTTGGTTTATGCATCCAACCACATCGAAACCAACGGCGGGCTTGATTTGGTGCTACTAAAGGATGGCAAACGGTATTTGTTGCCTGAGCCAATAAATAGCCGATTCGATGATTTTGGTGTGAGTTGGCGCGACACTTGGGTGGGTTACTTTAGCTCTAACAGAGATGGAAAGGCGTTTAATGACGATATTTTTTCGTTCAATGGGTATACCAAGCCTGAAGAACCTCGATTCAATCAATACCTAAAGCTCATGTTTGCAGATGGCTCGGGTGCGTTACAGTCGACAGACATTGAAGTTGTTCTGAAGTCGAATTTGCAAGTCGATAGTCTGCGCATGAAAGGCTGGTCTGCAACATTGAATATGGGTAGTTTCAAAGAACCGCTTCCCGAGTGGGGAATTCGAACACAAATGAAAGGCTATTATCCAGTTAACCAGTCGCTTAAGTTTAATCAGATCAACGACTCACTCATCGCAACAGTATACCTTACAAAGAAAAAACCGACCCTAGAAGCCAAAGGGTTTCTGGCCATCTATTTCCAAAATGGCGAGCCGGGCAAGATGACCGATGAAGAGGCCACGCAATTAGACTACCGTAAGTTTTTCAACGGATACATGAAGGGCAAACCCGTGTATTACCAGCGGTCGGTAAGCAGCAAAACTGAATTGGATGCATTCTTTGGGGATGTTGAAAGGGGCATGCAAGAGCTGGAGCTGTTCCCTGCACGTTTGGACACAGCACTCCAAAGTGGACGCAAGATGAAGGTGTACATGGCAGCCTATACTTCTGCCTCGGGTAGTGCTGCCATCAACAAAATCATTTCAGAGAGAAGGGGTGCAGTGCTCAAGAACTTTATCGTGAATTGGAACAACGGTGCCTTAAAAAAGTACATTGAAAATGGACAACTAACGGTAAGCGATGAGTACTTTCCACTCTCAGACCCTAATGAAGGCAAAAAAAAGGCAGGCGTCAAACAAGGTCCGGAAGTAACCATGTTTGGGGTACCTGCCTCTAGAAGTCGCCGTGTAAACGTTGTTTGGGAAACCATTTCCGAAGCCAAGCAGGAAGAATAGCTTGATTTCAGTATCAGCTTATTTCCTAAAATCCAAGTTGTATGTCACGGCCAACTGCAAGGTGTTGTTCAGCTCCTCTTGCCAGGCGTTGCCTTTTACAATCAATTGCTGCATATAGCCCAATTGCACATTCCCCTTTGGACTGAACTGGTAACCCACAGCACCGTATAGTCGGTTTTGGTCGAAACGATTCAGTCGCAGGTTCTGGCCAAAATTCACGAATAACTCATTGTAAGCGGCCACAAACCAGGTGCCTTCTTCGAATTTGGGCTTGTTTAGTGGCACTTCTAACCAAAAACGGTAGCGAAACCGGTCGCTGTAGTTGCGGCCATCGTAGCGCAGGCTACCATCGCTCATGGGTGTAAAATGCTGCACCCAGCGCTGCTCAAAACGTAAGCGGTGGTTCATGCGCACTCTACCTGTGTTTTGACGCAACAAGGCCTGCTGCCACAAGCGGTTTTCGTGCAGGGTAGTGATTACCGGTTGGTCGCCATACGGAAAGGTTACAATCCAGCCATAACCGGCGGTGAGTTGTACGTTGGGGTCAACGTGATAGTCGACCCCAATGCGCATCAACGATTGCTGCCAATCAGAAATCAAGCCATGCCGGCGAAACTGGTATTCGGTGTGTAAACCCCATTTATCGGTTAAACGGTGGTTGCCAAAATACATGTACCAGCCATGCTGTTGTATGGCCTGCTGCCGCTGTTGGGCCGACGCCAGTTGTGTGCCCGCCACAATCAGCAAACCCATCAACAAGTATGGTGGCTTGTTACTTCTTCTTTTTGCGAACAGCCAATTCATGCGCCGAAAATTTGGTGTGGCTATCGAGTCCAATAAGCGCAAAGGTACCGCCTTCGTGCTCGTAATCATGTTCGTATTGATGCAAGTTTTCCATCACTGTGTGGTCGATGAGATTGGCGTTCGAAAAATCGACAATGATATGGGCCTGGCGGGGCAGCGCATCAAGCGACTTTTTGAGCTTGATGTAGTTGCTGAAAACAGCCGAGTGGTATACATCTACAATGTATTCGCCGGTTTCTTCACGCTGGTTCACCGAAAAGAGCGGCTTGAACATATAGCGGGGAGGCAAGCCGTTGGCCAGGTGTACTACCAGTTTGGTGGCAATGCCCACACCTATACCAATGAGCAGGTCAGTGGCCAGGGTCACCACGATGGTCACCACAAAAATGAGCAGCTGCTCCTTGCCAATTTTGTAGGTCTTGTAAAACTCCTTGGGCGAAGCCAATCGGTAACCGGTGAAAATGAGCATGGCTGCCAGGGCTGCAAGGGGTATTTGGTGGATGAGCATGGGGAAGAATACCACGAAAATCAACAGAAGCAGGCCATGGAAGAAGTTCGACCACCAGCTTTTACCGCCGTAATTGATGTTGGCTGAGCTGCGCACTATTTCGCTGATCATGGGCAAACCGCCAATCATGCCAGCCAGGGTATTGCCAACGCCTACACCCAACAAATCGCGGTTCATATTGGCTTTGCGTTTCCAGGGATCGAGGCTGTCGATTGCCTTGGTACTTAAAAGCGACTCTAAACTGCCCACCAGCGCAAACATGATGATGTATTTGATGCTGGTAGCCGAAAATACCTGCGAAAAATCGGGGAAAGTGACAGCAGCCAGCAGGTTATCGGGCAGGGTTACCAGGAAACGTGGTCCGATGGTGTAGGTGTGGTTGTCGAGGAAGAGGTATTTGTGCTCGTGCTCTAAATCAAACAGGTGCCCCATCGGGATGGCTACCAAAATGACCAGCAAAGGAGCCGGGATTTTTTTGGCCAGTGGGTGTTTGATGAGCGGGAAGAGGAACAGAATTAGCAAGCTTACCGCACCGATGATGAAAATTTCGGGGTTCATCAAGCCAAACGAACGGGGTATTTCGAGCAGCAACTCGAGGGTTTCTTTGCCTTCGGGCTTCACCCCTACCAACGTATGCAGCTGTTTGGCGGCAATGATGACCCCAATGGCTGCCAACATGCCGTGCACTGCCGCCGATGGGAAAAAGTCGCTGAGGATGCCCGATTTCAGCAGTCCGAATACAATTTGTAATACGCCTGCGGCCACAATGGCAGCCAAGGCGAGCTTGTAACCCAACAGCGCATCGCCTTTGCCAAGCTCTTCAACAGCTCCCAGGGCAATGACGATGAGTCCGGCCGCCGGACCTTTGATGGTCAACTGACTACCACCAAAAAAACTAACGACGAGACCGCCAATAATGGCCGTAAACAAGCCTGCCACCGGCGGAAAACCCGAGGCCATGCTGATGCCCAAACAAAGCGGAAGGGCAATGAGGAAGACGAAAAAGCCGGATGATAAATCGCTTTTCCAGTTTTGTTGAAGGCCTTTAAGCCCGGCCTGGGGGATATGTGTTGTTTTCATTTTTTTAAATGTTGAAAGGTGGTTAAGCCGACCTCCAAGGCCGGTGGTGATAATTTTTGATATGTGGACCTAAGAAGAGTCGGGCATACACCCTGATGAGCGCGATGCCACCCACCACAAAGCTCAAGGCACTGAAAAAAGCCATCAGCCATTCGTCCTCATGGATGTGGCTGTAGAGCAGGTCTTCGCCCACAAAGCTGGGACTGATGGGAAAACCCATCTGGCCCAAGATGGCCAAGAGAAATACAAAGCTCAATTGGGGGTACTCAAACTGATGGCCGTAGTACTGTTGCAAATCGAAATGTGTTTCTTCTCTTCGGCGCAGGTATTCCAAACAAGCATATGCCAGCACCGTAGCAGGAACAACTCCTCCCAGGTACCAAAGCACATGGCTGGCTTCATAATGTTCATTGAAAGAGGCTGCCAGGGCCAACCAGGCGTGACTCATGGCAATGAGCAACACCACCAGTCGGGGATATTTGCGCTCCGAAAAGGCCTTCAACACCAGCAGGAGTGCCATGCCTGAGAAAATCTCGGGCAGGTAATGCGCCAGTTGCGGAGGCAATAAATGCGGCCGAGGAAAAAGCCAAAGGGCCAGTCCGAACGTAAGACCAAAGAACCAAAACACGTTGGTCACTTTCAGGAAGTCGAGATTGTGACCCAACTTTTTCAAGGGTGCGAAAAAGAGCTTGTTTACGCCTTCGTCTAAATGCCATTCTTTGAGTGAAAGCAGGTACAAGGTGTACTCCAGGCGTTTCGGATAGCTGTCTTCGATGCTGTGCTCGCGTTTTTGGTAGTGGTAAAACTGCTCGCGGATGAGGTAGCTCACCACAGATGGACTAATAAGAAGCTGGTAGCTGCGCAAGAAGGCGTTGCCGGCAAAGTGCAGCAGGGCCAAATCGCGCCAACCCAAGGCCATTTCCACGAAAATGAGTCCGATTTGCGCCACCGAGGCATAGGCAATCTGGCTTTTGGCCGTGGCTTGAACGCGAGCAATGGCGTATCCCAAAGCGGCAGTTGTTGCTCCGGTAATTCCGATGAGGATGCGCGCCGTGAGCTGGTGTTCCCAAAACGGCCAGGTGCGCAGCAGTAGAAACACACCCAGGTGTACCGACAGCGCTCCATAAAAAATGGCACTCGATGGCGTAGGACCTTCCATGGCGCGTGGCAACCACGAACTGAAAGGCAACTGTGCCGATTTAGCGGCTGCGCCCAACAAAATCATGAGCGATATGAATAGGCCAATGCCTCCGTGCTGCGCCAATTGATCATGCACCAGATCGTAGTTGTTCAGTTGCATGAAGGGAATGTTTGCCTGCCACAAATGGTGACTGGCCCACATGGCCAGCAGCAAGCCCACATCGCCAATGCGGTACACCGAAAACACCTTTACGGCATTGCGCACGGGCAGGTAACGGTCGCGGTAAAAGGCAATGAGCAGGAAGCTCGACAAGCCCAGCATCTCCCAACCCAAAAAGAGGGTTTCAAAATTGCCACCAAAAATCACCACCTGATAACCACTGAAGAAAAACAGGATGGTGTTAAAAAAGCGCTTGTAACCAGCCTCACGGTGCAAATACACCCGGCTGTAAAGGGTGATGAGCAGTGTCAGGAAGCTGCCCACGCCCAAGAATACTGCGGTTACCTTGTCGAAGTAAAAATCGATGACAAAAGCGTTGTGAGCGTCTTGGAACAGGGTAAAGGCAGCCAGGTTTACTACCGGCGCACCTTGCCAAAGCCAATATCCCAGAAAAGGCAACACCCCAGCCAAATGCAGTGCAATGGTCATCCAAGCAGTACGTGAGAGGGCCTTTTCTGATTGAGCAGGTAAAAGCAAGCTCACCACAAAACCCAGCAAAGGCACCGCAATGAAAAATTCTAACCACCATTTCATAGCTGCTCCTCCTGTTTTAGGCGAATGACGGGCAGGTTCTCAGAGGTGCCCAGTACCACCTTCTCTACATGCTGCATTTCGGGGAGTTCAACGGCTTGCGGGCGGTAGCGTACAAAGGCATCGTCTTCGAAGCGGTACATGGCCCTGCTTTCGGGATCTACCGCCACCAGCAACACCCAGTTATTGCGGTACCAGGCCAGGGTGGGTTGGTGCCGACTCAATATGTCAATCAATTCATCAGGAGCACGTTCCACAATCATAAGCAGCCGCAGGGGATCGTGCACTTCGGTCATTTGCGCCGGTAAACCGGGGCGCAAATCACCATCCATGCCGTTGGCAACCCCAATGAGGCCCATCACATTGTGGGGTAATTTGCTGCCTGCCCCCAGTTTGTCGGGGTCAACGTGCGAGAAGTAGTACTCGAGGTTGATGCCACCGCATACAGGCGTTGCTGCCTGCAAAATGCCTAACAGCAGGTTTCCACTGGGGTCGGCCGAGGCATCGTAGGAGTTCATGAAGGCCCTGCGGTCGAGGAAAAGGTGGTCGGTGAGGCTGCGGCGACCTACTATACACAGGGCATTGGTAGCGTGGTTGAGCTCGGGTCGAGGTTCAAAGAGCGAGAGGGCCCGTTTTTTCACGGCCTCATGCACTTTTTCGACCGGCTTTTTTATGTCGATGAGCACAAACCTCCTGGCGCGTTCTCTTGCATTGCATTGCAGGGCAGCTGCAAAGGTTTTTTTATTGTGCTCATGCAGTCGCTTAAACCTATCCGGTAAATGCGCTTCATCGTACCAAGCCAGTTCATCGCGGGTGGTATCGTGCAAGGCAGGCACAAAAACACAATCGTCAGGCAAATGCAGGCCGCGTTCCGACAGCAATACCCGAACATTGGTATCATTGGCCATTTCGGCGATGGCACGGGCGTTTACACTGCCTGGCCTACCGCTACAAGCACCACAGTCGTAACCGGCGTAGTGCGTGTTGTTGACCGAGCTGGCACCATGGGCCACCACATAAATGAGTGGCGCAAAGTCGGCTACCAAGCCGGTCGACCGCAACAAACGCTCTACGCGTTCGGCCATTTCGGTGGTGGTGTAGCCCGATTGCAGTCCTTGGTGCGACTCGCCTTTGTAACGCAAGTACAGTTTTGAATCGGGCGCCATGTGTCGGAAAGCCGAAACCGTGGCCACACTTTCTCCCGGACGGAAGATATTGGCAGCCAGCCGTACGGCAGAAGTAAAGCCCAAGGTTTGACTGGTGAGCCATCCACCTAATAAGCCGTGACTACGTCGTGAGAAGTGCCAATCGGCCTGCGGACCAGATTTTTTTCCCCGTGCTGGTATTTCTTGCAATACGTAACCCGGCTGCATGGGGGCCGGACAAATTTTGGTCATGAACTTGCCGCCTTCGGGCTGGTACATGGCGTCGATTTGGAAAAAGCCGGGGGTACCAAAAGTAGCCGCACCGGCATCGAGGGCTTCGAGGTGGCGGCGCAGCGAACATTCGCGATCGTCAATACAAAAGAAGGCCTGGAAACTACTTCCTCGACGGGGCTTGTGGTCAGGGGCATCGGCCATGCCGGCCAATACCTGATCGAAATAGCTCCACTCCAGGGCTTCTTGCCAAACCGCCAGGGTGCGCAAGGCAGGAAGCGGGTTTGGATTGCCGAAGTAAGCCGGTGCCGTTACAGTTTCATTGGTCATCAAGGGCTTGAAATGCTCCCCCAGGCGCATGTAAATGGCATCGAGTTCGAGCAGCAATTCAAAAAGCAAAAACTCGCGCAGGCTGATTTTACGGTAATCCAGCAGGCTTTCGGGTTGCTGTTCGAGCGTTGCCACCATGCCCGACCAACCGGGGTGGGCAAAGGCCATGTCGACCAGATAGGGGCCGAAAAACTCGGCCTTGCCTACCAGCAATTCCAGCAAGCGCACGAGGGTCAAACCTGGCTGTTTGAGCAGTGCCCGCACCCGTTTGTGTTTGAAGATGCGGTAATAACTCTGGCGGTCGAGTTCACGCAGCGAGGCCAAAAAGCCGCGCGGTGAACGTGGAAAGGCCCAGGTGGCAAAACCTTGATCGAGGTAGCTGCCCAGGGTGCGGAACAGCAAAGGATGCACGGCCTTGTCGAGGTTTATGTGGTGTTGCTCGTGCCAGCGGCGGCGGATTTGTCCCACCTCACCTTCCCAGGCCAGCGAGCCCGAAAGTGCGTGTAGCTGGTGAATGAGTTCGTCGACAGTAGCGGCACCTGCCTTTTTGAGGCGTTTTTCGAGCTGTTCGTGGCTGATTTGCCCTTTGCGCAGTGCTTCGAGGTAATAGGCCGGTTCGGCATAGGTCTGGTAGCCGAACAAGTTTGTAGCAGCTTCCATGGCCCGGTGAAAGGGCAGGTCCTGAAAAGCATGCAGCGTATTGTGGTGCACAAAGTCCTTCAAAGGCGCTTGTGCGGGTAAATAATGTTGGAGCTCGTGGAGCCAATGGGCTTCATCGAAATCCGATTTTTTTGGAGACATGAATTGGATTTAAGTCGAATGCAGAAAAGCGCATGCATGAAGCTGCGCAGCAAGAAGCGACTTAAACCAGGTGGATTTTCAAACTGCAGTAACGCAGGTAAAGGGGAACATTGGCATGTGAAAAAGCCTTGTTCCATTTTTTAGCAGCGCCGGTGTGGGAGGCGGCTTCCTGTAAGAATTTTTGGTTGGCGAGTGCATTGCCATCCTCGTTGTCGTTTTCGGCCGAACTTTCTTCGAGACTTTCGCTCAAATGCGACCAAAACGACGATGTGCTCTCTTTCCACAAAGGCAGCGCAGCACTTTGTTCGAGCTGTTGCGTCTCAAAAAAGTGAAATTCTGCCGGGGCTGTAGTTTGGGCTGTGGCCGGAAGCGAAAGTACCAGCCAGTGTAAGAAAAATTGCCCTATGAGGTGTAGTATCGTCAAAGCGATATGCTGCGACAAATGTATGAAGTTGAATTGGAGTACAAAAAACAATTGCAATTTTTTGCAATATGTGCCCTTGTAACCGAAGTTACCGAGTAGCGGTACGGCGGCCTGTAGTTTTGTTTTCAGAAAATCAAAAAAACTACCCATGACCGTAGAACAAATCTATACCGGATGTTTGGCACAGGGTGCCTACTACATTGAGTCGAATGGCGAAGCCGTAGTCATTGACCCATTGCGCGAAATTGGCGCTTATCTCGAGCGTGCCGAAAAAAGCGGCGCTAAAATCAAGTATGTGCTCGAAACGCACTTCCATGCCGACTTCGTTTCGGGTCACCTCGACCTCGCCAAGGCTACCGGTGCCCAAATTGTATTTGGCCCCAATGCCAAGCCCAACTTTGAAGCCCATATCGCTACCGATGGTGAGGTGCTGAAAGTAGGCGAACTCGAATTGGTGGTATTGCATACCCCCGGCCACACCATGGAAAGCACTACCTACCTGCTGCGCACCCCCGAAGGCAAAGATTATGCGATTTTCAGCGGCGATACGCTCTTCATCGGCGATGTGGGCCGTCCCGATTTGGCCGTGAAGTCTGACCTCACCGAAGCCGATCTGGCACGCCACCTCTTCTACTCGCTGCGCAACAAAATCATGCCTTTGGCCGATGAAGTGCTGGTGTATCCCGCCCACGGCGCCGGCTCGGCCTGTGGCAAAAACCTCAGCAAAGAAACCTTCGATACGCTGGGTCACCAGAAAGAAACGAACTACGCGCTGCGTGCCGATATGACCGAGGACGAGTTCATCGCCGAAGTAACCACCGGTCTTATGCCGCCTCCTGCCTACTTCCCGCTTAATGTGATGATGAACAAGCAGGGTTACGACAGCATCACCGATGTGATGGCGCGTGGCACCCGTGCCCTTTCGCCTGCTGCTTTTGAAGCGGCTGCCAACGAAACCAGCGCGCTGATCCTTGATACCCGCCATGCCGAAACCTTTGCCAAGGGCTTCATTCCCAACAGCATCAACATTGGCATCGATGGTGGCTTTGCTCCTTGGGTAGGTGCGCTGATCCCTGATATCAAGCAGCAAATCCTCATTGTGGCCGATGCCGGTCGCGAGCAGGAAGTGGTAACCCGTTTGGCCCGTGTGGGTTACGACCATGCCATTGGATTCCTATCAGGAGGCTTTGCTGCCTGGCAAGCTGCCGGAATGGAAGTAGACAGCATTCCGAGCGTATCGGTGGATGAATTTGCCGCTGCCGAGGCCGCCAATCCTGAGATCGACATCCTCGACGTACGCAAAAAGAGCGAATACTTCAGCGAGCACATCCTCAACGCGGTAAATGCGCCCCTCGATTACATCAACGACAGCATGTTGCAGGTCGACAAAAAGAAAACATACTACGTGCATTGTGCGGGCGGTTACCGCTCCATGATTTTCGCTTCTATATTGAAGGCACGCGGTTACGATAACCTCATCAATGTAGCAGGTGGATTTGGAGCCATCAAGGCTTCGGGCAAATTCAATGTAAGCGATTACGTTTGCCCCACCACCATGCTCTAGTTGAGGAGTTAGGTTGGTTCGCGCCGTCGGAGGGGTCCGGCGGCGCTTTTTTACAGACCCCATTAACCTGATTGTGATGAAAAAAATATTGATTCCGGTCGATTTTAGCGACCTGGCCCGGCATGCCTTCGAGCTGGGCCGCCAATTGCAGTCGGTGCTCCGTGCCGAGTTGCACTTCATTCACGTGCTGCCTTTGCCCAGTCACATATTGCTAACCCCCGAGGGTGAGCTGTTTGACGATGAGGAAATGGACGTTGAAAAGCTGAAGTTACAGCAAGCTGCAGCCGAACGCCAGTTGGCGAACTGGGTGCAAGGTCCCGACAAAGTGGTATTCAAAGTGGTTTTTGGCCATGTAAACGAAACCTTGCTCGAGTACACCCGCAAGCACCAGATCGATTTGGTGCTC
>Ga0209278_1000990_pt1 | contig 18400 bp, 15 predicted proteins | sample JI81BgreenDNA_FD_187504 | JGI IMG/M metagenome (GOLD analysis project Ga0209278, IMG submission 187504) | Wastewater effluent complex algal communities from Wisconsin, to seasonally profile nutrient transformation and Carbon sequestration -... | ecosystem: Engineered > WWTP > Effluent > Algae... | reverse complement strand
AGCCCTCGAAAGCGATGCCCAGCTCAACGAGCTGTTGGCAGCTTCATATGAACACCCCATCCTTTTTTTCAAACACAGCACCCGTTGCAGTATCAGCAGCGCCGCAGAAGGGCGTTTGTTACGCGCCGAAACCCAACTCAAAACCAAGTTCTCCCTGGTATACCTCGATTTGCTGCGCTACCGCTCACTCAGCAACAGATTGGCCGATGAACTCGGCGTAGAACATGCTTCTCCGCAAGTATTGTTGGTTCAAAATGGGCAGTGTACCTACCACGAAAGCCACTTTGGCATTCAACCGGCTGAACTGCTGCAACTCGAATAGCACCAACCGGCCTCCAAGCCGGTTTTTTTGTTACCTTTGCACTTTAATTTCACACGCATGCTAAACCTCGTTCTTTTTGGTCCTCCCGGCGCTGGCAAAGGCACCCAATCTGCAAAACTCATCGAAAAATACGGACTGGTGCACCTGTCTACCGGTGACCTCCTCCGTTCGGAAATTGCAGCCGGTACCGCGCTCGGACTCGAAGCCAAGAAGTTGATGGATGAAGGCATGTTGGTGCCGGATGCCGTGGTCATTGGCATGATCGACAGCAAGCTGAACGCCAACAAAAATGCCGGCGGCTTCATTTTCGACGGCTTTCCACGCACCATTGCCCAAGCAGAAGCGCTCGACCAATTGCTGGCCGGTCACAACGAAGGCATACAGTGCATGCTGTCGCTGCGCGTAACCGAAGAAGAACTTACCCGACGCTTGCTGCTGCGCGGAAAAGACTCGGGCCGAGCCGATGACCAGGACGAAAGCATCATCCGCAAGCGCATCCAGGAATACGAAAACAAAACCGCCCAGGTGGCTGGCTACTATGCCAACCAAGGCAAACTCCGCGAAATTGAAGGCATTGGCGAAATTGAAGTGATCTTCACCGCCCTTTGTGCTGAAATTGAAGCATAAATCCCCCCATTTTGGCCGAAAGTAATTTTGTTGACTATGTAAAAATCTGCTGTCGCTCGGGTGCGGGCGGAGCGGGTTCGGTGCACTTTCACCGCGACAAACACACGGCCAAGGGCGGTCCCGACGGAGGCGATGGCGGCCGCGGTGGCCACATCATCCTGCGCGGCAATGCCCAATTGTGGACGCTGCTGCACCTCAAATTCCGAAAACACGTGATTGCCGCAGCGGGTATTGCCGGCAGTAGCGGACTCAAAACCGGCGCTAATGGTCCCGATGAATTTTTGGAAGTCCCCATTGGTACCGTGGCCCGCGACGCCGAAACCGGTGAGCAAATCTGCGAAATCACCGAAGACGGTCAGGAAATCATCCTGCTGCCCGGTGGTCGCGGCGGACAGGGCAACCACCACTACAAAAGTGCCACCAACCAAACCCCACGTTATGCCCAGCCTGGCGAACCCGGACAGGAAGTGTGGAACATCCTGGAGCTCAAATTGCTCGCCGATGTGGGCCTGGTAGGCTTCCCGAATGCCGGTAAAAGCACTTTGCTGGCCAGCATCACAGCAGCCAAGCCCGAAATTGCCGATTATCCATTCACCACCCTCGTACCCAATTTGGGCATTGTGCCTTACCGCGATTTCCGTTCGTTTGTCATGGCCGACATTCCGGGAATCATTGAGGGAGCACACGAAGGCAAGGGCCTCGGTCACCGTTTTTTGCGCCACATCGAACGCAATAGCCTGTTGTTATTCATGATCCCGGCCGACGCAAGGGATTTGCGTGCCGAATACAAAATCTTAGAAAACGAGCTCGCCCAATACAATCCCGAATTGATGCACAAAAAACGGGTATTGGCCATCACCAAAAGTGATTTACTCGATGAGGAACTGATGGCAGAAATGCGCATGGAATTGCCTGCCGATGTCCCTGCCATCTTCATCAGCAGCGTCACCAACTACAACTTACAGCAGTTGAAGGATTTGCTGTGGCTGGAGTTGAACCGCAACTAAAAGGCTCGCGCCTTGCGGATGTTTAAAAATCCGTACCTTTCTTTTTTATTTCCCAGCACAATGAAGAAGTTGCTTTTCCTGCCGCTCTGGCTACTCGTTGGCGTAGCCTCAGCCCAATTGATGGTTGATGAAGAGGTTCCGGCGGGTTTCGACCGTCCAGAATTGCTCAAAGAGGGTTACCTGCCCGTTGGCTTGTTGTTTTACGAGCAATTTCCGTTCGATAGCCTGGCGATGGCTTTTGAAAGTCGTCAGGCAGGTAAACACGAGCGGGTAACAACTGTGCTCGCCTTGGGTCAAGCGCATACTGAGCGCTGCCTGGCACCCTGGAAAAGCCAATTAGCCAACTGGGAAGCTGCGGGCTTGCTGCGCGCACGACAGGAAAGCTGGCTGGCCAATGGTTGGTTTTTTGAGATGAAAGCCGAGTTGCTCCCACTCTTGCGGCAGCTCAATCCACCTGCTCAATTGATGTGGAGTGCACCCCTGCCAACCATTCGCCCCGGAGAATATGTGGGGCCTGCCTTGCCTGAATCTATCTCAACATCGGAGCCGGGATTGCGTACCATCAAAGCCAACGCCTTGTGGGCCATGGGTTATAGTGGTCACGGACAAATGGCTTATGTATATGACTCAGGAACCCGCAACGAACACCCGGCCCTGCGCGAGCAGTTCATTGGCAACCGTTTTGGTTTGAGCCAGGGATGGCGCTCGTTTCATGGCAATGTATTGCCCATTGACCGCGACCAAGAGCACGGAACGCACGTAGCCGGTACCATTGTAGGTTTGGCAAAAGCCAACAACGACACCATTGGTGTGGCACCAGGTGCCTATTTCATGAGCAACGACATCATTCCAAGCGGGGGCATTAATGCTACCTCGTTGATTGATGCTTATCAATTTGCCCTCAACCCCGATGGCAATACCGCCACCAGTTTCGACGTGCCCGACGTGATCAACAACTCATGGGGATCGCCGCCCAACCAAAGCTTTTGTAACTTCATGGCAGGTAGTTTTGCTGCCCTTGAGGCCGCAGGCATTGGCAACATTTACGCAGCTGGCAACGATGGCCCCAATCCATTTACCGTAGGTTTGTACGGTGGGGTTGCCACCGATAGCCTGCGCAATTTTGCGGTAGGTAACATCAACGCCACCAACTCCTCACTGCCCATCAACAGCAGTTCGAGCAGGGGACCAACCGTTTGCGCCAATACGGCACCGCTGAACATCAAACCAGAAGTATCGGCACCGGGCACCAACATACGTTCATCGGTGGGTGAAGGTGATTACAGCCAGTACACCGGCACCAGCATGGCCTCGCCTCACGTATCAGGCGGCTATTTACTGCTGAAAGAAGCCTATCCAACCGCCTCGCCACGCCAAATCCTGAATGCGCTTTACCAAACAGCTATTGACCTGGGCGATCCGGGTGAAGACAACAGCTTTGGCCGTGGCATCATTGATTTGCAAGCGGCCTACAATTTCCTTGACATCACCCTCAATCCGGTTGCACCTGACGCCCGTCGCCGCGACATCGCCATTCAAGGCATCGAAAACCGCCGCGACGGCAACCGCTTTTGCGAAACAGGTGCAGTGGCCAACGAAAACCTCATCGTAAAAAATGTAGGCAAGGACACCATCGCCGGCTTCACGGTGAATTATGGCTTGAACAATTACAACCAGTCGGTGAACTGGAGTGGCCAACTGCGTCCGGGTGAACAAACCACCGTGTTGTTGAGTCTCAATGGCCCTTTACCAGCAGCCCTTACCGAGCTAAAAGCCCGTGTAGTTGCTGATGGTCCTGCCGAAAGGGATACCGTAAACAACCTGTTTGCCATTCGCCTACGCCGTCAAGATGGAACCACGCCTTTTGGCAACCTCAATGGTGGGGCTCACCAGAATTTTGCCGTTGCCACCGTATTGGGCAATAACTGGTTCATCGGCAACCTGAACAACGACTTCATCACCTGGGAGACCCACACCGTAACAGGCTTGCCAGGCACCACTTCCGCTGTGAAAGTACGAATGGGCAATTATTCCCCAAATCAGGGTCAACGCGACGAGCTCGTCAGCCCCTATTTCATCGCCCAAGGAAGTGGCAACGTTGATTTGCATTTCCGCATGGCCTACCGCACCCGCAGCGGCTTCAATGGCGACAGTTTGATTGTTTACCGCAGTACCGATTGTGCCAATTGGACCGAAATTTATAGAAATGGTGGCTCAACCATGGCTACTTATGGCGTAGGAACTGAGCCCACGCAGGCTGGCCATTGGAAGACCATCACCGTGCCTCAGGTAGTTCCTACAGGCACCCGCGTGAGTTTCAAATTCGTTACAAGGAATGGCTTTGGCGGCAATTTGTATCTCACCAACTTGTCCTATGGCGGGGTGCCGCTGGGCGATGTATTTACCGAGGCTCCTGAATTTACACTGTACCCCAATCCAACTTCAGGCGCTGTAAAGGTGCAGCTGGAGGCGAATAACCGTGCTAATCGCGTATTGGTGACCGACTTAACAGGACGCCTCTTGCTGGAAAGAAAGCTCGATTTTGCAGAAAATGAAATTGACCTTGACCTGAACGGCATGGCCAATGGCGTGTACCTGATCCGGCTCGAGGGTGCCGGCGGTTCGCGAGTGAAAAAACTGGTGAAGCAGTAAGGGATTTAGAATACCGGAGCCAGGCTTTCGGTTTTCAGCAGCGGACAAAGCTTGTAACGTGGATCATGCGTATCGTTGTACATGGCCTCGAGCAGGCTGCGTACTTCTTTGATGCCAATGCGCTCAGCCCAGGCAAAAGGTCCGTGCGGGTAATTGGTGCCCAGCTGCATGCCCAAATCAATGTCGGCTTTGCTGGCCGTTCCTTCCTGCAGGGTGTAATAAGCCTCATTGATGATCATGCAAATGATGCGTGGGGTAATCATCCCAACACGGTCGGCAACCCGCACAAAAGGAATCTCCAAAGCATGCAGCTTTTCGGTGAGCACCGGGAGGGCTTGTTCGGTTGCCACGCTCACTTCCCAGGGGGTAGCCGCCAAACAATCGGGCCAAGCATTGATACCTGCCACATGAAAGAGCGGCATGCGCACACCCAAATCGGCTGCAACGGCGGCCAACTGAATGCGGTTGCTGTGCAAAAAGAAAAAGCAGTGTGTTTGGGTGGCATACATGCCCAAACGTTCGGGATGCGCATCAAATTCCAGGTCGAAAACCAGTTCCACCCCCTGCAAATCAGCAGCAGTAGGTTGAGCACCTGCTACGAGGAAACGGGCAGGCAAAGCAGCCAAAGAGGCGGGCAAAGATTGGCGGCGGTTTTCAGGACCGATGAAAAGTATTGACATGACAGCTTATCTTCACGCAAAGATAAACGTAGCCCCATGCAAATCATAAATACTTCCACGGCTCCAGCTCCCATCGGCCCCTATAACCAGGCCATCGTGCACAACGGTTTGCTGTATATGTCGGGACAAATTGCCCTCGACCCCCAAAGTGGTGAGCTGGTGCAGGACAGCCTGGCTGCCGAAACCCATCAGGTGATGCGCAACTTGCAATCAGTGCTCGAAGCTGCGGGCACCAACTTTAACAAGGCCATCAAAACCACCATCTTTTTGAGCGATATGAGCCTCTTTGCTGAGGTAAACAGCATTTACGGCAGCTATTTCGATGGGCATTTTCCCGCTCGCGAAACCGTGGCCGTCAAAGGTTTGCCCAAAGGAGTGAACGTAGAAATATCGATGCTGGTAGCGGTTGAGTAGCTAAAACTCAGCTCTTCAGGTCTTTCAAACGCTCTTCGTACAAAAACATCTCGTCGCGCAAACGGGCTGCTTCCATAAAGTCGAGCTCGCGGGCTGATTTTTCCATTTTCTTTTTGGTTTCCTGAATCAGCTTTTGCAGCTTGTCGGCCGAGAGGTATTCTACCACCGGATCGGCGACCATGCTCGCCTCTTCCGGCTCCACATAGTACTTCTGCTTGCTTTCCTTCTTGCCGCGGATGTCGAGCACGGCCGTTTGGCCCATGATTTCTTCCTTGCTTTTGATGATACCGCGTGGCGTAATGCCATTGGCGGTGTTGTAGGCCATCTGCTTTTCGCGGCGACGGGCGGTTTCCTCCATGGTTGAGCGCATGGAATCGGTGATTTTGTCGGCGTAAAAAATCACCTTGCCATCCACGTTACGGGCGGCGCGACCAGCTGTTTGGGTGAGTGAACGGTCGCTGCGGAGGAAGCCTTCTTTGTCGGCATCGAGCACAGCTACCAGCGATACTTCGGGCAAATCGAGGCCTTCGCGCAGCAGGTTTACCCCAATGAGCACATCGAATTTGCCCAGGCGCAGGTCGCGGAGGATTTCTACGCGGTCGAGCGTATCTACCTCGCTGTGGATGTAGCGGCACTTGATGCCCAAATTGGCCATGTACTTGGCCAGCTCTTCAGCCATGCGCTTGGTGAGGGTGGTCACCAGCACGCGATCGCCTTTTTCGATGCGCTTTTGGGTTTCGTTGAGCAGGTCGTCGACCTGGGTGGCAATGGGGCGTACTTCAATGGGCGGGTCGAGCAATCCGGTTGGACGAATGAGCTGTTCCACCACCACCCCTTCGCTTTTCATGAGTTCGTAATCGCCGGGCGTGGCACTTACGTACACCACCTGGTGCATGAGGCCTTCAAATTCGTCGAACTTGAGCGGACGGTTATCGAGGGCGGCAGGCAAACGGAAGCCGTGCTCTACCAGGTTCACCTTGCGGCTGCGGTCGCCACCGTACATGGCCCGCAATTGGGGAATGGTTTGGTGGCTTTCGTCGAGGATGAGCAGGTAATCTTGCGGGAAATAGTCGAGCAGGCAGAAGGGCCTTTCGCCCGGATTCCGCTGATCGAGGTAGCGCGAATAGTTTTCAATGCCCGAGCAATAGCCCAGCTCACGGATCATTTCGAGGTCGAAAGTCACCCGTTCTTCGAGGCGTTTGGCTTCTAAAAAGCGGCCTTGCGATTTGAAATAGTCCACCTGCTTCATCATATCGTCCTGAATGGTGAAGAGGGTGTCGGTGAGCCTGTCGCGCGGGGTAACGTAGTTGTTGGCCGGAAAAATGGCGATGTCGTTGAGCTTGTCGATGGTGGCACCGCTCACCGGGTCGATGGCCGACATATGGTCGATTTCATCGCCGAAAAACTCAATGCGGCAGGCAAAATCGGCATAGGCCAGGAAAATATCTACCGTATCGCCCTTCACGCGGAAGGTGCCGCGCTTGAACTCGGCCGTGGTGCGGCTGTAGAGGTTGTCGACCAGGGCGTATAGCAGCGAACTGCGTGGCACCTTGTTGCCTACCGAAAGGCGGATGACCTTTTCGGTATAGTCGCGCGGGTTGCCCATGCCGTAAATGCAGCTCACCGAGGCCACTACCAGCACATCGCGCCGACCGCTCATGAGCGAGGAAGTGGTGCGCAGGCGCAGCTTTTCAATCTCCTCGTTGATGGCCAGGTCTTTTTCGATGTAAGTATTCGTCGACGGAATGAAAGCTTCGGGCTGGTAGTAATCGTAATAGCTCACGAAGTATTCTACGGCATTATTCGGGAAAAACTGCCGGAATTCGCCATACAACTGGGCTACCAGGGTTTTGTTGTGGGTGAGCACCAGGGTAGGGCGCTGCACCTGGGCTACCACATTGGCCATGGTAAAAGTTTTGCCCGAGCCGGTCACGCCTAGCAGCACCTGGGCCGGTTCGCCGTCGTTGATGCCTTCCACCAATTGGCGTATGGCTTCGGGCTGGTCGCCCGTGGGGGTATATTCAGATACGAGTTGAAACATGGAAAAGGTCAGTCGAGTTTTTTCCGCATCGACCGGTGCGGGATGCTCACTTCGGTAAAGGGCTCGCCAAAACTTTCGTAACCCTGGCTAAGGTAGAACGGAATGGCGGTTTCACGGGCGTGCAGCACCATGGTTTTGAACAAGTGCTCGCGCGCAAAGGTTTCTGCATAGGCCACCAGCTTTTTACCGATGCCCTGGCCCTGCAGGTTTTCCTGGACGGCCACTTGTCGCATTTTTACGGTGAAGGCATCCACCGGTTTCAGCACGAGGCAGGCCAGCAATTGGTTGTCGTCCCATGCCGTCAGGTGAAATTCATCGCCTTCGGCAGCAAGTTGGTCGGGCGTGAAATACAAGCCCAAGGGGTGGCGCAAAATGCGGTCGCGCAGGGCCACCGTGAGCGCATATTCCACTGACCCGTGTTGAACCGTACGGAAATGAGGAGTTAAAGCCATTGCACTTTGATTCCACCGAAGACCACATGCAAATGCAAGGTAACAGCAGGCTCCGAAAGGCCTTGCAGCGATTCAAACCTGCTTTCACCGAAATTGACCTCCCTGCCATCGGGCATTTTTACTTCACCGAAATAGGCCTGCGCCTGGATGCGGATGGGTAAATCGCGTGGAATGCCCACATAGGTTTGTCCGAATACCGTATCTACCAGTACCTGGCGGTCGCCTTCGGCCATTTGCTCCAGGCTCACTTCCTGCTCGCCGAAAACGGTAGAAAAGCGCTGTTTTTGCAGGGCAGGATTCGCCACCGATCGACCTTTGCCAAAGAGCACGTTGGCGCTTTGTTGTACTTCGCCAAAACCATCGAAACGTGCTCTGCCAGTGAGCAACAAAACGCCTGCTGTAATCAGGCCAAAGGAAAAAACAAGCTTAAAAAAGTTGATATCGAGGTCAAAAAGGTTATTCAACAGCATCAAACTGCCAATAACGATGACCACCAGGGCGAATACACGGTTGATTTGCATGATTTCAGGGTTGTTCCAAAATTACATCTTTTCTCGCATCCTGCCACTTGCAAGTCGAGGTAGTTACGCAACCCAACAGCACTTTATCTCCACCTATTTTTTCATTACTTTTGCCCCGCACAGTTCCTTGGAGCCTGAAAGCAGACCAAAAGGAATGCATCAGGCACAAAAAGCCAACAGCTCTAAAAATTTGGCGGGTGATCGTTTACAAAACACGCGAAGAAATTGAAATCATGCGCGCCGCTGCACAGGTGGTGAGCCGCACTTTGGGCATAGTGGCCGAGGCCATTCAACCCGGTGTGACACCGCTGGAGCTCGATCGCCTAGCCGAAACTTACATTCGCGACCAAGGTGCCGAACCGGCTTTCAAGGGCTTGTACGGCTTCCCGAATACCTTGTGCATGTCGCGCAACGAACAGGTAGTACACGGCATTCCCGACAACAAGCCCTTGCGCGAAGGCGACATCATCAGCGTAGACTGCGGCGCCAAGCTGCATGGCTTTTACGGCGACCATGCCTACACCTTTGCCATCGGCGAAATCGACCCCGCCACCCGCCGCCTGTTGGATGTCACCCTCGAGTGCCTTTACCTGGGCATTGAACAGGCCGTGGCCGGCAACCGCATTGGCGACATCGGTTTTGCCGTACAACAGCATGCCCAAAAGAACGGCTATGGTGTGGTGCGCGATTTGGTGGGCCATGGCCTCGGTCGCAAGCTGCATGAAAAGCCCGAGGTACCCAATTTTGGCAAACGCGGTTCGGGACCGCTCATCCAGGAAGGCCTGGTGATTGCCATTGAACCCATGATCAACATGGGCGTAAAAGACATCAAGCAACTCTCGGACGGCTGGACCATCGTTACCGCTGACCGCAAACCCTCGGCCCACTTCGAACACGACGTGGCCATCGTTGACGGAAAACCCGAAATTCTGTCGACTTTTAAATACGTAGAAGAAGCATTAGCCAAGCAAACAGCATAAATATGGGACGCGCATTTGAATACCGCAAAGCCAGAAAATTTGCCCGTTGGGACAAGATGTCGCGCATTTTTCCGCGCATAGGCAAAGAAATCACCATGGCCGTGAAGGCCGGTGGACCCGACCCTGAAACCAATCCGCGCCTGCGGGTAGCCATGCAAAACGCCAAGGGTGCCAACATGCCCAAGGACCGCGTGGAAGCTGCCATCAAACGTGCCACCAACAAAGACGAAAAAGACTACGAAGAAGTAGTATACGAAGGTTACGGTCCGCACGGTGTGGCCATTGTGGTTGAAACCGCAACCGACAACCCCACCCGTACCGTAGCCAATGTGCGTCACCTGTTCAACAAATACGGTGGATCATTGGGTACTTCAGGCTCGTTGAGTTTCCTGTTTGAGCGCAAGGGCATTTTCCGCCTACAGGCCGAAGGGGTGAACCTCGAAGAGCTGGAGCTCGAACTCATTGATGCCGGCGCCGAAGACATTCAGGAAGACGAGGGCGAAATCATTGTAACCGCTGCCTTTGCCGATTTTGGTGCCATGCAAAAGGCACTCGAAAAGCTGGGTGTAAACGTAATCAGCTCGCAGCTGCAGCGCATTCCGGCCAGCTATGCTGAAATCAACGAGCAGCAGGAAGAAGAAGTGATGAAGCTCGTCGATTTCCTCGAAGAAGACGAAGATGTGCAGAACGTGTTTTACAATTTGCCTTAAGCAGACACGCAATCAAAAGAACCCTGGCTTTGCCGGGGTTTTTTGTTTGTGGTGAGAATCAGAGCTTGGTCACATACTTTTTACACTTGACCGTTCTCTTGCTATGCCCTCAGATCTTCACGGCAAGCCGGTTCCGCAGATCATAAAAAACCCCCGCCGGCAACTGCCAACGGGGGTTTTCTTGTGTGTGTATTGCTTACCAAATCACCACTTGCTTGCTTTCATCGGCAACCATACCTTGACCAGACTGACAACCCCAAGCCTCGCGGAATTCGGGCATGTTGGCGAGCGGACCACGAACGCGGTATTCGCCAGGAGAGTGTGAATCGGTGATGATGCGCTTGCGGAGCTCTTTCTCAGCAATATTCTGCGACCATACGGTTGCCCAGCCAAGGAAAAAGCGCTGCTGCCAGGTAAAACCATCGATGGTACCGCTGAGATCCTTGCCTTCATTGGCATGCTTGTAAGCGTAATAAGCCATGGTGAGGCCGGCCAAATCGGCAATGTTTTCGCCTTGGGTAAGGCTTCCATTGATGAACACGCCATCGAGTACTTCGTAGCCGTTGAACTGGGCCACAATGCGGCCGGTACGTTCTTCAAACAGCTTGCGGTCCTGCTCGGTCCACCAATTGCTCAGGTTGCCTTTGGCGTCGTACTTGCTGCCTTTGTCATCGAAACCGTGCGAAAACTCGTGCCCGATTACGGCACCTATACCACCGTAATTCACGGCATCTTCGGCATTGGGGTCGTAGAAGGGTGGCTGTAAAATGCCCGCAGGGAACACAATTTCATTGCGGCTGGGCGAATAGTAGGCATTCACCGTTTGTGGCGTCATGCCCCACTCGGTTTTGTCGATGGGCTGACCAATCTTGCCAATCATTTCGCGGTATCCGAATAGACGCACCTGCATCACGTTTTCGAACAGGGTTTCAGCGCTGATTTTCACACCGCTGTAGTCTTTCCACTTGTCGGGATAACCGATTTTGTATTCAAAAGCAGCCAACTTTACCAATGCCTGGGCCTTGGTTTCTTCGCTCATCCAAGGAAGGGCTTCGATGCGGGCCTTGAAGGCATGGCGCAGGTGCTCTACCATCTCACCCACTTTTTTCTTGGCTTCGGGACTAAAATGCTCTTTCACAAACAGCTGTCCAACCACTTCGCCCAGGCTGCCATTGGTGAGGTTGATGGCGCGTTCCCAACGCGGCTTCATCACCGTTGTACCGCTGAGGGTGGTTGAATAAAAACCGAACTGTGCTTTTTCAAAGCGGCTATCGAGAATGCCGGCCGAACCGTTGAGTACCGACCATTTGAGGAAGTTGCGCAAATCGGCCAGCGGGGTGTTGGCCACAATGTTTTGCATGCCCTTCAAGAAATCGGGCTGCGAAACCACCAAATCGTTGAATTTGGGAACACCGGCCGCCTTGAAGAAATCGCCCCAAGGGGTTGCACCAAATTGCGGGTGGTCAACGAATGCCTGGTAGGTGAATTTGTTGTAGGTCTTATCGGGATCGCGGCGCTCTACGCGTGTCATGCTGATTTCGGCCAGTGCCTTTTCGAGGTTGTAAACGCGCTGGGCCGCTTTGTCGGGATTGGCAATGCCACCCATCTTGAACAAATCGGTCATGTAGGCCACATATGCCTTTTGGATGGCCACCGAAGCTTCATCGGTTTTGGTGTAATAATCGCGGTCGGGCAAACCAATGCCGCCCTGGCCCAGGTACACAATGTTGGATTCACTGTTTTTAGCATCGATGCCTACGTAAAAGCTAAAAAAGCCTCCAAAACCCTGGCTGCGCATTTCACCAAGGAAGCTCATGAGCTGCTTTTTGTCCTTAAGGCCATCAATTTTGGCCAAATAAGGCTGAATGGGCGTGATACCTCGTTTGTTCAGCACTTCTTCGTTGAGGGCCGATTTGTAAAAGTCGCCCACCAATTGCTCGGGTGTTCCTGCGGCAAAGCCGTTTTTATCGCGTAACAAGCGGTCGAGGATGGCGCGTATTTTTTCATCGTTCTGCTTCGCCAATTTATTGAAGGTGCCCCAACGACTTTCCGTTTCAGGCATGGGATTGTTCTTCATCCATCCGCCGGCAGCGAATGCGTAAAAGTTGTCGCAGGCGTTCGCATTGAGGTCGAGGTTGCTGCTGTCGACACCAGAGCGCAGGTTTTGTGCACTCAACTGCAGACTGGCAGCCCCTAGCAAAAGGGTAAATATTTTTCTCATAGGTGCTTATTTGTGTCCAATATACGGCCGAAGCTTTCAAAATTGATAGCTAAAACTTGCTAATTCGTCGCTTTTTGCAATTCTTCACGCTTAAACAAGTAATTTGGGACATCAAAAAACCTCTTATGACCAAAAAGCTCTTTGGATGGATGCTGGTAGCCGGAATGGTACTGGTAGCTTGTAAAAAGGAAGAAACTCCTGAGCCTGATCCGCAACCTTCAAAAACCGAAATGCTGGTGCGAACATGGAAGCCAGATTCTGTTTTTATTGACAACCAAAATGCCACCCTCTTTTTTACCGGTCTTCGCGTAACTTTTAGGGCTGATAACAAGTATGTGGCGGCAAGTCCGACGGAAACAGACAGTGGTGCCTGGACATTCGCGAACAACGAAACCCAAATTGTACTTGACCCCGGTCCCGACCAAGAAGTTTGGACCATTCAAACCTTAACCAGCAGTTTGTTGAGGTTTACTTCAACGGTTGACAGCTCGGATTTGCGCGCGCAATTCAGTCCTGCCCCTTAATCTGAAACACCTTTCTACTGAAAAAGCCGGATTCGTCCGGCTTTTTTGTTTAGAAGCGCACCCCAAAGCGCAGCCCGCCTTGCACAGGTAGGATGTTGTTGGCAGAGATGAAAAAATCGACCCCCACCAGGCGAAACGGACCGCTGATGTTGTAGCCCAATTCGGCATGTTGAACCCGGGGAGTTAGGAGCACCGAACCAAAAAAGGCCTCATCGATGCCCAAGGAGCGGAAATACTGCCATTGGGTGAGGGCCAGCCGACCAAAACGGAAGACCATAAAAGCCTTAGCATAACTTGCATTGGTGCTGAACTGGTAGTAGGGCAGGTTGCGGAAATAGGGTGATTCGCTGCTCTGCAGTAGCGACTGAAAGGCGTTGAAGTGCTTGAAATCGAGGAAATACTGCGGTGCAGCCAGGAACATCCCGGCATTGGCTGCAAAGGTGAAGCTGTTGCCCTTTTGCAGGCTGCGGTATTGACTCACGCCAAAATCGGCCAGCCAAAAGGGCGTTCCGCTATGCCCTCCCTTGAGTTGGAATACAAAGACCGGCATGTCGCGGTTAGAAATGCGCTCCTCACCGTTCACAATGGCCTTTTGCGCCCAGGGACGCCACTCAATCTCTCCCTGCCAGCCCACAAAATGGTGGGTAGCAAAAGAGGTTACCGGCATGTACAAGTTTATTGGCGCGTTTTCCGACCAGCCAGCCTTTCGTGTGAAAAAGGCAAAGCGAGCTTCGTTTTGCAGTGGCGAACGGTAAGCATATTCAAGCTGCGCTTTGAGGCGCCATTTGGGACTGAGGAACCGGCTGCCGTCTAACTGCACAAAAGTTTTTTCGTAGAGTTTGAGGATGTTATCGCTGTACAACAGGGTTTGCACCAGGTTCACCGACGGACTGATGGGATTGGCGCTATTGAACTGCGAAATGGCCGACCCGCCCGAAATGCTCCAGCTGTAATGCGCCCGGTTTTGCTCGAAATAGGCATTGCCCAGCAGGCGGTCGCGGGCAAAGGAATAGCGCAGGTTCAATCCCACCGTTTGGTTGCTGGTACGCGAGCTGCGGGTAGTGTAGCGCAAGCGTGAGCCAAGCACAAAGCCTTCTACGGTATTATACAAATCAACCCGTTGTATGGCGTCGAACATCAATCCGCGGTATTGCAGCTGTTTGCTGTAGCCTACCCGCTCAATGAAGGGCCCAAGTCGGTATGTATGCCCTGTGATGGGGTGATACCAGCGGAAGCGATTGTTTTCGCCAGCTGTATCGGCCTTGAGGTTTTTGGCTATGTAAATGGAGTCGGCCTCACGGTAGCCAATGATCTCGTTTTCTTCGAGCGGCATTTGGCGGAGCTCATTCCACATTGAATCGGGTGTAACGCGGGCGAGCGTATCTACCACGTAATCGTAACGGATGACTTCGAGCGAATCGGGCAGCGCAAGCGTTTCCTTTTTGATTTTCCTGGCTTCTTCACGCGCTGCTTTGTTGCCTTTAGGTCCTTCTTCAAAACGGGGTCTTTGAGCAGGGCGCAAAGCTGCCAGGGCTTCGGCATTGGTTCTCACCTTGTAGTTGCGTACCGACGTCACATAACGCACGTCGGCATTGGCACCCAGGTAGTTGGCTTTGAGTTTCACATCCTGCTTCACGGGCAACCATACCTCTTCAAAAGCCTGGTACTCTTGCTGCAAGTGGTATTCTACACCGTTGTCGTCGCGGTACCGCACATCGATGGCATGGATGGCCAGCGAAGGCTCGAGCAGGTACAAATCGCCACTTAGCAGATAAGGGCCTTTGGTGCGGGCTTCAATGCCAATGCGCACCAGCTTGAGGTTACCCTCCTGTTTTTCTCCTCGGTAAGCAAATCGGTAATTGGTAAAAGCGCGGCCTGATAGTGGCGAAATGATGTCGCCCACATTGGGACGGTAGAAGTTGAAGTTGGCGAAGTTGATGGTGGGACTGCTACCCGGCGGCAAGTTAGAGCGGATGCTGAGCACCTTTTCGCTGAAAGTGTTTGGAAAACGGTATTTCACCTCACTTACAGACTCTAGCAGGTAGGTGGTGCCCATTTTGATGTTTTCCTGTTCCATGAGCTTGCGCACCGCCCAAGGCGCTTTGGTAACGGTGAGGCTGCCCTTTACATAGGTTTTGGCCTCGTAACTGCTCACGGCAGCCAGGTGCAGTGGCGCGTTGCGGATGGCGCGGCGCATGATGCTGTAAGCGGGGTCTTCGGCCCTGGCGTTTACCTTGATTTCGCCCAGCTCAAACACCTGGCGGGTGAGGGCAAAATCGCGGGAGAGTCCGCCGCTTCCCAATTCAACGGTGACCTTTTGGGCGTTGTAGCCGAGGTAGTGCAGCTGAACCGTGTAGTTGCCAGCAGGCAGAAAGATTTCAAATCGCCCGCTTTCGTTGGTGATGGTACTGTGACTCCCCGGCGTAAGCGATAGCGATGCATACGGCAAACCCTGACCTTTTTCATCGGTTACCTTGCCACGAAAAGCCACGTTTTCGGCTTTTGCCGCCAGCATGAGGAAGCAGAAATAACAGAGTAACCAGGCTCGCATACCGGCTACTAAGATGCAGCGGAAATGCGAAGATTAAAAGAACAATGCATATTGACCCAAAGCTAAAATCATGGTGAATAAGCGGTTCGCGATGCAGAACCTCAAATCCGCATGTTATTTCATCATCACCTTTTCGGTCAAGGCCTGATTGCCGTTGAAGATGAGGGTTACCTGCACCCAATGCAGTTTTTGGCCACGGTAATCAAATGAAACCTGGTTTTCACCCACTTCCAAGTCGTTGAGTTTGCCCTTTTCAAGCAAGCGGCCATCGGCAGAAGTGACTACATAATGTACGTTCACCAAGGTTTCAAGCTCAAACTCAACTGTAAAATTGCCTCTGGTAGGATTAGGCAGCACGCGCATACGGTAAGGCTTGGGCATTTGATGGAGGGCCATTCCGGTAGTTTGGGTAGCCGGAATGAGCCGTACTTCGTAAACCTGGGCTGAGGCCGAGGTAACTGCAGTGTTGTTTTGGGTAAAAGCGTTGGGAACCGGACTCACAATGCCGCCCACAATGTGCCCCAATAGTAGCGTGTCGTTGGGTTGAGCGGGAAGCAGTATTTGCTCCGATGGGGCGTGCGGCAAGCCCCTGTTGGGCACAAACTCAGCACTTGCACCCACCCGTACAGGCATTTGTTCGGGTTGTACCAGCTCAAAGAGGTTGTTTTGCGCATCGCGGCTTACGCGGCTGATGGTTTGCACAAAAGGCACGTTGTTGTCTTGCATTAACTGCCCTGCGCTGTCGAAATAAAACTGACTCAAACCACCCAAAAACAAATTGTGGTTTACGCCAGTAGTAGGTTCGTACATCGCAACCCGAGCGCTGTGGTAGTGGCTGAGCTTTTGTTCAAAGTTTTGACGGGGGGTTATTCCCTCAGCCGTTAGGTCCACCGGATAGAGGTAAGGCAAATCGGCAGTGTACTGAAAAACGCCCGATGAAATCATGTAGCCCGGCTGGTTGCCGGCAAAGGTTTGAGGCAGTAAATTATAGTCGCGGCGGTGCAGGTGCGTAGCATCGGTGATGGTGCTGTATGCACTCATTTGCAGGGGTTGTCCGGCTGTCGAAAGTTGGAATTTACGCACCTGGTTGCTGTAGCGCTGTGTAAAGCCAGGTCCGTTATTCGGTCCCATGGGATTGTAGCGACCGGCAAAAAAGTGACCACCCACCAGCAGGTAATCGTTGCCCAGCTTACCCATTTGTCCGCCTGTGAGGGCGAAGGCCGTATCTACCAGGCGCTCAACATGCGGTGCCAGCGACTGTCCTTGTTGCACGGCCTGCAGCAAATTGGGCAGGTGGATGCGCAGCAAGCTGCCGTGCGTAAGGTATTGGTTGGCGGTGGCTGAGAAGCCGTAACCACCCACGAAAAGCAGGTAATTGCCATCTTGCAGAAAAAGCGGATTGGTGCTGCTGAGTTGTTCTTGCACGGCTGCTGGCAAGGTTGCCAAGGAAAAAGCGTAGGCAGTATCGGCTTGCGGGTCTACAATAAACCCCTGGTTGTTGGCTTGGGTAGCCGGAAATGAATTAAAAGGCTGGCGGGCATGAATGCCGTCGCGCCTACCGCCAAACAGTAGCCAGTACTGGGCCGTTTGTCCTACCGCAAAAGAGTGCAAACCCGGTAAGCCTTGGATGGTGCGGGCACGCAAATCGATGTGGTAGGGAAAATCGGGTTGGGCGGTGGCTGGCTGTAGCAAGCTGAGCAAGGCAAGCAGCCAAAGAAGGGGGGCTTTCATGGGTTGAAGGTAGGCATTAGCAACCTGTTGATTTGTAACTCGTGTAACACGGCATGGTAAAAAATCACGAACAAAACACCATTGACTGGCCGAATCCGTTGTGTTTCTGAATTGTTTATTATCTTGCTGTATGAAAAAAACACTTGCTTTCGCTTTAGCTCTTTGTTGTATGTTGAGCGCTCCTCTCCAAGCCCAACAACTAATACATTTTGATGATCCCATACCAGCTGCATTGATCGATGGCGCCTTTCGTTCGGCCATTCATGTAGATTCGTCGCAAGCTGTTTTTCACGACCAGCAAGCCTGGGTCACGGAATACAAAAAGATGTACGGTGCTCTGTCGAAACACCTAAAAGCAGGTGGTTTGGAATTGTCAAAACCCTTGCGGCTAAATGTGCGTGCCTATTTCAGGCCCGATGGTAGTATTGGTCACATCGCCTACAACCATGCTCCCACCGATTTGGATGAACAGCAAGCCAAGCTGTTCAAGCAACTGCTCGAAGCTTTTGCGCGCGACTACAAATTGTCGTTTTCGGCCAATGAGCCCTTTAAGCAATGCGGGCCGGTTTTGTTGCAGGCAAATGTGGAGGAAATCACAAAGAACGAGTAAGTCTGAGTTATGCATTAGTCATCCCTTTTAATGGCGCTTAAAAGGGCCTTAGCTGCGCTGATCCCAAGGGGGGCGTCCTACAACCAAACCTGGCACCGCTTGGGGCGGTGCCGGTTTTTTATTTGCTGCCGCTCGCTTGCGGCTTGGGGCCGCAGACTCAATGGGGATTAGCTGCGCTGATCCCAAGGGGGGCGTCCTACAACCAAACCTGGCACCGCTTGGGGCGGTGCCGGTTTTTTATTTGCTGCCGCTCGCTTGCGGCTTGGGGCCGCAGACTCACCGCAGCAAATAAAAAACCTCTGCCGCTTACGCTGCAGAGGTTTGGTTGCGGAGAGGGAGGGATTCGAACCCCCGGTA
>Ga0209278_1000989_pt1 | contig 18410 bp, 17 predicted proteins | sample JI81BgreenDNA_FD_187504 | JGI IMG/M metagenome (GOLD analysis project Ga0209278, IMG submission 187504) | Wastewater effluent complex algal communities from Wisconsin, to seasonally profile nutrient transformation and Carbon sequestration -... | ecosystem: Engineered > WWTP > Effluent > Algae... | reverse complement strand
AAGGCGATCGGGCAAAGCTAAAACAGAAGTATTGGCAGCATTTTTAACAGTTTTAGTCCACCGCAACCACACAGGGCCCGGTGCTGTCATGCCATAATTACTGTAGAGAAATTTATCAGCTTTTTCTTCAGCTAGATATCCCGCTGTTTTCACGTAGCGATAAACAGCCGTAGCACCGACATCGGTAAAATGTACAGCCAAAATTGCACCGTCGCCATCAAACCAGTGTCCCGCAGCAACACCGCCACGTTCCAAACGTCCGGGCCCGTTGCGGTAGAGAGTGCCGCGCAATCCGTCGGGAATTTTACCAGTTTTAACCGATAGCTGAGTCAGCGGAAACTCCGCAGCAGGACGGGCTAAAGCTTGAGCCCAAGATTTTTTAGCTGAGATTTTAGTGTCTGTTTTCATTGGAAACTCGCAATTTTAAACTGATCTGACAGATATTTTGCTATACAATTATAGCAAAAACCATCTATAACAGTTCTCGCGTGAGCCATTCATCAATGAATTAACAATTGCTCAATCCCCCAATCTAAAATCTAAAATCTAAAATCTAAAATCTCAACCTGTACCTCACTTAATCGAACAAGGGTATAACACTTATGACTCTCCGCCGCCGTGCTCTGATCAGAACTTTTGGGCTGACTGCTATTGGTACTCAGCTTTTGCCCCTCGCCCAAACCAACCTATCTCCCAAAAGTGCGATCGCTAATCCGCGCCGCCTGCAAGTCGGCGATACTGTAGCCTTAATCAATCCTGCCGCTTTCAACTACGAAAAAGAAGTGCAGCCATTTTTTAAAGTTCTGGATAACCTGGGTTTAAAAGTTAAATTGGGAGAGCATTTTTACGATCGCTACGGCTATTTAGCCGGCAAGGATGCCGATCGCGCCGCCGATGTCAACGCAGCCTTTGCCGACGACTCAGTGCGAGCTATTTTTACCGGGATGGGCGGCTGGGGCTGCGGTCGGATATTGCCACTCCTAGATTACAATATTATCCGCAACAATCCCAAAATTATTATGGGATTTAGTGATATTACGGCGCTGTTATTGGCGATTTATGCTAAAACTAATATAATTACTTTTCACGGCCCTTTAGGTGTGTCAACTTGGAGCCCCTTTACAGTAAATTACGTCAAAAAAGTTTTGTTTGAGGGCGGCTCTGTGACCATGCAAAACTCCCCAAGCGTGCAAGTTCAAACAATCGGGCGCGGCACAGCTAGGGGAAAACTAATCGGCGGCAATTTATCAGTAATCGCAGCAATGGTGGGTTCTGCATATTTACCGCAGTGGGAAAATAGTATTTTGTTTGTCGAGGAAGTTGGCGAAGAAGTTTATCGCATCGATAGAATGTTGACGCAGCTTAAATTAGCGGGCATTCTCGATAAAATATCAGGTTTTATTTTCGGACAGTGTACCAAGTGCGAAGCTGAAAAACCCCAAGAGTCCCTAACCTTACCTCAAGTCTTGTCCGACCACATTCGGCCTTTGAAGATTCCCGCGTGGTATGGTTCTATGGTGGGACACATCCGGGAGCAGTTCACTTTGCCGATCGGCAAACAAGTCGAAATCGACGCTGACTCTGGTACAATTAAATTGTTAGAATCCGCTGTCAGCTAAATCTTAAATTATTCTCGATATTCGCTCGGCTCTTCCTCCAGTTCTGCATGACCGCGCAGAGCCTGGTAATGAAAAAATTAAACATACAATTAGGACGATCGTGAAAAACCGACAATTCATTAAACCGCTAGCAGCAATTATCTTAGCAATAATGTGCCTGTTGCCGCTCAACGCCTGTGCAGCAGCAAGTAAAACCGCCAACAGCGACTCCATTTATCAGCAGCGAACAGTCCACAATCCCGACGGAATCGGCAAATTTTACATGGGTCGAGAAATTGCCCAAGTCATGGGATATCAAGGCGCTAGTTGGCTAGAAAGACCGTCTCGCGGCATGGAAGAAAAATCAGCTCGATTAGTAAACAATCTCGATTTAAAACCAACGGATATTGTAGCAGACATTGGAGCCGGAACGGGATATTTTAGCTTTCGCATCGCTCCCTTAGTTCCAGAAGGAAAGGTTTTAGCAGTTGACGTGCAGCCGGAAATGATTAATTTTCTGGAATTGAATAAACAAGAAAAAAATATCGCTAACGTTGAGCCAGTTTTGGGCAGTATCGACAATCCGAATTTGCCAGAAAACAGCGTAGATTTAGTTTTGATGGTCGATGCTTATCACGAATTTGCATATCCCAGAGAAATGATGCAAGGAATTGTGAAAGCACTCAAACCGGGAGGCCGCACAGTATCGATCGAGTATCGGGGCGAAAACCCGCTGATTCCCATTAAAGGTTTGCACAAAATGACGCAGAAGCAGGTGAAAAAAGAAATGGCCGCCGTCGGTTTAGTATGGAAAGAGACAAAAGATATGTTACCCCAGCAGCATTTGATGGTGTTTGAGAAAAAATCTCAAATTTAGCAGCCAAATAGAGCGATTCTATACCATTTTTACTGAGTTTTGTCAAGGTACAAAAGACGTATTTTTGAGGTGATCGGGCGATCGGTCAAAAATTCTAAGCCTTAAGTAACCCTTAAGAGAGACATTTTACTAAAAATACCATTTACAATTAAAAATTGATAACCCAGAGGCGCTTCCTTCATTTTTCAAGCGAAGAAGTGTCGCTATTAAGAAGTACCAGCGTGAACATTCCAAGTTCCATCCTCACCATGCTCGCCGGCATCGGAGTGACTCTGATCAGTCTCTGGTACGGGCAGAATCACGGTTTGATGCCGCTCGCCGCCTCTGACGAAGCATCCCAGATAGACGGACTATTCAATACAATGATGACCATTTCCACTGGACTATTTATCATGGTCCAGGGAATTCTCATCGTTGCTGCAATTAAATATCGCCGCCGTCAAGGAGACAACACAGACGGGCCGCCTTGGCATGACAACTTTCCCTTAGAAATTCTTTGGACAGCCGTGCCAGCGGTGATTATTTTAGGAATCGGAGTCTACAGTTTTGAGATTTACAACTCAATGGGAGGCCTCGATCCGATGGGCAATCATGACCACGGCACCATGCAAGCGCACTCTAAAATGCGGGGAAGTGCGATCGCAGCCACACTCTCAGATACACCCCAAAACGCCCCTCAAATTCCGTCTAGAAAACTTGTTGCTTTAGGCGTAGGCGCTTCCCCAGAAAATGAAGACAAACCAGCAGATTTAGTTGTAAATGTCACTGGTTTGCAGTACGCCTGGATTTTTAGCTATCCAGAAAGCGGCGTTAGTTCCGGCGAACTGCATATGCCAGCCAACCGCGACGTACAGCTAAATATCGCAGCTCAAGACGTGCTGCACGCATTTTGGCTGCCAGAATTTCGCCTCAAACAAGATGCAATTCCTGGGCGGCCGAGCGAACTGAGATTTACACCAACTAAAACCGGCGAATACCGGGTGGTTTGTGCTGAATTGTGCGGCGCTTATCACGGAGCGATGAAAGCTGTAGCAGTCGTTCACACGCCCGAAGAATTCGACAGTTGGCTGCAAGAACAGCAAGTTGCTAGCAGTCAAAACTTAGAGCAAGCAGTTGCAGTCAATCCAGGGGAATTGTCAGACGGTGAATTTTTGGCTCCCTACGTCAGGGAAATAAAAATTAATTCCGAAACCCTAGAACAACTTCACCCAACTCATCACTAAAAATAGTCATTAGTTCCTGGCACTGGGTGTTTGACCCAGAGCTAATAACTAATGACTAATAACTAATGACTAATAACTATGACACAAGCACAGTTCCAAGAAAGTGCAAACACTGAGGCTCGCGGAACAGCGCCCGCCGATAGACATTGGCGCGACTACTTCACTTTTAATACCGACCACAAAGTCATCGGTATTCAATACCTAGTCACAACATTTATTTTCTATCTAATCGGCGGCGTGATGGCAACTTTGGTGCGAACAGAACTCGCCACCCCCGACGCCGATTTTGTCACCCCCGAACTCTATAACAGTTTATTTACTGTTCACGCGACGGTGATGATCTTCCTGTGGATCGTACCCGCCGGAGCCGGATTTGCTAACTTTTTGATCCCCTTAATGATTGGGGCCAAAGACATGGCATTTCCCCGGCTAAATGCCGTTGCCTTTTGGATGATTCCCGTAGGTGGCATTTTGCTGTTGAGCAGTTTTTTGGTAGGAGCTCCACAGGCGGGTTGGACTTCCTATCCGCCTTTGAGCTTAGTTACTGCTCAAGCGGGGGAAGAAATTTGGATTCTCAGCGTTTTGATTCTGGGAACTTCTTCGATTTTGGGGGCGGTGAATTTTGCCGTTACCATCTTTACCATGCGCGTTCCGAGCATGGGTCTCAATGATATGCCTTTGTTTTGCTGGGCGATGATTGCGACTTCAGCGCTGACTTTGATTGCTACTCCAGTCTTAGCAGCAGCTTTGATTTTGCTGTCGTTTGACTTGTTAGCAGGGACGGCATTTTTTAACCCGACCGGCAACGGCGATCCCATCGTCTACCAGCATTTATTCTGGTTTTATTCGCACCCGGCAGTTTACATTATGATTATGCCCTTTTTTGGGGTGATTTCAGAAGTTTTGCCGGTGCATTCCCGCAAGCCAATTTTTGGTTATTTGGCGATCGCCTATTCGAGTCTCGCAATCAGCTTTTTAGGGTTGATCGTGTGGGCGCACCATATGTTTACCAGCGGCACCCCCGGCTGGCTGCGGATGTTTTTTATGATCACCACTATGATCATCGCCGTACCAACTGGGATTAAAATATTTAGCTGGTTGGCAACTATTTGGGGAGGCAAACTCCGGCTTGTCAGCGCGATGCTATTTGGGATGGGTTTTATCTCAACATTTGTCCTCGGCGGCATCACCGGGATCATGGTAGCTTCCGTACCTTTTGACATTCACGTTCACGACACTTATTTTGTCGTCGCTCACCTACACTACGTGCTGTTTGGCGGCTCAGTGTTTGGAATTTACGCTGCTTTTTACCACTGGTTCCCCAAAATGACGGGGCGGATGATTAATGAATTTTGGGGTAGAGTTCACTTTGTTTTAACCTATGTGGGCTTTACTGTAACTTTCCTGCCGATGCACGCTTTGGGGATGCAAGGAATGCCCCGGCGGGTGGCAATGTACGACCCGAAATTTACCACAATTAATGTCATTTGTACTGTCGGTGCTTATATGCTGGCAGTGTCTACAATCCCGTTTATCATTAATGTGATTTGGAGCTGGATGTACGGCCCGAAAGCAGGTGACAATCCTTGGCAAGCTTTGAGTTTGGAATGGATGACGACTTCGCCACCCCCGATCGAAAATTTTGAAGGAGTGCCGGTATTGGCAACGGGCCCTTACGATTACGGCATGGAAAAAATTCAGCATACAGGGGAACGTCTCAGGCTCAAGCTGAGGGAAAATGCTACCCGCAATGCCCAGAAAACAGGTATTCCTATTGCGGAGGCTCAAGCTTCAACTTTCTTTGGCGGTACTGCCACTTTGGTCGCTCCTGAATCAGAGAGAGATGTTGATTCTCCTGCTGATGAAAGTCAAGATGGCGAATAGTTATTAGTCATCAGTCATCATTCATCAGTCATCAGTCATTGGGCATTGTTGACTGTTGACTGTTGACTGATGACTAATGCCCACGGACAACTGACAACTGACTTCTTCATTACCAATTTCTTATGCAAATTCCAGCGATCGATCCGACAAAAACAGCCCTAAATTACCACCACGAGGGCGAAGTAGAAGCACACGGCGTCGAGCATCCCGACCACAGAATGTTAGGCGTAATTGTGTTCCTGTGCGCTGAAGGCATGATATTTTTCGGTATGTTTGCCGCGTATTTGATTTATCGGGCGATGGCTCCCGTGTGGCCTCCTGAAGGTACGCCTGGACGAGAGTTATTGCTGCCGGGAATTAATACGGTGATTTTGATTGCTAGCAGTTTTGTGATTCACAATGCTGATACTGCAATTAAAAAGAATGATGCCACTGGAATGCGGAATTGGTTGCTCGTAACTATTGCTATGGGCGCAGTTTTCTTGGCAGGTCAGGTTTACGAATACACTCATTTAGAGTTTGGCTTGACGACTAATTTGTATGCCAGTTGCTTTTACGTTTTGACTGCTTTTCACGGCTTGCACGTTACGTTTGGAGTGCTGCTGATGGCGGGGGTAGTTTGGCGATCGCGCACCCAAGGTCACTATTCTAGCGAGCACCACTTCGGCATCGAAGCGACTGAAATTTACTGGCACTTTGTCGATGTGATTTGGATTGTTTTGTTTTTGCTGCTGTATATTTTGTGAGCCCAGAGGCTTTTGGGCCTCTGCCACAAGAGATTTGTATGACCCCCAATTGGGGGTTTTTTATTGTTTGGAGAGTGCGATCGCCTTTCATATCAAGTCCGGTCGAGCGACCGCGATTTTCGTAGGGGCGGGTTCGCCAACAATACCTGCCAATAATTGACAATCTCAAAAACCCGCCCCGACCGGGATATTATGGTTAATCGATCGCACATGATATCATTCACCTCCTCAAAGCCGATCGCGCTAAACTAAAAGTAGCAATTCTCCTATCCAGCAGCATTGAGAAAATTATGCAGTGCGAATTGTGCGATCGACAAATGGAAGCATTAACCGCCCATCACCTCATCCCCAAACAAAACACCAAGCGGAAAAACGAAGATCCCAGCCCGACAATCGACATTTGCTCAGCCTGTCACCGCCAGATTCACTCTCTATTTGACAACAAACACCTCGCCCAAGAGCTCAACACCCTGGAAAAGCTCAAAAATGACCCTGAACTCCAGAAATTTGTCTCTTGGATTAAGAAACAAAAAACCGACAAACGCATTCAAGTACGCGGCAAAAAAGCTTGATTGCAGGGCCAGAAATTAGGTATATACTCCTGGACGCAGTTACTGTCTGATGCCCGGTTTCTTCATTAATTTTCGTTTCCTAACCCAAAATTTTATATAGCAACCCGGTTTGTTTGCCTAAATCCTAGTATAGTTATTTACTTATTCGTAACAAGCTGCCAACAATTATCATGAACCTCACCTCCCTCGAACTCGCAAAAGACCGAGCGCGCATCTACAAAAACTACCTCCAAATGGAAATAGATGCCCAAGCTAACATCAACAAACTAGCTTTTTTAGACAGGGGCGTTGAAAAATCCCCTTACCAACAACACATTAAAAACTATCCCGATTATCTCAAACAGAAACCCGACGGCTTAAAAGTAATTAGCTCTATTCCAGGCCCCAATAATCCCCTCAAACCTACTCCGTTTCCCAGCCTGGGAGAACTACCTCAAATTAACTCTCAAGCTTTAAGTTTCCTCCACGCAGACATCAAAGAAGCCTGCGTTTGCATTGGTACTTTTGTAGATGGCAAAATTCAGGCGCAGTGGCTGGGAAAAAACGCACTTACCAAAGCTGAACAGTGGAGTGCTACTAAAATTATCGCACTCCTTAATATCGTTAGTCAAGTAAATACCAAATATCCAGACTGCGACATTGACAACTGCGTTGTTAGAGATGGCAACGGGCTAAGACACGATTTTTACTTTTACGATTTAGCAAAAGATATGATTAGCTATGCCTCAAATATAGCAAGTTCAAACTCCTTAGCTGCGATGTTCAAACGCTTCGATACTCGCATAGGATTAGAGCAATGGCTCAAGAGCGCTACTGGCAATAATGACCTAATTTTTCGCGGCGATTACGGCGAAAATCCTTATCACAACAACCCCAAAATCTTCGATCTCACCAAAAAACAAGTGCTGCTAAGTGCGGCATTAAACAGTACCAAACAAAGTAATACCGTATCTGCTTATGATTTGACCAGGCTAATTTCCATGTTAGGATGGCACTTCCACATCGAACAGCGATCGCGCATGAAAGGATCTCAGTGGAACAGTTTAGAAAGCATTGTCAGAGCAATGGGACATGATAGCGCTCGATATGTGGACGTAGCAATTAAAACTTTGGGGATGGATACCCTTATTACTTCTCCAGTAATTATCTCAAAATTGGGTTACGGACTCAGCTCGATCCGGGGAACCCTAGAAACAGTTTATGTGGCTTTAGTGCGGTTTGTTGACGAGCGACCGAAGGCGGCGGGAAATCCCGCAAAACTCAGAACTTTAGCCATGACTTTGCGGGCTGAAAAACCTGTAGGCGGTTCCAGTGTCGATCGCCTAGCCATCGAACTCGACGCCAGATTTTGCGCCGAAGTCACGGAAATTCTCCGCCGATTGTTTGCGGAAGAATTTTAAAGGCGGGCGATCGACTAATGAGAAAGTCGGTGAAACTTGCGATAAAGCATCCTCTCTACCGGCTTTCCTCCCCGCAAATGTTGCTCAGTTATTGCCGCAACTTCTTCAGGGCAAACCCCATTGTACCAAACCTCTTCTGGTAGTACCAACACCATCGGCCCGTTGCCACACTGTCCCAAACAACCGCTAGCAACAACTTCAACTTCTGAGGGCGACAATTTCTGAAAAGCTGCCAGTACCTTTGCTGAATTTTGCTTGCGACAAGTGCGGTTTTGGCAAACGAGAACTTGCCTAGAAGATTGGATAATTTTCATGTTTTTTCACTTGACAATCTGCTCAATATATGCTATTTTTTTATCATGGGAATATGTGTGGCCATATATGCCCAAATTGTAGGAAAGTCGTTAAAAACTTTGGACGGGCTAGAAGCCCATCCCACAACTCATTAAACTTGAATTGCATTCAATCGCTTTGAATTCCTCAAATTATCGTGGGGAGTAGGGGCCCTAGCGTCCCGCCCGCCCGAAAAATACAATTTAGATGCGGGACAGCTTAAGACTTCAACGCACCCTATAATTAATCTGGTGACAAACCTTTGGAAGCCAACCATTGTCGATCGAACAAACGCGACTGATACCGAGCCCCGCCATCACAGAGTACCGTCACAATCGTATGTCCAGGCCCCATTTGCTTCGCCAAAGCCACCGCCGCCCCCACATTAATCCCCACAGAACCGCCCATAAACAGCCCTTCTTTCCTCAGCAGTTGGTAAATCACCCGGACAGCTTCAGTATCGTGAATTTGGATGGCGTCGTCTACCGGGGCATTCTCCATATTTCCAGTGACGCGACTGGTGCCAATTCCCTCAGTAATCGAACTACCTTCAGTCTTAATTTCCCCAGTTTTGAAATAACTGTAAAGCCCGCTGCCCATCGGGTCTGCCAAGACAATTCTCACAGCAGGATTTTTTTCTTTCAAAAACATTCCTACCCCAGCAAAAGTGCCGCCTGTACCCGTTGCGGCTACCCAAGCATCAATTTTCCCATCAGTTTGTTCCCAAATTTCCGGGCCAGTTGTCTCGTAATGAGCTCGGCGATTGGCTAAATTGTCAAACTGATTTGCCCAGACAGCATTCTCCATTTCTGCCGCCAATCTTCCCGACAATTTGACATAATTGTTCGGGTCTTTGTAAGGAACAGCGGGAACAGTCCGAACTTCCGCGCCCAAGGTTCTTAAAGCATCGATTTTTTCTTGAGATTGGTTATCGGGAATCACAATCAAACATTTGTAACCTTTAGCGTTGCAAATGTGGGCCAAACCGATGCCAGTATTGCCCGCAGTGCCTTCAACAACGGTGCCGCCCGGTTTCAGCAAGCCTTTTTCTTCTGCATCTTTGATGATGTATAAAGCAGCCCTATCTTTAACGGAACCGCCGGGATTGAGAAACTCTGCTTTGCCGAGAATTTCGCAGCCAGTTTCATCGCTGAAGCTGTTTAAGCGAATTAGTGGTGTGTTGCCTATTGTGCCTACAAAGCCGTTTTTAATATCCATATTTTTTTGATTTTTGCATCCTATTATTAATTTTTACAAGAAGTTGATATTTATTGCTACCAGTTCTACCAAATCTTGCTCATATTAAGTACGAATCCCGGCAAAACGGGGTCGCCGCTAACTGTAGCCGGATTCTCCAAACATTCTTCGGGCAAACCGGGACGGTAAATATAAACTCTGCGATTTTTGCGGTCAATTAACCAGCCTAACTGCACTCCTGGTTCTCTCATATATTCTTGCATTTTTTCTTGCAATGGCTTGAGATTGTCAGAAGCCGACCTCAGTTCTACTACAAAATCCGGGCAAATAGGTGGGAATTTATCTTGCTGTTCTGGTGACAAAGTATTCCACCGTTCCAGTTTAATCCACGAGGCATCTGGAGACCTGTCACCCATTGAAAGCTTAAATCCCGTACTGGAGTCAAAACACATACCTGTTCCATCTTGGCGAGCCCAAATATACAACTCTCCAAAGACGCTACCGCTGCGATTTCCTGTTGTTCCACCAGTAGGGGGCATAATTAGCAATTCTCCCGATTTGTTGCGTTCAATGCGTAATTCACTATTGATTTGACAGAACTCGAAAAACTCGTCTTCTGTCATTTGCAATTTTGGCGGTATTCGCAACACAATTGTTGATGACAGCATTTTGCCTTTCCTCCAATCTAAAGTGTTTACACAAGATTGCACAATTTCTTTGTTTGTAGTTAGCACTTGAGTGCTCGAAAATCAGGATTAAGGACTCAATTCCTAACTATAAGCTGGTGTGGGATCAATTCCGGTTGTATCGGAATGATTAAACCACAGAGGGCACAGAGAACACAGAGAAAGAGAAGAGAGAGATGCATAATTCCGATGTCAACGGATTTGATATTACGTGCGAATTATAGAGGTAAGGTGCTCCGTGGGCACCTTACATAATTAGGTTCTGCGTCCAGGAATGTTAAACCTATTTATTCGGCTGAGGAGTCATCCGCAAATAAGGCTTAATCGGCGTATAACCTTTAGGAAATTTCTCTGCCAACTCTTTCGGGTCGGTAATCGAAGGTACGATGACGCAATCGTCGCCGTCTTTCCAATCAACCGGAGTCGCGACGCTGTATTTGTCGGTAAGTTGCAAGGAATCAATTACTCGCAAAATTTCATTAAAATTCCGACCAGTGCTCGCGGGATAAGTAATGCTCAAACGCAATTTCTTTTCCGGGTCAATAACAAAAACTGTGCGGATTGTTAAGTTGTTTAGCGAGTTGGGATGGATCATGTCGTAAATGTCGGAAACTTTACGATCGCCATCTGCTAAAATCGGATAATTGAGGGTGACGTTTTGAGTTTCCTCAATATCTTTAATCCAGCCCATGTGAGAATCCACATCATCGACGCTGAGGGCAATGGTTTTGACTCCCCGCTTTTCAAATTCCGACTTGAGACGGGCCACTGCACCGAGTTCTGTGGTGCACACTGGAGTATAGTCTTTCGGGTGGGAAAACAACACGACCCAGCTATCCCCAGCCCAGTCGTAGAAATTGATTTCGCCTTCAGACGAAGCTTGGGTAAAGTTGGGAACTGTATCGCCTAATCGCAGAGTCATAACTGATTTCCTCTAATTTTATTTAAGGACTGTTCCTTATCATGCCATAATTCCCCGGTTTCTCGATCGAGCTGTAAAGGATTCTAAACTTTTTGGTCGATCGATCGGCAATTCCACTACTGTAATGTATGTGTGGCTTATACCGCTAAATTTGATTGCTATGCTTTACTTTTTGCTCAAGGCAATACAGCCTGTTTTAGTCCCGCTGTGTTTTGTCTCCGCCTGGGGTTTAGTTTTTTTGATATTTTCGAGTATCGGGCGTACTGTCGCCGACTCCCTGCGCCGAGCTCAGCGGATGCACCAAATCCCTTGTGCTAACTGCGTATTTTTCACCGGCGATTACCACCTCAAGTGTCCCGTTCAGCCTACCATAGCTTTATCTGAAGATGCGATCGACTGTCCTGATTATCGAGGGCATTCGGGAATTTACGGTTGAAAAATCCGGCCGCCACTTTACATATTTCTTAACATCTCTGGCTCTTTCAATTAAACTTAAGTTGTGGTAAAGAGATTTTCAGGAGTGTCGAAAGAATGCTAATTCAAAAGCTAAATGCCTGCGACGAGTTTATTGCTGGCGACGGTACTCAACTGCGAGAATTGCTGCATCCAGACAAACAAGCTGTGGATTTGCGTTACAGTTTAGCCCACGCCACTTTGCCACCGGGACAAACTTCTGCGCTGCACTCCCTGACAACTTCTGAAGTTTACTACATTCTCAGTGGCGTTGGAGAAATGCACATCGACGAGGAAAATCAATTCGTGGAAGCCGGAGATGCAGTTTACATTCCGCCAAACGCCAAGCAGTTTATTTACAACTGTGGCACAAAGCCGCTAATATTTATTTGTATCGTCGATCCCGCGTGGCGAAAGGAAGACGAGACAATTTTCGAGTAATTTTCTAGTTTTTCTCCTGGTCTGCTCGTTACCAGGTTCTGCCCGGTAACGCATATCTAGAGGCTCTGCCTTGACTGAAAAAAACATCACAAACCAAAAATCTATTTTAACAACAACAGCACCCAGCCATATGTACCGAGTGATTTCCTCTTTTTTCAACTTCGATGTGGAGTTGCAATAATCCTCGGATTCAGTTGCATTGCTCCCCTCTCATTAGTTGAGGAAGTATCAGCTTTGTTGGTGGGTGCTGCTATTGGTTTTTAATGAGACAGATGTGAGATTAAACAGCGTTTTTACTCCTTAGATTCTATTGTGAACTTCGCTGTGCTATCTAGATGTGGTATCTGTCAGAGAAGCTTTTTGTTCGCTTCATATTATTAATTTAGCACCTTATTCTAGAAGCGCAAGTACCTGCAACTAAACTTTACATTTTTAGAAGTAACGGCGGAAAATGATGAAGTTAAATTAAGCATTGAGCTTTCTAGCTGCTCAGGTAAAATAGTAGAGTTCGGCTGTGCTTGCGGCTGCGAGAAACGGCATAATATTTGTATGAAAACAACCAAACTCATCAAACTGTGCGCCTTGTCGCTGAGTATCTTTCTGCTGTGCAGCAGTGCAGTGACAGCCCAAACGACGGCGAACCCTCAACCTGGGCAGACTTACACTAACCAAGAGATTCTGCAACAGTTGGTGAAGGCAAAAGTCGTGTATCTGGGAGAAACCCACGATAGTGCGGAAGACCACCAAGCTCAACTGAAGATTATCCGAGAAATGCAGCGGCAAAATCGGAAAATTGCGATCGCGATGGAAATGTTTCAGCGTCCCTTTCAAAGTGCGATCGACAACTACTTAGCAGGTAAACTGACTGAACAGCAATTAGTCGAGCAAACAGAGTACGATCGCAGATGGCGCTTTCCCTGGGAATCTTACGCCCCCATTTTGCGGTTTGCCAAAGAAAATCAACTACCTGTCCTCGCCTTAAATACACCATCCGAAGTAACGAGAAAAGTTGCCACTCAAGGTTTAGAAAGCCTCACAGCGGAGGAAAAAAAGCACATTCCGCCAATATCGGAAATTCGCACCGACAACGCGGAATATCGGCAACTGCTGCTAGAAGTTTACCAGCAACACCAAAAGGCAGGACAGGGAAATAGTACGGCTTTTGAAAGATTCTTGCAAGCTCAAGTTTTGTGGGATGAAACTATGGCGGAAAAAATAGCCCAATTTGTCAAAGCAAACCCCGACTATCAAGTTGTGGTGTTGGCGGGGAAAGGACACATTATTTACGGTTACGGCATTCCCAGTCGCGTCGAAAGGCGTTTGGGTGTCGGGAATGTAAAAATGCGATCGGTTTTACTCAATTCCAATGACAATCCTGTTTTGTCGGCAGATAGACCCATTGCTGACTTTGTTTGGAATCACTCGGAATAGTACAATTATACGCGGAAGCAATAATTAGGAAAAAATCCATGACAAACAGACCAAAAATTCTCGCATTTGCCGGAAGTACCCGCGAAGGATCATATAACAAACTGCTGGTAAAAGTTGCGGCGGCTGGGGCTACTGCGGCGGGTGCAGAAGTTACTTATGTAGATTTGCGCGATTTGCCGCTGCCGCTATTTGACGAAGATTTGGAAGCAAAAGAGGGAATGCCAGAAAATGCCCGTAAATTGAAGGAATTAATGGTAGCGCATGACGGCTTTTTGATAGCTTCCCCTGAGTATAACAGTTCAATTACGCCTGTGTTGAAAAATGCGATCGATTGGGTATCGCGCCCAGCACCGGGTGAACCGGGATTGGTGGCATTTACTGGCAAAGTAGCGGTAATTATGAGTGCTTCTCCAGGCGGAATGGGCGGTTTGCGGGGATTGGTTCATTTGCGATCGATCCTGGGGAATATTAACGTATTGGTACTCCCGGATCAGAAAGCAGTTCCCCAAGCTTTTGAAGCATTTAATGCTGACGGTACGATGAAAGATCCCAAACAGCAGGACGCTGTTGAGAATCTAGGTGCTAAGTTGTCTAATGTGCTGTCGAAATTAATCGCCTGAAGCAATAAATTCATTTTGCAGTAGGGACACAGCAATGTTGTGTCCCTATCCTAGTATCTGTTATTTTGCTGGCTGCATCAAGTGCGATTCATAGAATAAAAGCCTTGAAACGGCATTGTTAAAATGCCCAAAATCCGACTAATTTCATTAACAAAAAAGTCTCGCTTGTCAATGAAAATTGTGCTGTTACTCAATTTAAGAAACTTCCAATCAGTACCCGTAGTAACAGCCCCATAAATGCTTTCAATTTGCTCTCCGCTGCGCTGATTAAATAATTGGGCGGCTACCATTTCTGCAATACACTGGCCTAAACCGGATTTAATACTTTCATTCTTAGCCTCTGTGAGAGTAATTACGGGGGCGCGAATTTCATAGGAATCCTTCGATGCAGTGAGAATATAATCGCAATACCCGTTTAAGCCCGCTTCTAGATCTACATTGAATTCTGAACCAGAGAAAAAACCAACTTGAAAATTAAATTGCCGCCTGACTTCCAATAATATTGGAGCAATAATTAATTCAGCGCGAGCCTTTTCTGTATTAATTGCAGTAGCTAAAGACAGGTTTTCAGTTAAAGTAGTTTGCAAATAGGAACTTGGCTGTACCTCTGGGATATCACTAAACAAATCTAAAGGTTCTTCTACGGTTAAATTAAAAGATTCTCTAACTTTCGCTAAAGTTGTAAAGTCGCTGTATGCCACAGGTTAACCTCCTTGCTCGATTTTGGCGATCGCATTCTCAAATTGCTACAATTATAATTGATTGCCTGTTATTCTCACCCCCAAATTAACATGACATTCACCGGAGATCCAGACTCAGCACCTGCTTTGCCGACAGCAGCAGAAGCAGCGGTTGCCAAAACCAGCAGCCGCGCTTTAGAATCGCACTTGCAAAATCATCCGTCTGGCGAATCCCTCAAATTGATATTAAACGAAAAAGAGGGAAAGACAATTGACATACCTGCCGCAGCATTGCCACTGCTGTTAGCGATTTTACAACAGACAAGCAGCGGCAATACTGTCAAGCTAACTCCCATTACTAAAGAACTCGATATCTGGCAGGTTGAGGCATTACTCAATGTCTCCCGCGAGTATGTGTGGCAGCTATTAGATTCGGGCGAAATTCCTTACAAAATGGTACGCACCTGTCGCCGGATACGTTATGAAGATGTAATGAAATATAAAAAGCAGGATTATGACAAAAGAAGTAAAATACTTGACGAACTTGTCGCAGAATCAGAAGCACTCGGTTTGTATGACTAACTCATGGAAATTGTAAAAGTTGTCTGCGATGCTAATGTTTTGTATTCAGCCGCACTCCGCGATTTTCTGATGGAATTAGCAGTTGGTGATGTGTTTGAGCCGAGGTGGACAGAAGAGATTCACGGCGAGTGGATGAGAAACGTGCTTCAGAACAATCCAAATCTCACATTAGAACAGCTTGCCAGAACCAAAAATCTGATGAATGCAAGCATTAAAAATTGTGTGGTGACGGGCTACGAGCCAATTATACCAGATTTGGAACTTCCTGATCCGGGCGATCGGCACGTTCTAGCAGCAGCAATTCATTCTCGCGCGGATTTTATCGTTACTTTCAATCTCAGGGATTTTCCTACTGAGAATCTCAAACAATATAACATTGAACCGCTGCACCCAGATGACTTTATCCTGCGCTTTCTCAACTTAAAGTTTGAAGGTGTATGCAAAGCAGCCGAGAAACAAAGAATCCGGCTCAAAAATCCACCAAAAACGCCTGACGAGTATTTACAAACGCTGGTAGAATTGGGACTGCCACTGTCAGCAAATCGGATGCGAGAATTGTGCTATCGAGATTAGTGCGATCGCCAACCACAGACTTTTCCGAGTTTCTTCCAAAGTTTATTCTTGTATCTTCCCACAGGCTAACTCTTCGACCTAGCCATACCACTCATCTACTTTTTCCAACACCGCAGTAAATCTATTTACCCTTGTGCCTCTACTTGAAAACGGGTATAATTTTATTTCCGAGAGGTAATAGGTCGTGAAAACATTACCACAAATTGTACCGAAACCGCATCACCCGATCGACGTAAAACAAAACCACCCGATCGCAGATTGGCAGAAATAGACAAGAGTAGGCATACTTGAACCATCGGTCATCGGTCGGTATATTTCTTCCAAACAGCACGGCAGGCGTGGGAGACTCCTCCGTTACGCCTGCCATGCAGTTTTATTTGATAATTGTGTGATTTGTGCGATCGCCAATGATACCAGTTCGCAAAAAGAATGAAACTGTAGATTATATTCAAACCCTTTGGGAATTAGTAATTCCTTAATCGAAAATCTAAAATCGAAAATCTAAAATAGTATCACCCCATTTTTTTCTTCTTCCAAGCCTCCACAAACGGCAAAAACACCGACACCAACTCCTGCCGATTCATCACCAAAGTCGGATAAGAAATCCTGCCGTAATTCTTCCCCACTTCCAGCGGAAAAATCCCCTGAGATTCCAGCGGTAGCCAAACCGCACCAGCAGCCTTCACAATTACCCAACTCCCGGCAATATCCCAAATTTTCGGAGTCGCTTCCACCCCTCCCATAGCCACACCCGAAGCCACAGTCAAAAAATTGTAACTAGCCATACCCAACATCCGAATTTTACTCGGAAGATGAGGCCCGATTCCCACACTCCGCGAACACAAATTAAAAAAATGATTGCCGCTCATTTTATCAGCACTCGGAGAAATCGGCCGATTGTTCAAAAACGCACCTTGAGGCATATTTGTCAATACATTGTCGCCTGCCAAATCCCCTGCATAAAAACCGTGAAAAAACTGATTCACCGGTGGCAAATGCACGCAGCCAAAAACCGGAGTTCCCCGATACAATAAACCCAAAGAAATCCCCCAAATCGGAATTCCCCTAGCAAAATTAGTCGTAGCATCCAGAGGATCGACAACCCAACACCATTCATTATCTGGGAAAACGTGTTCTCCTTCCTCGCTCAAAATTCCGTGAGTGGGAAAAGCAGATGAGATCGCACTTCTAATTTCTGCATCCGCCCAATTATCAGACTGCGTAACCAAACTCCCATCATCCTTCTCATCTGCTTGTGCAGAACCAAAATCTTTCAAAAACTGCTGGCCGACTGTCTTGACAGTAGTCTGAGAAAAACTTAAAATTGAATCCCAAAAATTAGTCATTAGTTATTCGTTATTAGTTATTGGTTATTGGTTATTCGTTGTTGGTTATTCGTTATTACAATAACAACTAACAACGGCCAACTGCCAACTGACAACTGCCAACTGACAACTGCCAACTGACAACTGACAAAACCTTAGTCTAATTCATTTTCAAGAATAGTGGCGATCGCACTTTTAGCATTATCCTGAAACTCCCCAACATCCACCCTACCCAACAGCCAAACAGCCAGAATCATACCCACCGCAGGCACAGCAAAAACCAACCCGTAAGCCAACATCGGCACCCCAAACAAACTTCTGCCCAAATCCAAAATAGCACCGCCAGTAATCGTCGCCACACCCCGCGCCATCGCCTGCGACAAACCCCAAGCACCAATAAAAGTCCCAGCAGTTTCTGCAGCCGTCAAATCCAACATCAAACTCAGCGCACCCGTCGTAGTAATACCCGAAGCTAAACCAAACAACATTAAAGCAGACTTAAACACAATTGGATTACCTGTGAATCCCGATAAAATAATTAAACCAAAGCAAGCAGCAACCGACAAACAGCCCAACCTAATCGTATTTTCCTTGCCAATGCGCGGCACAATTAAAAAACCAGTTGCACTCAAACCGATCAGAGTACCAGTACCATAAATAGCATTCAACTGCGTAGTTTCCGAAATCGACATCTTAAAAATTTCGCCGCCGTAAGGTTCCAAAACCGCATCCTGCATAAACAAGCAAATTGTCATAATCAGCAGGAAAGTAAAAAACAAACCGGTTTGGCGGCTAGCAGTCAAAATCCGCAGCGCACTTCCCAGAGTAATTTTATCTTCTCGATTCACTGCAGACGATCGCATCTTG
>Ga0209278_1000987_pt1 | contig 18489 bp, 32 predicted proteins | sample JI81BgreenDNA_FD_187504 | JGI IMG/M metagenome (GOLD analysis project Ga0209278, IMG submission 187504) | Wastewater effluent complex algal communities from Wisconsin, to seasonally profile nutrient transformation and Carbon sequestration -... | ecosystem: Engineered > WWTP > Effluent > Algae... | reverse complement strand
TGATCCCGTCCGCGAAAAGAACACTCCTTGAAGTTGTCCTGCACCGGACGGAGCATCCAAGCGGAGGACGCCTGAATCGCCCGTGCTACGGGGTCGCTTCCTCGGCGGACAAAAGGCCCAACGTCACGTGAGAGGATCTCGTCAGCTTCGACACCGTCGCATCCCAGCCAGATATGCCCCTCCGGGGGAAGACGAGCTGGCCAGTCGGGCAGAGTAGTGGCTACGACGTAGTCACCGTTCCTCATCTCGAGTCTCCATCCCGCGACCCAGACCGGGACGTCCGATCGGACATCATCGGAGTAAGAGAGGTGCCCGTCGTTAAACCCCGTGGTGTAGTAACGAACCGCCTGCAAAGCGGTGTCGTAGCTCATCACGTGCGGCACCAGCCCAAGCGCTTCCTGATAGCCGCTCTCGACCCAGTCGTTGAACTCAGGGTTTTGAAGGTCGAGGATGCCTGGGTGCGCTTCCCGAATCTTGTCGCGAGCAGCGTCGAGATCGGCTCGCGCCATTGCCTGCCATTGAGTCGCTTCGGGGCGTTTCCGCGACTCATGAATGGAGGCATTTGCTGTGCCAATTGCGATCAATGTCGCCACTATCCATATCGTTCGCATGGAGCGTCTCTCCCTGGCATGAAACGAGCTTTGTTCGGCAACGCGGTGAGCGTCAAGTTTTCTGGGTGCCCATGCACCAGCCAATGCGCTCAACGCGTCTCTCTGAGGCTCTGATGCCGCTGCTGATCCGCCCACCCCGGGGGGCATGAGTCGCAGGGAGGAAGTGGGGTCAGCCTCTATGGGGTCTTTCGAGGGACTGCTTCTGGCCGGTCATCGCCCCTCGGACCCTAAGGGCCAGGCGCTGGGATCCCGAATAGACGGTGTTCGACCCAACGCGGACGTTCTTTGCAGAACTAAGGCGCAGTTCGGGGCGGCCTCTCATGTCGGGCTCGCCCATGGTCGGAAGGTCGCGAGATCTGGTCGCCCACCTGACCAATCCTTTATGCAGGCAAGCGCTGTGTCGTGTCATACACCGGCGAGGCCGCCGCCATAAATGCGCGTTCGATGTTGAAGGCTCCGCTTCTTGGTGGACAAATCCGCGAAAGGACCTCGAACCCGCATTCGTCAAAGCAACCTTTGCGTTATCAAAACCGAGTTTGTTAGCAGCCCCGGTTCGTCGCTCTAAATTTTAGCTGAGGTGAATCCGCCGCAGATTCGGGCTACGTATAGTTTAGGAGTCGATCAGGGAGCCGCCCTCAAGCAACTGATTTTCTTGCCCATTCCGCCGATTGACGAGGTCGACACTTGTCGGCAGGCTCGCTGCTACACCCCCTATCGGGGTACACAAGTAGTTAGGTTTCGCCACTCTCACTGCCGAGGCGTTATGGACAACGAATCGCCGATTCTTCTTCGCCTCAATGGACTCATGGCTGCGGGATACCGCATTGATGAGGCGACAAGTCAAAAGGTCTCAGATGCGCTTTGGCTTGAGCACCCGGCACGATCTAGAGCACATGAGCCGACATTGATCTTGGCTTCAAACGGTCTACTTTTCTCGTTGGAGCGACCTCAGTCTTCACGTGAGCAGCTGCGGATCTACCCTGAGCAAAGCGCTGAGTTCCGTCAGTTTCTTGCAAAGGTTCCTCGCCCGACGCTGTGGGAGAAGTCCCGACGCACAAGACTCTCGGTCGTTTCGCTACTGATGTACCTTGCACTTCTTGGCGCGGTCGCCTCCCTCATTGCTGCCGTCAAGTGGCTCTTCGGTTGGGGTTAAACCTAACTGTTCGTTCAAGCGGACAGTCCAATCGCTTCGCGATTGGAGCTGCCGCTTAACTCAGGCGTTAGGGCCACATGGGAAGGATTCCGCAAGTATGAGAAAGCTGCTCGTTTTCGCTGCGTTGGCTTGGCTCGCTTGGTACGGCTACACCAATCGTCCGGTGGCAAGTGCTACTCAGGCAGTTTCGCAGCCTCAGCCAATCGCTCCGCTGCTGGAGCAGCCGCGGCAGCCCAGGTTTACCTGCGATGGCAGGGTTCATTGCTCGCAAATGACCTCTTGTGCCGAGGCAACCTACTTCACAAAGAATTGCCCGGGCACCAAGATGGACGGCAACAACGATGGGGTTCCATGCGAGAGCCAGTGGTGCGGCTAGGCATGATGGCCCTAACTATTCACTCAAGCGGACAGTCCAATCGCTTCGCGATTGGAGCTGCCGCTTAGTTCAAGCGTTAGGCTGCTCACCAGGACCTCGGCATGAGTCGGTTCGCCCGTACGTTCGCTGCCCTCCTGCTGAGCATTCCAGCTTCTTGCGTAGCTGCGGCAGGCTGGTGGCGCGCCTGGATGCATCACGGGTGGCTTGGACCGCCACCCTTTCTTCATCACTATTGGCCACAGCCCGTGGACGGCGAGGCTTCATACGACGCAACATTCGCGGAGATGTTCGTTATTGCGGTTGTTCTCTCTTTTTTGCTCCATTTCCTTTTCTGGTGGCTGCGCTCGCAATGGTTCGGCAAGCGGAACTATCGCGACGCAGCCTAACTACTCGCTCAAGCGGACCAATCAATCGCTTCGCGATTGATGTGGCCGCTTAGCTCCAGCGTTAGGCAGCGATGGAACCGAACAACTGGCCAAGAGATGCGGACGGCGACGTGATGAGGCGGCTTGCCTCATCCGGCTTCGACTTCGAGAAAGAGTACGAGGTGGACTTCAATGTCGACTTCGATGAGTGGCCGCCTGCTGGACCTGCTGTCTCTTGGTTAGCGGAGAACTTCGAGAACGTCTTTCTTCACGAACCAACGGATGATTCGATTGGCTATGTTCGGATCGTGGTTCGTGGCAAGGTCACATACGAGCTAGTCACCAGCATTCAGCGCAGGGTTTCTAGTGAGCTTCATCAATTCGGGGCAGTCTGTGACTCATGGGGCGTTCTCCATGGTTCAGCTGCCTAACTACTCACTCAAGCGGACCAATCAATCGCTTCGCGATTGATGTGGCCACTTAGTTCAAGCGTTAGGCGGTTGGTTCTACGGTGGTCTGAGGCGAGTCCGGTCTCAGCAATCCGAGACATCTCGCAGCGAGACATCCGGCCCGCCCGCGCTGTGTCAGTCCGCGTCGCAAGTCCGACAAGCTGCCGAGTAGCCGGTGTTGGTTCCCGACATGCGCGGGCACCAACAACCGCCATCCGGCCTTGCCTGCTCGTCCTCGCTCCGGCACATTTCCGCTTAGATTCAACTAGCAAGTGCAACACCCCTACGGACCGAACAACATCTGTTCGGGTGTCTTGTAGCCGTAGCGCTTCCTTGGTCTGGTGTTGAGCGCCTTGGCGATGCGATCGCAGTCTTTCTGTGTGATGTCCTTGAGGCACATGCGCTTGGGCAGGTACTGCCGGATCAGTCCGTTGAGGTTTTCGTTGGAGCCGCGTTCCCACGAGTGATAGGGCGTGGCGAAGTAGCAGCGCACGCCGGTGGCGTCTTGGATGCGCTCGTAGTCGTGGAACTCAGTGCCATTGTCGAACGTGACAGTTTTGAAGACGTCGCGCTTGCTGGCGATGGCGCGCTGCACAGCGCGACGCGTGTCGGTCATGTTGCGAGCGGGCAGGGCCTTGATCACGGCGTATCCGGTGCTGCGTTCGACCAAGGTGAGGAGGCAGTGCTTGGTGGTGTGGCCCATGACGGTGTCGCCTTCCCAGTGCCCGATGGCTTCACGGGCCTCGGCTTCGGCTGGCCGTTCGGTGATGTGGGGCTTGCCGAGAAGCACGCCCCGCGCGGGTCTGGAGCGATATTTCTTGCGTCCCATCTTGGCCAGGATGCGGGTGAATCGATGGAGCGTGCCGCGATGCCGTTTGTCCTCGCGAAGGCGGCGATAAATGGTCTCGATGCTGGGCATGAGCATTCCCTGCGCCCTGTAGAAGCCGACGATCTGGTCGGGGCTCCAGCGCTGTTTCAGTCCCGCTTCGACGAGGCGGTGGATGGCTTCGTCAAAGCGTGGTCCTCGTCGGCATCGCCGTCGTCGAGCGACGGCGTAGCTCTGTGCCTTTTCAGCACGATAGCCGCCGTCGTGGGTGGTGGCGTTGCGCCGGAGTTCGCGTGAGATCGTGCTGGCGGCACGGCCGAGCATCAGGGCGATCTGACGCTGGCTGTAGCCTGCGGTCTTGCAGCGAGTGATCAGGTATCGTTCTTCTTGGGTGAGCTGGTGATACGTCATGGTTGCAACCCCTTCTTGCCGGTTGAGGTCGCGGTCAGTATCACCGCTCACCCACTTCGGGCTCCGGGTGTTGCACTTAGTATGTGAATCCGCGCCGCCTAACTATTCGTTCAAGCGGACAGTCCAATCGCTTCGCGATTGGAGCTGCCGCTTAACTCAAGCGTTAGGGCCAGTTGGCTTCGCGCACTTCAAGGCGAGCGTCGGCATCCTTCTTCGTCCAGGCTTGGGCTGCGGCCTGCCCGCGCCATGAAGTTCACGCGGGCTCGTTTCATCGCTGTGGCGTGGGTCGGTGTGGCATCTCGGCAGCGCGGGCACGAACCCTCGCGGTCGCACGGTTGACGCATCCGGCGGGGTTGGCATCTGGCCCGCCCTCGCTGGGTAGCATCCGCGGGCACGGTCATGGGCTGCGCCAGCTTTCGGTGCAGGTTCCCAGCAGGCGCGGGCAGGAGGGGTGCCGCTTGCCCGCTCCGTTGTGAGGCCGTAGCGTATTGCCCTAACTATTCGCTCAAGCGGACGGTTCAATCGCTTCGCGATTGAAGCCGCCGCTTAGCTCACGCGTTATGCGTCGAGGAAGTCCGTGCGCGAGCTGAAAGAGTTGACCATCACAGGCAAAAGATCCGCAGGGACGAGCTTTAAGGACCTTGCAATTTCCGATTGCCACTTTGAAGGTTGCTACCTCTCAGGGCAGCGCCTTCCCGGTAGTTGGACCAGCATTCGCAACATTCATCTTCGAAACGTCAAGAACTCAAGCTGCGGAATAGAGACAGCCAAGTTCGAAGCGTGCTACGTCCACAACTTAACGCGTCAAGGAAAGATTCCCCTGTTCATGTGGGGCTGCGTGTACAGCGAGGTCTCGCTTTCCGGGAAGATCGGCGCGATCAAGATGAATCGCTCGGTGGGTGCTGGCGAAGCTGCGAAAGCAGATCAGGCTGCTTGGGATAGAGCCACAAAAGACTTCTATGCAGGAGTTGATTGGGCATTGGATATCTCAAGCGCAAAGTTCGCTGGCAGCGTTTCATTTGAGGCTATTCCAGGCGACAAGATTCGCAGAGACCCTGAAACGCAAGTTTTGGTCACTCGTCAGGCTCTCGCCGACGAGCGCTGGCGTCAGTTGGACTTTGGCAGATCAGGTTTTGAGGTCGCGATTTCGTGGTTCTTGCAGGAATCACTTTTCGATTCAGTTGTACTCGCTGCTCGAATGGGCTCGGGCGATGCAAAGAGCGACATTGCGGTTCTTCGCTTGCTTGTGGACAAGGGGTTTGCGAGTTGACGCATAACTATTCACTCAAGCGGACCACTCAATCGCTTCGCGATTGATGTGGCCGCTTAGTTCAGACGTTAGGGCGCAAGTGAAGAACCAGCTCATCGTGCAGTTTGAGACATCTGTAACGCCCCTTGATCGCTGCTACGCCATCGAGGAGACGTTGCATCAGGCGTTCTCGCAAGCCTCGGACGGTTTCGTCGATGGGCACGACATAGGTGAGCACCGTTTCAATGTCTTCATCATCCCGAGCCGCTCGTGGGGCCCGGCGATTGAGAGGACCTTAGCGTTCCTAAAGCTGAAGGGAGCTTTACGTGAGGCCGTTGTTGCAAAGCTGCACGCCAAGACCAGCCGATATGAGGTCATTCATCCGGCAAAGTACGAGGGCGTATTCTCGCCCTAACATTTCGCTCAAGCGGACCAATCAATCGCTTCGCGATTGATGTGGCCGCTTAGCTCCAGCGTTAGGCTCTTCGCACATGCCACTTTTCACGCTCACCGTCCGCCATGGGCTCGGTTGGTTCTCAACGCAGCTCGATGCGCCAGTGGCTCAAGTGGCGGTCTCGAACTTCCTAGATGAGACTTACCCGGCGATCCGCACAGATGCATTCGGTGTCGCGGCGCCTGATCTCAAGGCATCGGACCTGGTTCTCTTTATCCCAATGGATGGGCTCAAGAATGTTTGGGCCGCAACGGCGGGCCGCAGTGGGAGCTACGTCGAGCTTGTGTGTTCGCGCACGGTCGGAGACGATTGAGCCTAACTACTCGCTCAAGCGGACAGATCAATCGCTGCGCGATTGATGCTGCCGCTTAGCTCCAGCGTTAGGGGGATTCATGCTCATCGCGACACTTCTACTTTCGGCATCAGTCGGATCAACCGCTGAGGCGAGTTGCTTCCCTGCAACCTTCAAAGACGAGCTAATTGAGCGATCGGCCAAGGATCAGTCAGCGCGCCGTGCCTTCATCGATGGCGGCATGAAACCTGGCGAGGACAAGGTCATCCTTGAGATTGACCTTGCAAACACCTCATGGTTGCGAGAGATCGTTAAGAGGTGCGGGTGGCCCGCGCAGTCAAACATCGGAGAGGACGGCGCACTTTCTGCTTGGCTCATCGCGCAACACGCGGACGCAACGCCAGACTTCCAGATCGAGGCTGCAACGGCCATGGAGCCCCGTGTTCTTGAGGGCGAGGCCTCAGGAGAAAGACTCGCTCTGCTCGTTGACCGTCACGCGCGGCTCCAGAAGATTCCTCAGTCGTATGGCATGCAATACAACATGGTGGAGGGGCGCATTCAGTTTCTCCCAGTTCGTGACCCTGCCCAGTTAGATGAGCGCCGGTCTCAGATGGGGCTTCCGGCCTTCGCGTGCTATCTCGCTTCCGTAGAGCAGCAGCGCCAAGCGGTGGCAGACTGGCCCGACGGGGTGGAGCGCAAGGCATGCGAATCCCCCTAACTACTCGCTCAAGCGGACGGATCAATCGCTTCGCGATTGATGCCGCCGCTTAGCTCACGCGTTAGGAGGTGCAATGAACGGACTTCTCGGCAAGATCGCAGTTGGGCTTCTATGCCCCGTACCCCTCGCAGGTATCGCTTTCGTCATCACCAAGCTTCTTCCGCAAGTAAGCGCTGGCGAGATCAGTTGGTTCTCGGTCGTGATCGCGGCAGCTCTACTCGCGCTGTTCAGCCTTGGTCTGATGATTGGCTTGGTGATTCATGCTGCCCGCAATCCTGATTTGGGCACTGCTGGGCGCATCTCATGGATCGTGGCGTTGTTTCTGCTCTTGCCGATCAGTTCCCTGGCTTACTGGGGGTACGCTTGGCTGAGAGTTGGCAAGGCCCGCGTATCATCCTCCTAACTACTCGCTCAAGCGGACCAATCAATCGCTTCGCGATTGATGTGGCCGCTTAGCTCACGCGTTAGGCCCTTTGGGCCGCGGGCTGGGTTCCATCCCGCCTGCGCTGCCGAGCATCTCGCGACCGACCGCTGAGGCGAGCGGCGCTCCGGCAGCCGCCAAGCGCCGCCCTGTTCCGCGGTCGAGTTCCTCGCGGGCGCAGGCACGAACCCCCGCGTGTGCATCAGCCAGGCATCCAACGAGGTTGATCTCGGCAAGCCGGGGCAGGGGTTGTCGCTCCGTAGGTCAGGCTGTAGCGTTCTGGCCTAACTATTCGCTCAAGCGGACAGTCCAATCGCTACGCGATTGGAGCTGCCGCTTAGCTCACGCGTTAGGCCCTTTGGGCCGCGGGCTTGGTTCCATCCCGCCTGCGCTGCCGAGCATCTCGCGAATCACCGCTGAGGCGGGCGGCGCTCTGGCAGCCGCCAAGCGCCGCGCTGTTCCTCGGTGGGGTTCCTTTCAGGCGCAGGCATGAGCATTCTCGCGGGCATCAGCAAGGCATCCGGCGAGGTTGATCTCGGCAAGCCGAGGCAAGGGTTGCCGCTCCGTAGGTCAGGCTGTAGCGTTCTGGCCTAACTATTCGCTCAAGCGGACAGTCCAATCGCTACGCGATTGGAGCTGCCGCTTAGCTCACGCGTTACGCGGTTGGTTCTAACGCGGTCTGAGGCGAGGTTCGTTTCGGCAAGTGCGAGACTCCTCGCAGCCAGACTTCCCGCTCGCCCGCGCCGGTCAGCGGCCTGTCGCACTCAGGAACCGCTTTCGAGTAGTCGGGAGCAGTTCGTGGCGGGCGCGGGCACCAACAACCGCCATCCGGCCTTGCCTGCTCGGACGCGCTCCGGCACATTTCCGCCTAACTAGTCACTCAAGCGGACCAATCAATCGCTTCGCGATTGATGTGGCCGCTTAGTTCCAGCGTTAGCCCCCAAAGAATGGAAGATCTGGCCGCCACCTACCTTGCGCTTGCGCCTGACCGCCAGAAGGCGGTTCAAATGATTCTGCTTGAGCGTGCGCTCCTTGCCTTCGAGAGCTCTTACCCGCGGCATGGCACTACGGAGTATTCCGAGAGCTTGTGTGGGACCTCGCAGAAGTTCGATCACTCCCTTCCAAGTGACGCTATCTGGTGCATCACCGTCTCTGAGGATGTCGCAAACGTTTGGGTGCGTTTCGGTGAGCCCATCTGCGCCATGCAAGAGGGTTCCTTCGAACTTCCTGAGCCTCTGGACTTTGCTTACTACAGCATCTACAACGCTTTCCGGCTGCACGTGAGGGCTCAGCCCATTGATCCGTGGCTTGTGGTCAATCAAGCACTTTCCGTGTATCCAGAGCAGGCGATGGTTAGCGCTCTGGCAAACGCAATTGATCAGGCAGCCGGGTAGTACTATGGGGCTAACAATTCGCTCAAGCGGACCAATCAATCGCTTCGCGATTGATGTGGCCGCTTAGCTCAATCGTTAGGCGTCCGAGGCGTCATCTTCGCAATCTCGGTTACGGGCTCCAGATCAATGAATGAATTCATCTCGTCACGAGACATCATCGCCGAGTGCGCTTCAGGGCTTGCAGCAGGAGCACCAACTGGGTGGCATCGGATCGTTTTCTATGTCGAGTTTCTTCGAGTCGATGGCGATATTGATCAGCAGTCCATTACCAGCTGCATTGATGACAGCGGTCGTGAGATGGACTACTTGAGGGCAGCCCACATTGAGCCCCCGCTGCGGCATCTATTCGAGCAGCAGTCTCAGAATGAGAGTTGCTGGACCTCTCTTCTCCTGAGCGTCCGGAGATCCGGTGAGTACTCGTCTAGGCTCTACTATGGGCCTCCGCCTGGCTTGTCTGGAGATGAGGTTGTTGCCAATGCGCGTATTGACGATGCCTTGTCAGAGCAGTAGGTCGGGAGCCATGTCGGAGGCCTTGTTCCAGCCAACGGAGCTTCTCGTAGGGCGCGCTTCGGCATCGGCTCGCCTAACTACTCGCTCAAGCGGACCAATCAATCGCTTCGCGATTGATGTGGCCGCTTAGCTCCAGCGTTAGGCGGTTGGTTCTACGGTGGTCTGAGGCGAGTTCGGTCTCAGCAAGCCGAGACTCCCTCGCCGCGAGACATCGGGCCCGCCCGCGCCGGTCCGCGGCGCGCCGCACTCAGGAACCATCGTCGAGTAGTCGGGAGCAGTTCCAGTCAGGCGCGGGCACCTAGCCACCACCATCCGGGTTGCCTTTGCCAGCGCGCTCCGGCACATTCCGCCTAACTATTCGTTCAAGCGGACAGTCCAATCGCTTCGCGATTGGAGCTGCCGCTTAACTCACGCGTTAGGCACCCTCGCATGTATCACGTGATTGGCGTAAGTCCTCCAGAGCAGCAGTATCTTTGGCCGGTGAGGGTGCAGCCGCGGTTTCGGTTTGACACAAGAGATTTTCGTACCCACGGTTACTTCTGGCTGCTGGGTAGGTTCTTTGAGCCGCTTGCACAGCGTCACGCCGAGCAATCGTTGTTCTCAATCAATACGCTTCTTGCGCTTCGAGAGTCGGACATGGATGAAGCAATCTCTGCCCTTGATGAGGCTGAGGAACGCCTTCGCCTGTACCCGAATGCGTGGCGAGAGCACGTATGTGACATGCATCCACCAAGAGGTGCCCCCGTTGTGCGCGTTGAGCCAATGCTTCTTCGGTCGAGGGCCTTATCACTTGCCGCAAAGATCAGAGGCATGGTCACCAGCGCTAGGTTCCGGGGCGATAACGTCGTGTACGGCAACGGCGTCTCATATCGACACCTTTGCGGCATTCCGTTGCCGCCAGGTGTCGTTGAGTACTCATAAATGGGGTGCCTAACATATCGCTCAAGCGGACAGATCAATCGCTTCGCGATTGATGCTGCCGCTTAGCTCTAGCGTTAGGCCGCTATGGGAGACATCGTGAGGGCCAGCGTTCTCGCCTTTGTGCTTCTTGCTTGGGCAGGTGCTCCGCTTGCCTCGTCGTCGGGCATAGTTCCTGAGCGATTCCGCGGCGTATGGGCGAGCAGTCCACGTTCCTGCGCCTCAGACGACGACCTAAAGATCCGGCTCGACGCAGGTCATGTTTCGTTCTGGGAGTCCTCGGGCCCCATCAGGTCGGTAGTCGCGCAATCCGATGAGATTGCTATCACCGCTGAGCTTTCCGGCGAGGGGCAAACGTGGCTCTGGGCTTCCACGTTCCGGCTCTCAACCGACGGACTCACGCTGGTCGGACCCACCAGCGGAGTCGGCGCGGAGGTCGTCAGGTATCGTTGCCCTGGGCCGGTTGATCCGCGGCCTAACATTTCGCTCAAGCGGACCAATCAATCGCTTCGCGATTGATGTGGCCGCTTAGCTCCAGCGTTAGGCGGTTGGTTCTACGGTGGTCTGAGGCGAGTCCGTTCTCAGCAAGCCGAGACTCTCTTGCCGCGAGACATCCGGCCCGCCCGCGCCCCGTAGTTTCGCGTCGCAGGTTCGATGGGCTGCAGAGAAGCCAGTGAGAGTTTCTGGCGGGCGCGGGCACCAACAACCGCCATCCGGCCTTGCCTGCTCGGGCGCGCTCCGGCACATTTCCGCCTAACTAGTCACTCAAGCGGACCAATCAATCGCTTCGCGATTGATCTGGCCGCTTAGCTCCTGCGTTAGGCGGCCATGATTGATCTCGCTTACCACCAGTCCATTCAAGAGCATCTCCGCCATCTCGCGGACTTGAATGAGCAGGTTGGGCCGACTGAGTTGATTTGTGGTTGGTTCGACGATTTGTACTTCCCGTCAGAGCGGGATTGTCCTGAGGGCTATCCCAGAGAGGCGTGGGAGCAAGGTAAGGCCCAGTGGCGAGCTTGCTTCACAGGCAAGGAGCTGGAGGTCCTTGGCGAGTTTCATCAGGTGTTCGAGCATCACGTGGACCGGCTCCCAATGGATTCGCGAGATTGGGCAAAGGACAGCGGTTGGCTCGCTGTACGTGAGGCAGCAAAGGTGGCGGTTGAGCGTTTCGGCGAGGCCGCCTAACATTTCGCTCAAGCGGACCAATCAATCGCTTCGCGATTGATGTGGCCGCTTAGCTCCAGCGTTAGGCGCAACGCAGACCATGACTTACGGCGACGACAAAAAGGAGCTGGAGCGCATACTCGCAAGGTCCGCTGATCTTCGAGAGCGCTTCTTCTTTTCACTGGCGTGCACGTTTGTAGTGTTCCTGGCTGCCATTTTGTCGGAGCGTGCAGGCTACCAATGGCTGATGGTCGGCTTGTTCATTTCAACCATAGGCGGTGTCGTCTACAGCTTGTCGATTGCCGCCCGAGAGAAGCGCCTCAAGCTTCGCTACTACAACCTTCACTATCGCGTGCAAGCCGAGCATGAGAAGGCTGAACAGCGTGGGTTTATCGGGCGCGACCGCAAGTGGTGATGCGCCTAACATCTCGCTCAAGCGGACAGATCAATCGCTTCGCGATTGATGCTGCCGCTTAGCTCACGCGTTAGGCCGCATGGAAGATCACGCGCTGACCCTTTCCCTAGTCCGTGGCCTTCTTGGCGAGGTCCATCCGGAGCTTCGTGCGGCGTCAGTCGAGCTGGACGCTTCCAGCAATTTGGTGCGCCTTCGTTTCGAGTACGACGGAGAGCCTTCGAACGCAGCTCGGGACAGCTGCTCATTCGCAGCTACTGGGGTTATCGCCGACTTCCCAGCCCCTTGGGGCCTGGACGAGCAGCATTTGGTCAGGCCTCGGCCACAACCGATCAAGCCTCTGGCGCTGCTTGCCTACCGGCGTTGGGAGCCCGAAGATGCGGCCTAACAATTCGCTCAAGCGGACAGATCAAGCGCTTCGCGATTGATGCTGCCGCTTAGCTCAAGCGTTAGGCCGCACACATGCATCGTCGCGAACTGAACATTTTTGCTGACTTCCATCAGTTTTACTTGCAGGACGAGCCCGCGTCAGGTGACTTGTCGGAGTCATGGACGGACGAGGCAGTGAATCGACTCTTGGCTACTGCGCCGGGTACGGTAGGCGTGGGCACGGTGACTAATGGGCACGTTCGCGTTCTTGTCGAGATCCTTCCAGAGGCCCCGATCGGGGGAATTGATTCCTTCGATCAAGTCAATGAGTGCTCTATCGAGATCGCTCAAGGGCCGTTGGTCGTCGCGGGTTGCACAGACTATTTTCCAGACGCCGTGCGTGTCGCTATCGTTCCGGGCATCTACCGTGTTCGCGTCAGCTATGTGCTCTCGGGAGACGAGAGCTATCTTGTTCAGCTATGGCCGGCCCCGCATGTTGAGCCCTTGGTTCTCAAGGCTCGTGCGGCCTAACATCTCGCTCAAGCGGACCAATCAATCGCTTCGCGATTGATGTGGCCGCTTAGCTCCGGCGTTAGCGCCCCACCAGACTCCATGAAGCACCTGACACTCTTCGTTTTAGGATTCGGCCTCGTGAGTCATCTCTTCTGCTGGATTCCATACGGAATTGGGCTCGAGGGCGAGGGGGCAAGAGATCGTTGGATCGTCTTTCGGATTCTTCGGTTTATGCTCCGACTGGCCTACGTCGGCGTGTCTTCCTTCTACGCTTTCATTGCCTCAATGCTAGTGCTTGGGAAGACGCTTCCTTACTTTTCACTGAGCTGGTTCGAGGGCTCTGGTGCGATTGTTTTCCTCTGCTTGTTCGTGCCTCTTTCCATCGTCTTCTATAGGCTTGTGTGCCGCGCCATGATTTGGATTTCAAGTCGGCGCTAACAATTCGCTCAAGCGGACAGCTCAATCGCTTCGCGATTGATGCTGCCGCTTAGCTCACGCGTTAGGCCGCTGAATCATGCTCGCGAGATTGATAGCTTCTGCAATGTGTGCGGCCATCCTCTCGGGGTGCGGTGAGAGTTACGAGACCCTCGACGTCGAGATGGCTGCAATCCCAGAAAATCCGAATGATCCTGGGTGGAGGGCCGAGTTCCAGAAGGCCGCAGACACCAAGTGCAATGGCAGAGCGCTTGTCTCAGATGAGCCTCTCCGCTTTACTTCGAGTGTCAACGGCCGCCAACCCTTCATGTCAGGCCTCTACACATGCAGGTAATGCGGCCTAACATTTCGCTCAAGCGGACAGATCAATCGCTTCGCGATTGATGCTGCCGCTTAGCTCCAGCGTTAGACGCTAGTGCTGCAAACCATTCACGTAACTGAAAAAAGGAAGATCTATGCGTCGAGTAGTCCCCCTCCTTGCTGTAGTCGTCTCGTGCTTCGCTCCTACAAACGGCCAGTGCGCTTCGCAGGTCAGCGAGCTGTCCAGCTATGAGCAAGCGGCTGCTCAGCGCTTGGAGAAGTTTTCCAGAGTGGAGTGTCCGACCGAGGACTGCAGTCTTGCGATTGGAAGAGACGACCTGCCCCTTGGCGCGACGCTCTCCTATGAACGATGCGCTGACGACGTCAGAAAGTCGTATGTCTTTGAGCGAGGGGAGAGCTCTTGGGAGCTGGCGGGGTATACAGCCGAAGAGTCTGTGGGCTGCCCCGACAAGTCTGATGCATCGCAGCCCTGAGCAATCGTGGCGTGATGTTTCATGCAGTTGGCGCGTATATGCGTCTAACTATTCGCTCAAGCGGACCAATCAATCGCTTCGCGATTGATGTGGCCGCTTAGCTCAGCGTTAGGGCGATACCCTTCGGGTGCCCCGATTCCGCACATTTCTCTAGACTCCTAGTTTTCGCGCAGGGCGCATCGGATCCATGAGTGCTATTCATCTTCTTGTTGCATCAGTGCTTTTGTCTGCCGCACCCACAAAGGCTGTTCCGCAGAGCCAGCCCTCCGATCCGACAGCAGCGGAACAACGAAATCCCGATCGAGCGGAAGGTTCGGCGGGTCCGGACGCTACCGGCCGCGCCCCGTTAGATGGCGAAGCACTCGATTCGAATGATCACGAGCCTGAGATCACCTTTGCACAATTGGTTCCGGGAGTTGGCCGCGGTCCGATTTACCCGCCCGGTCCTGCCCGTCGATGCATCGACGGCAAGGTCATGCTCAGGCTCTTTATAGATAGCGAAGGCATTGTCAGGAAAATCGAGATTGAACTCAGCTCCGGCAACAGGCAGCTGGATGATGCTGCGATAAGCGCGGCCGCTACGTGGCGGTTCACACCCGAGCGTAGAAATGGGATGCCTGTTGATTCAGTTATGCTGTTCCCCATTAGCTTTGACACCCCCTCTTGGTGCTAGGTTTTCAGCGCCCTAACTATTCGCTCAAGCGGACAGATCAATCGCTTCGCGATCGGAGCTGCCGCTTAGCTCCAGCGTTAGGCCATAACGTGCAGATGCCCGCTCTCCGATCATCCATCTCAATTGCAGCGGCATGCGGTCTGGTTGCTGCGATCCCGATCGTGCTGATCGTCCTTGCAGCACCTGGTTGGGTGGACTCTTCAATGGGACGTGCTGTCGCCATGCCGGCTGCAGCTATCTGCCCGCCATGGTGGCTGTTTTGGTCAGTCCTCGGGCTTCCGGAGAGCCTAGGCTTTGCTCTCAAGTTGAGTGCCCTTGTCTTGCTGCTAAACGCTGTCCTCTTTGCACCAGTTGGTTGGCTTTACGCCGCGACTCGTAATCTACGACCTGCGATCCGCCGTGCTTTGTTCGGTGCAGGTTCCGCGTTTACTCTTGCCCTAGGTCACGCTGTCTTTGTCTCGGAGCCTGCGCCGCTTGCAGCGCTCATCGGACGGTTGGCCTAACATCTCGCTCCAGCGGACCAATCAATCGCTTCGCGATTGATGTGGCCGCTTATTTCAGGCGTTAGGTGGCTATGGAACCACTCAGCAAGTTCGAGCAGGATGCAATTCGCGCGATTTGTGCGTCGGACGCTCGACGAGATGTTTTCTTGGCTCAGCTTGCGAGCGCAAAATGCAAATCGCGCGAGTACACGGGTGTTGGCCTCTATACAAATCTTGTTGTGTGCCCTGATGCGCCCAAGTTGGATGAGTCGCGATGGAAGATCGAGGACATGCCCACCGGGCACGCCGAGCATCCAGATGTTCCTGCCGGTATTGGCTTCATACTCTGGCTTGAGAATGGCTACATTGAGTGCTTGGAGTCGTACACCTATGACGGGCGGTGGCCAGATGATGAGTCTCTTATTCGTCCAGCCACCTAACAATTCGCTTAAGCGGACCAATCAATCGCGAAGCGATTGATTGGTCCGCTTAGCTAACGCGTTAGGCAGCGATGCAACCGACCAACTGGCCATCCGACGCAGACGGTGATGTGATGAGGCGGCTCGGCTCGTCGGGATTCGACTTCGCCAGGGCTTACGACATCGACTTCAACGTGGACTTTGACGAGTGGCCGCCCGCAAAGGCGGCGGTGTCGTGGATAACAGACCACTTCGCTTGCGTATTTCTTCACGATCCAGACGATGGCTCGCGCGGTTACGTGCGCCTGGTCGTTCGTGGCAAGGTCACGTACGAGCTCGTCACAACCGTCCAGCGGCAGGTGTCGAGCGCGCTTCTTCAGTTCGGGGCAGTTTGTGACTCCTGGGGAGTACTCCATGAGCCCACTGCCTAACATTTCGCTCAAGCGGACCAATCAATCGCTTTGCGATTGATTTGGTTGTTTAGCTCAGGGCTTGAATGGGCGATTTTTGCGGGTTCAGACCGTCGACAGCGGCTGGGTCTAGGCCACATTTCCCAGTTAAAATTTGAATCAAAGTAAGTTCAACCACGTATTACCCAGTTGAAGCAGGGGTTCTGCTTCCCGGCTCCGCACTCCGGAGTCAGTGCGTGTAGCGGAGGCATCGACGTGCCGTCCAGCAAGCTTGAAGCGGTCTACTGCGTGCTCATCGTCGCGACGGCGGTCATCGTCGGCATCGTGAAGTGCGCGCAGTGTGGTCCTGTTTTCCGGGACTAGTTCATCTAACCATGCGGCACAGCGAAGAGGCCCGGGCATTGTCCCGGGCCTCTTCGTTTATGCCGTCCAGAAAACTCAGGAGAGAAGCAATGCATCTGGTACAGACCCTGGCCTACGCCGGCGAGAAGCCCTGGCACGGCATCGGTAACCGGCTCGCTGCCGGGCAGTCCATCGAAGAGTGGCGTCGCCAGTCGGGCATGGACTGGGCGATCGAGGAGTCCGAGGTTCGCTACATCACCGGCAACAACAACGTCGGCGTCATCAACGCCTTCCCCGAGCAGAAGGTGCTCTACCGATCGGACACGAAGGCTCCACTCGCGGTGGTGAGCAAGCGCTTTAAGGTGGTCCAGCCGGGCGAGATCCTCGAGTTCTACCGCGACCTGACCGCTGGCAACGGCTTCGAGCTGGAGACGGCCGGTGTGCTGCGCGAGGGCAAGAAGTTCTGGGCTCTTGCTCGTACGGGCCAGAGTGCCACCCTCAAGGGCCGGGACCGCGTTGACGGGTATCTGCTGCTGGCCACGGCCTGTGACGGCACGCTGGCCACGACGGCGCAGTTCACCTCGGTTCGCGTGGTCTGCAACAACACGTTGTCCATCGCCCTGGGCAACAACACCGGGGCGATCAAGGTACCGCACCGCAGTCAGTTCGATGCGGATGCGGTGAAGCGTCAGCTGGGCATCACGGTGTCGGCGTGGGACGGCTTCGTGGCTCGGATGAAGGCCCTCTGCGACGTCCAGTTGGCTCCGGATGCCGTCGACGACCTGTTGCGTCGAGTGCTGACCTACTCGACGACCGAGAGCCGGGACGATGTCGTCAACGAGCAGGCACTGGCGAGCGTCAGGGCGTTGTACGCGGGTGGGGGCAGGGGAGCGATGCTCGCCTCGAGTCGTGGGACCGCCTGGGGCGTTCTGAACAGCGTCACGGAGTACGTCGACCACCATCGTCGTGCTCGCAGTGACGATCACCGCCGCGAGGCGGCGTGGTTCGGAGCCGGTGCGCAGCTCAAGCAGCGTGCTTGGGACGAGGTTATGGCCTCGGTGAGCTAGTCGCCGGTGCGGCGTTGGCGAAGGTGGGGCGCTTGCAGATGCAGGCGTCTCACTTGCCTCGCTTCTTGGCCGGGGGCGAAACGAGGCTGGAAAGAGCCTCGGTCAGCTTCGTGCGTTCCTCGTCGGGTACCGATGCGAGGCGAGCAATGGCTTCCGCCAAGGCTGGTGAAGCCATGAGCGCCCGCAGGGCGAGGACCAGCCTCTCCTGCTCGGCGGCGTCAGCTCGCGATAGCTCGAGGATCCCGTCCGCCATGGCCGGGTTCTCGGCTACGAGGTAGGCGATGGGGACATCCAAAACCTCGGCCAGCTTGTCGAGGTTGTCAAAGCCAATAGCCGTGACCTGGTGCTCGTAGCGATTAATGCGCGACGAGCCCTTGTCCTTACCCAGTCCCATGCGGTCCCCCAGAGCCCGTTGGCTCAGCCCACGCAACTGCCGCGCCTGAGCGAGGCGTGCGGCAAAGAGGGCGCGAGCAGAGGTTTCGGGCACCAGAAAGCGTCGGGAAGGAACAAGCCCGAATCATGGCGGCACCCCTATCGGTCTGGCAGACTCTATCTAGAGAATAGAGGGTGGCGGCGGCTTCTGGGAGTACCCCGCAGTCGCCCGCTACCCCTACCGCCGCGCGAAACCCAACTCACCTAAGGAAAGGATCACCCATTCATGTTTGGCATCTACTCGCTTCTCGTGCTCTTCGTCTTTCTGCCGCTGTCGATTTCGGCGGGTATCCGTCTCGCGAAAGGGGCGCCGCTGAATCGTTTCCAGATCAATCTCTTCATCAACCCCGATGTCGTCGAGAAGGCGCTGGGGCAACACTACATGCGCGCGTGGTGGGCGTTCTGGGCGTTCTTCTTCGTGATGGCCATCGTGAGCGGTTACTGGGGTTCAGCCGTCGTGTTCGGCCTGTATGTCTGGAGCCGACTTCGCGTCATGAAGCTCCTTCGTCGCTCGCCTGCCGTGGTCGCAGAGACGAACTGACCGACGCAACGGTCATTCTGATGGCCTGCCGGATCCGGTAGTGCCGCCTTTCCGATTTCATCCCGGAGTAAATACATGAAGTTCCTCAAGAGCGCCCGGCCGGTTGCCGCGCGTCGTTTCCCCATGCTGGCCGGCGGCGCGCTGGCTCTCGTTACGCTAAGCGGCTGCAGCAGCCATCACGACTGCACTTCGGGTGCGGTCGAAGGCCTGATGATCGAAATCCTCGAGTCCCGTGCCATCGACGAGCGGGTCCGTGACGCCGCAGGCGAGGCCACCCTGCGCAACATCG
>Ga0209278_1000986_pt1 | contig 18502 bp, 22 predicted proteins | sample JI81BgreenDNA_FD_187504 | JGI IMG/M metagenome (GOLD analysis project Ga0209278, IMG submission 187504) | Wastewater effluent complex algal communities from Wisconsin, to seasonally profile nutrient transformation and Carbon sequestration -... | ecosystem: Engineered > WWTP > Effluent > Algae... | reverse complement strand
CGCTGATCGAGTTGCTCCAGCGCGAGCAGCGCGCGTTCATGAAGCCGATGAGGTACGACGCCAGATCGGTGGCGGGTTTTCCCAACGTCTTGCTGCTGGACAGTGGGACGGCGCCGATGCCGCTGCATGTGATGAGTCCGCTCATGGAGGCGAAAGAGAGGTCGGCGAAGGAGAAGGTGCTTGCCGGTCTTCCTGCTGCGTGGGTATGGATGACCGCCAAGAGCATGCCGGAGTTGCCTGCCCACCGGTGAGGTCGTCCGCCCCCTGGATCTTTCGCGACGTTTCCTGACGCACGTCGCCTGGGCCTGCTTCTGACGCCCTGAAAAGTGTTCTTATCAGGACGTCATTTGGCGCATGAAAATCGGGAATAGCCGAGCCACCGTACAGACCGGAGGCATGGCCTGACCTGGCGGCCGACAACTGCTTTGCACGGAGACGGTAGCTCTTTGATCTCGGTTGACCGGTTTACCGCACTCAGCGGACAGCTGATCTGCACCGGTCAGTGGCGCTGGACGGCCACAACCGGACCTTCCCGACGCCCGCGAAATTCAGGTAGCCGAGGCGCCTCGAACGGCAGGTTTCTGGCGAGCAATCCGAACCCGACGCTGACTCGACCCGGCCATCAGCCGACGGTGGCGACAGTCAGCTTGCTGGCGTCTCACCGGACTGCGCACGCGCAGTTGGAGACGAAATTGTCGCCAGCAGACGGCAGGTCTCCTGGTGAGCCCGGGAAGGCGACTGCGCCGCGGTGCGCTGCTTGAGGCCGTCCGACGTCGCAAACTCGGGAGCCTCGCGTGCAAGCCATCGGCCGGCAGCCCCAGCGGGCGTCGGATGGCGACCTGGTCCACCACGAGGGTCACCGTGCGGAGCAGACGACGCTGTACCGCCTGGTCCAATAACACGCCGCGACCTTCTTCGCGCAGGCCAAGGCGGTCGCCGCAGTCGACCTGCGGCCATTCGTGAAGGTCCAGTTCAGTCAACGCATGTTGCGCGTCAGAGGTGTACCGGTTCAGCGTTGCGATGGCTGGGATCCTCCGTTTATCGAAAGATGTACAAAGGGCCTCTGAACTGACTATGCTCAGGCGTCTACCGACGATGGGGCCGTACAGACTCTCGGCGCCTCGCTGTCGCGCATTTCGCGTCGCGCGGCAACGCGGTCAGCGAGCCGGGTCGTTTCCGCGATGCACTGCGATTTCGACGGCCATGGGGACTGGCCGGCGCTACGGCACCATGGCGGTGTCATCGCAGACCTGCAGGAGCTACGCCAATTACCTTGCCAACACCGCGCACCTGCAATGCATCTGCATCCAAGCGCGGGTGATCATCGTTTGTCTGCAAGGCACCTGCAACCACAGGCCCCAAACGCCGTCAGAACCCCAAGGCACACCGAATGAATTCGAAACTTGTCGCGAGCATGGAGGCCACTGCACGCTCGCGCTTGGTGACGATCGGCTCCAGTGCGCCGCTACTGGGCGCGGCGAAACTGCTTTCGAGCACACACATCGGTCTCGTGGTCGTGTGCGGCAGCGACGGGGCGATGGTCGGTGTGGTCACCAAGACCGACGTCGTCAGGCAGTTCAGTCTGGGCGGGGTCGACGCCGGAACAGCCGCTGTGGCCGATGTGATGACCCGGGACGTTGTCTTTTGCCGCCCGACAGACGGCTTGCCCGACCTGCTGTCGATGATGGGACGGCGCGGCTTCGTGCACGTCCCCGTCATCGACGAGGAGGCCATGCCATGGGGCGTCGTGAATGCACGAGATGCGCTGCGCTTGCTGTGGGCCGAGGAGAAGTACGAGGAGGTGCTGCTGCGCGACTATGTGATGGGTATCGGCTACCGGTAACGGGCCGGGCACTCCCAGCAAACCGGGCAGCTCACGCGTTTCAGCCGTTTCAAGCAGAGGGCAATCCATGGCGCGTTCAACCCGACCCGTCTTCTTGAACCTGACGCAGATCCGGATGCCCGTGGGCGCGCTGACGTCCATCGGGCACCGCGTCACGGGCGTGCTCTTGGCCGCAAGCGTGCCTGTCGGTGTCTTTCTTCTGGATCGCTCACTTCAGGACGAGCAAGGGTTCGCCGATGTCGCGGGCCTGCTGGCGCACAGGGCTGTCAAGGTGGCGATGGTGATCGTGGTCTGGGCGTTGGCGCACCACCTGCTCGCTGGCGTTCGGCATCTGCTGAGCGACTTCGACGTGGGCTCGCCACTGCGCCTGGCGCGTCGCAGCGCCTGGTTCGTCAACCTGGGCGGTGTGGCCGTGGCCCTGTTTGCAGCAGCGGCCTTGTCATGAGACTCCGGTTCACGGGGCTGGCAGCCTGGTGGGTGCAGCGCGCGAGCGCTGTGTTCATGCTGCTCTTCATCGTCTTCGCGCTCGTGGCCTTCTGGCTTTACCCGCGCCATTCGTACCTCGAGTGGCGGTCATGGGCCAGCAGCCCTTGCGTGGTGATGGCCATCCTGGCTTTCTTCGCAGCGCTGCTGTTGCACATGTGGGTGGGCCTGCGCGACGTGCTGCTGGACTATGCGAAGCCGGCCGGTCTGCGCCGCCTGCTGCTCGGCGGGGTGGCGGGCAGTTTGTTCGGTATGGCCGTGTGGGTGGTGCTGATCCTTGCGCGGCTGCAAACGTGAACTGCCGCGCCTGCGTCCAGAAGACAACCAGAGGCTGCCATGAAGCTATCGATCTCCCGCTACAACCCCGAGCACGACGAGTCGCCGTACCTGCAGGACTACGAGATCGAGCTCGTCGCTAGCGATCACATGCTGCTCGACGTGCTGCTGCGGCTGAAGCAGCAGGACGACACGCTGTCCTTTCGCCGCTCTTGTCGTGAAGGCGTTTGCGGCTCCGACGCGATGAACATCAATGGCCGCAACGGCCTGGCCTGCATCACGCGCACGAGCACGCTGCGCGAGCCGGTGGTGATTCGCCCGCTGCCGGGTTTCCCGATCATTCGCGATCTGTTCGTCGACATGACGCAGTTCTTCAAGCAGTACGAATCGATCACGCCCTATCTCGTGAATGACGAGTCACCGCCGGAGAAGGAACGGCTGCAGTCGCCGGCCGAGCGCGACAGGCTCAACGGCGCGTACGAGTGCATCCTTTGCGCCTGCTGCAGCAGCCAATGCCCGTCGTACTGGTGGAATCCGGACAAGTTCGTCGGGCCGGCCGGCCTCATCCAGGCGTACCGGTTCATCTTCGACAGCCGCGACCGCGCCACCGAGCAGCGGCTCGACGATTTGGGCGGCGATCCGTACCGGCTGTTTCGCTGCCGCACGATCATGAACTGCGCCGAGGTGTGCCCGAAAGGCCTGGAGCCGGTTCGTGCCATCGAGGCGATCCGGCTGAAGATCGCGCAGCTTCCGGTGCATCAGGGTGGGCTCGAAACGCACCCGCCGAAATCGCCGAAATAGCCCGCAACAGAGATGGCAGTCATGACGGTCCCGAGACCGGTCGTCCTGAGCGGAGACCGCACCACCGGGCCGCTGCATCTCGGTCACTATGCCGGGTCGCTCAAGGCCCGGGTGGAACTTCAGCATCACGCCGACCAGATCCTGCTGCTGGCCGACCTTCAGGCGCTGACGGACAACGCCGGCAGACACCACAAGGTGGCCAGCCACGTGATCGAGGTGGCGCTCGACTACCTGGCGGTGGGCATCGATCCGGCGTTGTCCACCCTCGTCGTCCAGTCGCAGGTGCCCGAACTCGCCGAGCTGACGATGCTGCTGATGAACCTGGTGACGGTCTCGCGGCTGGAACGCAACCCCACCATCAAGGAAGAAATCCGCCTGCGAGGCTTCGAGCGCGACATCCCGGCCGGTTTCCTGGTCTACCCGGTCAGCCAGGCGGCCGACATCACGGCCTTCCAGGCGACCGTCGTGCCGGTCGGCAACGACCAGTTGCCGATGATCGAGCAGACCAACGAACTGGTGCGCAGCTTCAACGCGAGCGTCGGTGCCGATGTGCTCGTCGAGTGTTCGGCGTTGCTCACGTCCGTGCCCAGGCTGCCGGGTCTTGACGGCAAGGCGAAGATGAGCAAGTCGCTCGGCAACGCGATCGCGCTGGCCGCCAGCCCGGACGAGATCCGCGCAGCCGTCAGGCGCATGTACACCGACCCCAAGCACCTGCGCGTCGACGATCCTGGCACGGTCGAGGGCCATGTGGTGTTTGCCTTTCTCGACGCCTTCGAAACGGACACCGGGCGCGTCGAGCAGCTCAAGGCGCATTACCGGCGTGGCGGACTCGGCGACAGCACGCTCAAACGCGAGCTGGAGGATCGGCTGCAGGCGCTGGTTGCGCCCCTCCGCGAGCGTCGCGCGCGCTTCGCCGACGACCGGTCGGCGGTGTGGGTCCTGCTGGAGCAGGGCACCCGGCGCGGGCGGGAGAAGGCGGCGGCGACGCTGGGTGCCGTCAAGCGGGCGCTGGGTCTCGCCTACTTTGCTTGAGGCAGCGAACGTTCATGAAGTCGCAGCCGATGACCATGGCCGCGAACCGGCACGTCGACGCCCACCAGGCGCTCGACGAGCTGCTGCAGGCGGTGCGTGCCTGCCGCGTGTGCGAAGTCCGTCTGCCGCTGGGCCCACGCCCGGTGTTGCAGGCCGGTGTGACGGCAAAGATTCTCATCGTCGGCCAGGCGCCGGGCGCCAAGGTTCACGCCAGTGGCGTGCCGTGGGACGACCGCAGCGGCGTGCGGCTGCGCGGCTGGATGGGCATCGATGCCACCACTTTCTACGACAGGTCTTGCGTGGCGATCGTGCCGATGGGTTACTGCTATCCCGGCCGCGGCGCCAGTGGCGACCTGCCGCCCCGGCGCGAGTGTGCGTCACTGTGGCTCGATCGGCTGCTTGCACACTTGCCGCGGATCGAGCTCACGCTCCTCGTCGGACGTTATGCACAGGCTCACTTTCTGCGCGGCCAGGGCCATGTGTCGGTGACGGCGTCGACGCGCGACTGGCGTACCCATGCCCCGGGCGTCATCCCGCTGCCGCACCCGTCGCCCCGCAACATCGCCTGGTTCAAAGCCAACCCCTGGTTCGATGATGAACTCGTGCCCGTGCTGCGGCATACCGTCCACCAGCTCGTCGGCGGCTGAAGCGCCGCGGCGTCGAAGGGCGACTGCTGTCAAGGGGGCTGAGCGCGCGACGCCCCCGCCCACTGCGCTGCCGCTCGGGGACGACGGCCGGTGCGGGGTGCTGACACTCGGCCATTCCACGCGGCCGATCGAGGCCTTCGTGGAGCTGCTTCGTGCCCATCACGTCTCGCAGTTGATCGACGTGCGCACGGTGCCGCGCTCGCGCCACAACCCCCAGTTCAACACCGAGACGCTGCCCAGCACGCTCGCCGCCGTGAACATCGGTTATGCGCACGCACCCGGCATGGGCGGCTTTCGGCGCACGACGCCGGATTCGCCAAATGCCGGCTGGCGCAATCTGTCTTTTCGCGGTTACGCCGACTACATGCAGACGGCAGACTTCGAAGCGAACCTGGCGAGTCTGATCGAACTCGCGCGGGGGGACAGGGTCGCGATCATGTGTGCGGAAGCCTTGCCGTGGCGCTGCCACCGTTCGCTGATTGCCGATGCCCTCGTCGTCCACGGCGTTTCGACGTGTGAAATCGCGAGTCCGACGCGCTTGCAGCCGCACAAAGTGACGCCGTTCGCCTACGTGCAAGGCACGGAGATCACGTACCCACGGGCTGCTTCGAACACATCGGTTGCCGCACATGAACCCGGTTCAGACGGCTCGGACGTGCACCGTCGAAAGCCTTGAACATCAACGGTACGAGCAGGGCCTGAGCGGGGTCGTCGCGGGACGTCCCTGCCGAGGACCACGTTCAGGGGTTCTCGGTGATCAACGCCGGGTCGTCGGCATGCTCGATCAGGATCGTTCGCACCCAGCCTTGCCAAGCCTCCGCAAAGGCATCGCGCGTCGCGGCATCGGCCTGCGGTGCCAGTGCGTTGCGCATCAGGTCCGCCAGCCCGGTGGGCCGAGGCACCGCCTGTGGAAAGTGCGCCAGTTCGACGGACGAACCATTGTCCAGCCGCGTGAAACGAATTTCGCCTGCCATGGCCACGCCGAATCGCAGCAGGCCCCGCCGCTCGAAGCGACCGGCCAGGCCCTTGAACCCGCCGTCGTTCGCTGCTCCTGTGATCAGGCCCGCGACGCTGGCGATCACGCCGGTCACGCCCTCGTCGACCGCCTCACGCAGTTCGACCCGCAAGCCGCCGCGTTGGGGTGTGCCATCAGGGTACAGGCGCGCCAGCGCCGTTCGTGTCATGAGCCAGGCGCCAGCCACGGTCGGGCACGAGTGCCCGGCGAGCTTGACCGCATCGAGGTAGTGGTACTCGATTCGCCCACCGTCGGCTGCGCCCAGCAGGGCGGCCAGCGGGTCCGTGACCGCTATCGGCGCCACGTCATCGAAGAACGCGGGTGTTTTCATGGCGCTCACTCTCAGGCGAGCGCCACGGCGCGCAGGCCCAGGCGCTGCCGGACCACCTGGCCGACCAGGATGGCCGCCGGGTACATCACGGCTTCCTCGGTCTGCGCGTGCTCGACCAGCGCTTCGGCAAAAGTCACGATGTCGTCGTGGCCCGCACGCGCTGCCGCCTCGCGCAGCTTGCTCAACGCTTCGACGATGCCGCGGTGTTCCTCCAGCATCTGCGGCAGCTCGGCCTCGAGCCGGTCGGTGAGCTCCAGTACCGCTGCCATCTCGGCGTTCGTCTCGCCGCGCGCCAGGGCCACCAGCAGGCCCAGCGGTGGCAGCGCGAACTGATCTTCCTTGACGAAATGCGGGTGCATCAGGCGAGCCAATGTCTTGGCTGCCTCACCGACTTCGCCGCCGGCCTCGGTGGCCCGACGCAGCCGCTCGTGCAGCGCTGCGTGTTCGCTTTGCAGCGTTTGGGGGATGGTGAACTTCATGAAGATCTCCTTGACCTGTCAATGACCAACGCCGACCGGCTTGAAGCCGGGGTGATCGAAGTGCTTGCCGTACTGGTCGAGGGTCTTCGCCACCTTCACCAGGCCAAGTGCCGGGCGCTGCTTGGCGTTCTTGCCGGTCATGGTGCTGGTGCCGTCACCGAGATCGGCGATCAGCAGATGCAGCATGGCGTCGGCCTTCGGCTCGAGCTTGCAGTTGGCGACGATGCCGCCCACTTCGGTGTCGATCCGCGTGGCCAGCTCGCTGTACTGTGCTGGCGTGAGCTTGCCGTTGTGCGCCGCGCCCAGCTGCGGTTCGACCAGGCCACGGATGCGCCCCATGCCCGCGCGCAGCGGCTCGTCGGTGCCCCACTTCTTGCCCTGGTTCAGGGTGAGCTTGTGGGGCGCTGCGGCGTCGTGGCTGTGGTCGACGGCTTGCGCCATGGCCGGGCCGACAGACGAAGCGATCAGCACGGCTGCTGCCGCGGCCGCGATGGACACATTTCGAATCAAGCGAACCAATTCGTTCTCCTTGGTGTGGATGGAATTGCGGCTACGGCGCATCGTGGGTCGGAACGGGTGGAGGGGGAAAGGGTTCGATCCGGTCCGAGCCTGCGCTCAGGCGGCCTCCGCCGTCTGTGCGAGGGCGAACTCTCATCCATCACCGGTCTCCGCTCAGAGCACGCTGAAGTCGATCACGATCATCCCCGGGTCACGTTGGCGGTACTCGACGCTGACGCGGTCGCCGTAGCGCTGCGCGATCTGCGCCAGCAGCGGCAGCGGGTCGTGGTCGTTGGCAAAGCGCATGGTCTCGCCTGGCTGCAGGCTGTCCAGCGCGCCGAAGATCGCGGCATGGCGGAAGCGCTTGGCCACGCCCCGTGCGTCGAAAGGATAGATCGCGTCGGGAGACAGGTGGAGATGAGCTTGTGACATGAAGGCTCCTTGATGGGAAGGTGAAAAAGGCTCGACGCGATGCGTCGGTTCGAGACGGCTGAAGTGATGTGACGGATTCATGCATCGGACGTGCCGGTCCGGCGGGTCCTGCGCAAGCTTTTTGGGCTTGCGATGGGCGCCGCGCCAGTGCGCCGACGCAGCGACACGGTTCGCCCTGAACCCGGTGCCGATGACGGTTCAACGATGTCGGCCAGGGTCACGCCGTCCAGTTCCTTGAAGTAGGCCCGCAAGGCCGCGTCGAACACGCCTTTCAGGCGGCACGACGGCGTCAGGGTGCAGCGGCTGGTCTGGGGGTCGAAACACTCGACCAGACGGAAGTCGGTCTCGGAGGCGCGCACCACGTCACCGATGCGGACCTGGGCGGGATCCTTCAGCAGGCGCAGGCCACCGCCGCGGCCCCGCGTCGTCTCCAGCATGCCCAGGCGGCCCAGATCGGTGACGATCTTCATCAGGTGATTTCTGGACACCCCGTGATGGTCGGCCAGTTCGCTGATGGTTACCAACTGCTGCGGACGGGCCGCGCAGTACATCAGCACGCGCAAGGTGTAGTCGGTGTACTCGGCCAGACGCATACGGGTCCCTGAAGAGGTGTGGAGGTTGCGGGTTCAAGCCATCTCAGGACTTGCAGGGCATCAGGCGGGCGCGTGCACCGTGAAGGCGCGCACGGTTCCCGCGACGCCCGCCGCCGCGGCGAGCGTGGCGTTGTCCAGCGGCCGGTTCAGGTCGATCACCGCAACGCCGAAGCCGGCGTCGGTCTCCAGGTGCAGCTGCGACACATTGAAGCCGGCTACTGCCAGCACGCCGTTGAGCTGTGACATCACGCCGGGCTGGTCGCGGTGGATGTGGACCAGCCGCGCCGGCGATCTGAGGGTGCCGACGCTGACCTCCGGCAGGTTGACGCTGCCGCGCACCGCACCCAGCGTCAGGTAGTCACGCAGCTTCTCGGAGACCTCGACGCCCAGGTTGTGCTGGGCCTCCGCGGTGGAGCCGCCGACGTGTGGCGTCAGGATCACGTTGTCGAGTTCGCGCAGCGGCGACTCGAAGACTGCGGCGTTCGACGTCGGCTCGGTGGGGAAGACGTCGATCGCCGCCCCGCGCAGTCGGTGCGCGCCGAGCGCGACGTGCAAGGCGTCGAGGTCGACCGCATGCCCGCGCGCCAGGTTGATCAGCACGGCGTCGGGCTTCATCTGCGCCAGTCGCTCAGCGTCGATCAGGAGCCGCGTCCGTTCGGTCTGCGGCACGTGCAGGGTGACGACATCGGCCTCTTGCAGCAGCGCGGTCAGCGTGGTCGCGGGCGTGGCGTTGCCCAGCGGCAGGCGGGCTTCGATGTCGTGGTAGACCACGCGCATGCCGATCGCTTCGGCCAGCAGGCCGGTCTGCATGCCGATCTTGCCGTAGCCGATGATGCCGAGCGTCTTGCCGCGGATCTCGTTGGAGCCGCGCGAGTCCTTCAACCACTGGCCGCGGCGCGCCGCGGCGTGGCGTTCCGGAATCCGCCGCAGCAGGTGGATGGCGTGCCCGATCACCAGTTCGGCCACCGAACGGGTGTTGGAGAACGGCCCGTTGAAGACCACCACGCCGCGCTCGCTGGCGGCTTTCAGGTCGATGTTGTTGGTGCCGGTGCAATACGCACCCACCGCCAGCAGCCGGGGCGCCCGTGCGAGCATGTCGCGGTTCAGCTGGGTACGTGAACGCAGGCCCAGCACCTGCACGTCGGCGAGCAGCGATTCGAGCTCGTGCGCATCGGGAGCGTGCTTCAGCCGCAGGATTTCGGCGCCGGGCACGGCGTGCAGGATCGGCGTGGCGCTGGCATGCACGTCTTCCAGCAGCAGGATGTTCAGGCTCATGGGGGCTGGCTTCTTCGCGGTGTGGGATGAATGGGGATGGGGTCGGAGCGACCGTCAGAGCCCGAGGGTGAGCAGGGCGCCTTCGGACATCATCGATCGGTCCCAGGGCGGGTCGAACACCATGTCCACAGTGGCCTCGCCCACCTGCGGCAGCGCCAGCACCTTGTCGCAGACCTCGTCGGCAATGCTCTCGCCCATGCCGCAGCCCGGTGCGGTCAGCGTCATCTCGATGCGCACGCGAAACCGCCCGTCGTCCATTGGCAGCACGTCGCAGGCATAGACCAGACCCAGTTCGACGATGTCGACCGGAATTTCCGGGTCGTAGCAGGTCTTCAGCGTCTGCCACACCAGGCTGCGCAGGCCTTCGGGCCCGCTGTCGGTCGGCGCCGTGGGGGCCAGGTCGGCCTTGGGTACCGGCTTGCCGATGGCGTCGGCGTCGACGCCGCGCAGCCGCATTAACTGCCCCTCGACCCACAGCGTGAACGAGCCGCCGAGCGCCTGCGTGATCTGCGCCGGGGTGCCCGCCGGCAGGTCGGCCGGCCGGCCGTCGGGGATGCATTCCACCCGCACCGCGCGCTGGGTCACCACGGGCTCGCGCTGCGGTCTCATGGCTTGCCGTCCAGCGCGTGCATCAGCGCATGCCAGCCCAGCAGTGCGCACTTGATGCGACCCGGAAAGCGGCGCACTCCGGCCAGGCTGATCAGCTTGCCCAGGTGCGCCGCTTCCGGTTCGAGTTCGCCGGTAAGCACCGCGCGAAAGCGCTGATGCAACTGCTGCGCCAGCGCCACGTCGCCCCCATGCACGGCCTCGGTCATCATCGACGCCGAGGCGATGCAGATGGCACAGCCCTGGCCGCTGAAGCGGATGTCTTCGATCCGGTCCTGCGCCACGTTCAGCGTCACCTGCAGGTCGTCGCCACAGCTCGGGTTCTGGCCGCGCGCCTGGTGCGTGGGCGCCGGCAGCGTGCCGAAGTGGCGCGGCGCGCGCTTGTGGTCCATCACCACGTCCTGGTAGAGGTCGAGTTCGGCAGCGGTGGTCTGATTCATTGCAGCACCTTCAGCGCGCGCGCCACGCCGGCCAGCAAACGCTCGACTTCGGCGTGCGTGTTGTAGAGCGCGAACGAGGCCCGTGTCGTCGGTCCCAGGCCCAGGTGCTCCAGCAGCGGCTGTGCGCAGTGGTGGCCGGTGCGCACGGCGATGCCTTGCTCGTCAAGCAGCGTGCCGATGTCGTGCGGGTGCGCGCCCCCGGCCGCAAACGAGACGATGGCCGAGGCGCCGGTCTCGGTCGACAGCAGCTGCACGCCGGGCAGCGCAGCCAGGCCGGCGGCGGCATGCTCGCGCAGCGCGACGACGTGCGCGTCGATCGCGCTGCGCCCTGTGCGGTCGATGAAGTCGGCCGCCGCCGCCAGGCCCACCGCGCCGGCCACGTTCGGAGTGCCGCCCTCCAGCCGCATCGGCAACTCGGCGAAGCTGGCTTCGGTGGTGCTGACCCAGGCCACCATGTCGCCGCCGTAGCGCAGCGGCTCCAGCCGTTCCAGCGCGGTACGCCGCCCGACCAGCGCACCCGTGCCCATCGGCCCGTACATCTTGTGGCCCGAAAAGGCCATGAAATCGCAGGCCAGCGCCGACAGATCGGGCACCGCATGGCCCACCGACTGCGCGGCATCGAGCACGGTGAGCGCACCCGCGTCGGCAGCCAGCGCCAGCAAGGCCTCGAACGGTGGGCGCTCGCCGGTCGCGTTGGCGCAGGCGGTCACGGCGAACACCCGCGTGCGGGGTGTCAGCAGGCGGGCCAGGTCCTCGACATGCAGCCGCCCCTGCCTATCGGGCAGCAGGATGCGCAGCTGCGCACCACAGCGCCGCGCCGCCTGTTGCCACGGCACCAGGTTGGCATGGTGTTCCAGGGCGCTGACGACGATCTCGTCGCCGGGCTGGATGACCGCGGGCTGGGATCCCGGGGTCGACAGGCCATGCGCCACCAGGTTGAGCGCGTCGGTCGTGCCCGAGGTGAAGATCAGTTCGTGTGCGGCACCCGCGCCGACAAAACGCTTGAGGGTGCTGCGGGCCTGGTCGAAGGCATCGGTGGCGCGCTGGCTCAGCGTGTGCACGCCGCGGTGGATGTTGGCCCGGTCGTGCCGCTCGAAATGGCGCTGGGCATCCTGGACCGTCAGCGGCGACTGCGTGGTGGCGGCGTTGTCCAGGTAGGCCAGCGGTGCGCCGTTGATCTTTTGGGCCAGTACCGGAAACTGGGCGCGCAAGTTATCGAGGCCGGCGCCGCCCAGGCCGGCATGGTCGACTGAGTGCAGGTCATGCATGTCACCCATGGTCGGCTTCCAGGCCCGGTGCCAGGTGGCGGGCCACCGCGGCACGCAGCAGCGCGTCGATGTCCAGCGCTTCCAGCAACGGGTCGTCGGCGAAGCAGCGCTGCACCAAGGCGCCGGCCATGCCCTGCACGATCAGGCCGCGTGCAGTGCGTTCGTCGAGGCCGCGCTGGCGCGCATAGAACAGCGCCTCTTCGGACAAGGCGCCCCAGGTGGCGCTGTGGGTGGCCTGCACCTGGTCGTGGTGGATTTCCAGGTGCGGCCGCAGCACCAGCTTCGGTTGGCCACCGGTGGGGATGCCGGTCAGGCGTTGTCGCACGTCGGCCTGCGCGGCACCGGGCGCGATGCGCGTGTGGGCATTGACGACGGCGCGCGCCGACCCGCTGGCCAGGGCGAGGTCCTCGATGGCGCTGGTGGTGCGCGCGGCGCCATGCGAAAGGCGCACCTGGTGCTCCAGTGCCGCATCGGCCGCCAGCAGCAGGCCGGCGCTGCGGGCCACCGCACCTTCGGCCTGCAGCGCGATCACGTTGCGTTGCAGGTGGTAGCGGCTGCCCGAAGCGACCATCGCCTGTGCGTAGTGCGCATCGCGGCCGAGCGTGGCGTGCAGGTGGTGCGCGATGCGGTCTGCAGCACCCGGCGTGGCGATGCGCAGGTGCTGCAGCGTCGCGCCGTCGCCCAGCACGATGTGGGCCTGCAGGTTCTGCACGACCGGTTGCTTGCAGGCCACCGACTGGCGGTCGTGCGTCTCGACCAGCACGCAGTGCACGCCCGCGAGCACCTCGATCACCAGCATCGGCGCTTCGACGGCTCTGCGCGGCTGATGGCGCAGTTGCAGCCAGACGGGTTCACGCGGTCCGCGCTCGGCGCCCGGGGTGCCGCCGATGCGCAGCCGCAGGCCATGCCGGCACAACGCACGGTGCGCCCAGGAAAAGGGTGCGGCGTCGCCCTCGGCGCGATCATCCGCATCGCGCGCATCGCCTGCACCCAACGGCGCCGACAGGCCGGCCCACAGCTCGGCGCGCTGCAAGGCGTCGCTGGCGTCGAGCCAGCGGGCGTCGACCCGGCCTTGCGGGCTGTGGCCGATCGGGTGCAGCGTCCAGCCGGCACCCGCCAGTGGGTGGGCTTCACAGCCCGGCGCCGATTGCGCGGTCTCGTCGCCCAGCCACACGGCTGCATCAGGCGGCGGCAGGTGCCGAAAGCCTTCGGCCTTGCGGGGGATCCAGCCCCGCGTTTGCAGTTGGTGGCGGGCTGCCAGGATGTCGGCGCGGGCGCTGTCCATGACGTCAGGCGTCCAGCGTTTCTGCCGCACGCACGAAGCCGGTGCGACCGATGTCGCCGGCCAGGCCGACGTCGCCGGTCTCGGCAATGCAACCCTGGTCCAGCCGCAGCACCGCGTCGGGCGCCAGCGACTCGATCAGTTGCTGGTAGTGCGACACGACGAGAAAGGCCGTGCCTTGCGCTCGCAGTTCCTGCACCAGTTGCACGACGGCGCGTACACCGTCCACGTCCATGCCGGAATCGACTTCGTCCAGCACCGCCAGGCGCGGCCGCAGCAGCGCGAGCTGCAGCAGCTCGTTGCGCTTGCGTTCGCCGCCGGAGAAGCCGTCGTTGACCGGCCGGGCCAGCATCGCCTCGGGCAGGCCCAGGCGCGTGGCCGCGGCGCGCGCGTCACCCAGGAAGTCGAAGGCATCGAGCGGCGCCTCGCCACGCGCCTCACGCACCGCGTTCAGCGCTGTGCGGATGAACAGGTTGTTCTTGACACCGGGAATCTCGGGCGGCGCCTGGAAGGACACGAAGAGCCCGGCCCGCGCGCGAGCCTCGGGGCTCAGCGCCAGCAGGTCCTGGCCGGCAAAGCGCACTGAGCCGCCGACGACGCGGTAGCGCGGGTGCCCGGCCAGCGTCAGGCCAAGCGTGCTCTTGCCGCTGCCGTTGGCTCCCATCAGGACCAGCAACGCGCCGGCGGGTATGTCGAGCGAGACCGACTTCAGGATGTTGCGGTCACCGACGTCGACACGCAGGTCGCGCACTTGCAGCAGGGGTTCGGAGGGTGTCATGGTCAGATTGCCTGGTGTGTGGTGGGTCGGTGGCTCAACCGACGGCGCCTTCCAGCGATACCGCCAGCAAGGCCTTGGCTTCGAGCGCGAACTCCATCGGCAGCTCGTCGAGGACCGCCTGGCAGAAGCCGCCGACGATCAGCGCCGTGGCTTCCTGCGGGTCGATGCCGCGCTGCTGGCAGTAGAAAAGGCGTTCTTCGGAAATGCGGGTGGTGGTCGCTTCGTGTTCGACCACGGCGTCGTCGCGCGCCACGTCCACATAAGGGTAGGTGTGCGCGCCGCAGTCGGGCCCGATCAGCAGGGAGTCGCACTGCGTGTGGTTGCGCGCACCGGCCGCCGTGGGCGCCATGCGCACCAGCCCGCGGTAGCTGTTGTGCGCGTGGCCGGCGCTGATGCCCTTCGAGACGATGCGGCTCGTGGTGTTGCGCCCGAGATGGATCATCTTGGTGCCGGTGTCGGCCTGCTGGAAATGGTTCGTCACCGCGATGGAGTGGAACTCGCCGCGCGAGTCGTCGCCGCGCAGCACTACGCTCGGGTACTTCCAGGTGATGGCCGAGCCGGTCTCGATCTGCGTCCACGCGATGTGCGAGCGCGCGCCTTCGCACAGACCGCGCTTGGTGACGAAGTTGTAGATGCCACCACGCCCCTGCGCGTCGCCCGGGTACCAGTTCTGCACGGTCGAATACTTGATATGCGCATCGGCATGGGCCACCAGTTCAACCACTGCCGCGTGCAGCTGGTGCTCGTCGCGCTGGGGCGCCGTGCAGCCTTCGAGGTAACTGACGTGGCTGCCCGCCTCGGCAATGATCAGCGTGCGCTCGAACTGCCCGGTGTTGCGCGCGTTGATGCGGAAGTACGACGACAACTCCATCGGGCAGCGCACGCCGGCCGGGATGTAGACGAAGGAGCCGTCGGAGAACACGGCCGAGTTCAGCGCCGCATAGAAGTTGTCGCCCGGCGGCACCACGCTGCCAAGGTAGCGCTCGATGAGCCCAGGGTGGTGCTGCACCGCGTGCGAGAACGAACAGAAGATCACGCCGACCTGGGCGAGTTGCTCACGGAAGGTCGTGCCCACCGAGACCGAATCGAAGACCGCGTCGACCGCCACGCCGGTCACACCCGCCAGGCGCGCACGCTCGTGCAGGGGCACACCCAGCTTTTCGTAGGTCTCCAGCAACTTTGGGTCGACGTCGGCCAGGCTCTTGGGCCCGTCGGTCTGCGCGTTCATCGACTTGGGTGCCGAGTAGTAGCTCAGCGCCTGGAAGTCGATCGGCTCGATGCGCAGCTTGCCCCATGCAGGGTGCGACATCGCCGACCAGCGCTCGAAAGCGGCCAGACGCCACTTCAGCAGGAATTCGGGTTCTTTCTTGCGGCGCGAGATCGCCCGCACCGTGTCGGCGTCCAGTCCCGGCGGCAGTGCGTCACTTTCAACATCGGTGACGAAGCCATGCCGATACGGCAGCTCGAGGGCGCGGACCAGCGGCGCAGCCTGCTCAACGGCCGCCATGGCGTGTCTCCGAGGCGATGAGGTCGAAAATCTTCGTGCTCCAGGACGCGGCCCCGCGTGGCAGGTGAGAAGCCCAGCGGCTGGCGAGCACGGTCTCGAACGAACGGCCGCGCAGCGGGTAGGCACGCACGTCGTCGTGGAGCCGCGTCACCCGCTGCGCGTTCGGGTCGAGATGGAGTTCCGCCCGCGTGGGCTGTTCGATGACGCTGTTCATGGGAGGTCCTTAATAGAGGCATAGCGTATGCCTCTTTAAGAACGTTCACAAGGCCATCCGTGGTTGCCCGCTTCCATGCCGTGGGCATTGGGCCTGAGCCCGCTGCACCCGTGGCCTGTGTCAGTGGCTGCTGGGCTGACCGGAGACCTGTGCCAGATAGAGTGCAGCCACGAGGTCCGACTGCGTGACCATGCCGGACAGGCGGCGTTCGTCGTCGACCACCGGGATGTGGTGCAGCCCCTGGTCCGACAGCCGGGGGACCAGTTCGACCACCGATTCCTGCTCGGTGGCGGTTTGCACCGGGCTGGTCATGATCTGGCCAACGACTTCCGACTTGTCGGAGTAGATGCCGGGCGTGGGTGTCAGCAGGTGTCGGATGCGCTGACCCAGGCTGAGATGGTCGCGAGGGTCGAGCTGGGCATGCTTGAGAAAGTCGACCAGCGTGACCATGCCGATCACCCGACGGGCACGGTCGACGACGGGCAAGGCACGGATGCGATGTCGATGCAACAAGGACCAGGCCTCGTTCAGCGGCGTCGCGAACTCGACGGTCACCAGGTCGCGGGACATGATGTCCGCGCAGCGCACGCTGCCGAAGCGGCGTTGCCACGCCTGCATCTGGGCCTGGCGCAAGATCTGTTCGAGCGCGTCCCGATCGATGTCGACCAACTGATTGAAGTCGCGCAAGGCCGCATCCAGGTCCGCGGTGGTCAGCCCGATGCGGTCTTGCGGTGCGGGGTCGGCGGTGCTGTGTCGGCTGCCGTGAATCACGGGCGCATGCACAGGCGCAGGCCGTGTGATGCGCCGCCAAGCCAGTGCGACGGCCAGCAGCAGCGCCGAGTTCAAGGCCACGGGCATCAAGGCGAAGCTGAAACCGATCTCATGCACGGTGGAGTTTCCCAACACCGCCGTGATGGCCACCGCACCGCCCGGAGGATGCACGCAGCGCAAGGGGAACATCAAGGCCAGCGCGAGGCCGGCTGCCAACGCAGCGGACGTTGGCGTCGAGCCCATCGCCTGGAACACGGCAACGCCGACCAGCGCCGCCATCACATTGCCCACCATCATCGGCCAGGGCTGCGCCAACGGGCTGCTCGGGACGCCGAACAGCAGCACGGCCGAGGCGCCCATCGGCGCGGCCAACCACGGTGAACTGGCGCCCCAGCCCAACCAGGTCAGTGCGCCGGCGACCCACAGGCCCAGCACCGCACCGACCACGTCGCGGGCACGCTCGCGTGCGTCCACCGTCTGGCGCTGCAGGCCCAGCCACAGCAGCCACCGGTTCTCTTCCAGCGCGTTTTTCATGGTTCAAGTGTTCGTTGCTGCAGCCATACCGCACAGGGCCAGACCGGTGCCGTCCCATGCCCCCAGGCGACCCTTCGTCACCGCCTGTCCGGCAGCGGGTGGTAGGCGTGGAACTGCTCGTCCCGGATCCAGCCTCGGGCGACATACAGGGCCTGCCCAGGCGCGTTCCCATGCGCCACGTTCAGCGAAACGCGCACGGCACCCTGCGACCAGGCGTAGCGCTCGGCCGCAGCCAGCAGGCCTGACGCGACACCCGTACGGCGGCCGAGCGGGTGGACGAAGAGGTCGTTGAGCACGAACACCCGTGCCAGCGCTGTGGACGACCAGCTCGGATACAGCTGTGCAAATCCCACGGGAGCGGCGTCCACATGTGCGATGAAGACGACCGATTCCCCGTGGTCGAAACGGGCCTTCAGGAAATCGCGAGCAGCCGGCAGATCGCCGGTCTGCCCTTGGAACTCGCGGTACTGGTTGAAGAGCTCAGCCAGTTCTTCCAGGTCGGAAAAGACGGCCTGACGGATGTGGGGTGTCTTCATGCGCAGCGGTGGACGGTTTGAATTCGGCCGACTGCACGGGCTTGCAGTCGGTGGCCCATTGTTGCCACGCGGACGGCCGCGACGTCGCCAGCGCGCTCAGGACACGGGTGTGTCGGCGGCGGGGAGCGCGGGCGTCGGCGAGGCGGTCGCATCGTGGTCCTGCCCCCAACTCATCCAGTCCTCACCGAAGAGCTCGGCAGGATGAGGCGTCGCCACGCTGCCGTTGCCACAGGCCATCGCGTCGGCCGGGCAGTACCGGTCGCAGCCCCAGCAGATGCGCTCAGGGTGCGCCGGGTTCAGCGGAAACTTCTTAACCACGTGCGCCGATCAGCCTGGAGGTACGCCAAACTGCGGAAACAGCACATCGTTCTCGAGCCGCATGTGGTGCTGCAAATCGTCGGCGAACTCTCGCACGCTTGCACTCAGCTGCCGCCAAGTGGCGCGGGCATCGTCGGGTGGCGTGGCGTTGTGGGTCAGGGTCAGCAACTGGGCAAGCCGTTCCGCGTGCTCGGCGTGTTCTGCCCGCATGACGCCGATCGGATGCACAACAAGGGGGTTGCCGCCTCGGACCAGCATCGGGAACAGGATGGTCTCTTCCTTCTCCATGTGCGCCAGCAAGTCTGAGTGCATGAACTTCAGCAGCGCCGTCAAGCCGCGCGGCGCGGCGGCATGGTCGGCGCGCACAGCCTCCACCTCGGCCGCAAGGCGAATCAGTTCCGGCAGTTGCTGGCGATGCACCTCGTGGAAGCGCGTCAGGATGTGGTGGACGAGCGCCGACGGCTCGGAAGGCTCCACCAAAACAGTGGGGGCGCAGGTCCCGGCAGTCGGACAGGATGGTGTCGATGTCATGGCATGGTTGAC
>Ga0209278_1000981_pt1 | contig 18557 bp, 14 predicted proteins | sample JI81BgreenDNA_FD_187504 | JGI IMG/M metagenome (GOLD analysis project Ga0209278, IMG submission 187504) | Wastewater effluent complex algal communities from Wisconsin, to seasonally profile nutrient transformation and Carbon sequestration -... | ecosystem: Engineered > WWTP > Effluent > Algae... | reverse complement strand
GGCAAATTGAAAAAAGTTTTGCAATTTGTTGGCGATTGGAAACAGTCATAAGAGCCTTATTTTTGGTGGTGCAACTCCAAAAGTGGGCTTTTATCTTTTAAATAGCTAAAAATTATCGGGTAGAGTAACATTAAAGTATCCTACCTATAAACTTTATTCATTTTTACATTCTCATCAATTATCTTTCAATGAAAATTTTGTATTCATTCGCATTTTCTATTTGCGTACTCCTAGCCAATTTTGCAAATGCACAAGAAAAAATCCAGTTCAAACCCACCCAAGGTTACAGTTTTGAAGGTGTTTTAAACATGAAAACAGACATCAAAACAATGGGAGAACAAAAGGGTACAACTACTATGCAGTATTTCATCAAAGCAAATGTAATAGAAGTAGAAAGCAACGGCAACGTAAAAGTAAATGTGGTTACAACAAGAGCCACTGTAAAAATTGTAGCTCTTGACAAAGACGGCAAAGAAGTAACCAAAGAACACGATACGAACAACCCCAACAAAGCTACTGATGAAAAAATGGAAGACTTGGCTAATGGACTGAACCAAATTATTGGCAAACAAGCTACTTTAACCGTACAGCCAGATGGAAAAGTAATCAAAAATGAAGGTTTACCAGAAGAAGCTGCTCAATTAGGTAAATATTTTGAGGGTTTGTTTGCGTCTTTACCACCCAAAACGGTGCAAGTGGGAGATACTTGGGAACAAGAAATCGAAGATTCGTCAAGTGGTATTCCTTCTACTACTCGCCTCAGACACACAACCACAGAACTCACTGCCAAAGAGTTTAAGTACACCTCAAAAGGAGATATGGAAATGATGGGCATGAAAAATTCTGATGCTTTGAATGGTAAAGTAACCATAGATAAGACCACAGGCGTACTACTTTTTAGCAATACCATTATGAAATATACAATGGATTTGGGCGAAAGTATGAAAATGGAGTTTTTGATGGACGTAACTTTTGAGAAAACGAAATAAAAATAGCCCTATGAAATTAAAAACTTCATAGGGCTATTTTTTAAATCAAAGAGAGGGGGGCAGGGTGGAATCGAACCACCGCCTACGGCACCAAAAGCATAGAAGTAAATCTTGTTTGACCAACAAAATGGTAATCACAACATTAAACGCCGTGCTACCACTACACTACTGCCCCCATGTTTCTTTACTTGCCTTGTGCTTGTAGGGCTAAGGCATATAATTTAATTTGTTTGACCAACGAAGCCAAACCATTTGCCCTATTCATAGACAAAAGACTTTTTAAGCCGATTTGGTCTATAAAAAACAAATCATTGCTTACTATTTCGTTGGGTTGTCTGTCTGAATACACACGCAAGACCAAGCTCACCAAGCCCTTCACTAAGGTCGAATCACTGTCGCCATGTATGTGCATAGAGCCTGCTTGCATAGTCGGGAAAATCCACACCTTAGACTGGCAACCTTTTATCAAATTATCATCTTTGCGGTGTTCTTCGGGAAAAGCTGGTAAATTTTTCCCCAATTCTATAATGTAGTTGTAAATGTCGTCTTTGTTTTCAAACAAAGAAAACTCCTCTACAATTTCTTCTTGAATAGCCTGAATAGTTTGACTCATAACGTTTTTTGTTACAAATTTACAGAAACCTCTGCATTATTGGCTATCTCACACCCAAAGTTTATACACTAATTTTAAAGCCTATCACTAAAACGTCATCTATCTGGTCTTCGTAGCTTTGTTCCATCCATGCCTGTAGGGTGTTGTCCAAGATATTTTTTTGCTCTTCCATTGGCGATGTATGTATGTTTACCAAGAGTTCTCGCAGTTGTTTTTTACCAAATTTTCGGTTATCTGCTCCACCAAATTGGTCTGCGTAACCGTCTGAAAAACCATAGAAAACAGTTGTTTGTGTAACAGCTATGTTGTGCAGCGTAAAAGTACGGTCATCGGGATAATAGAAGTCGCCAACAGGAAACTTATCTGCTTTAATTTCATGACATTCGCCACCATGCACATAAAACAAAGGATTTTTTGCCCCTGCATATTGCACTGTTTTTTTGTCAGGACTTACTCCCAACAACACAATGTCCATACCGTCATGCGTATTATTATTTTTTTGGTCTAAAGTAGCAATAACCTCTGCACTTAACCTCTGCAATACTTTTTCTGGCGAAATAATATGCTTTTCATACACGATACTGTCCAACAAAGCCGAACAAATCATAGACATAAAAGCACCCGGTACGCCATGCCCCGTACAATCTGCTGCTGCTATCAAAATACCGTTTTGCGTTTCTGCAAACCAATAAAAATCTCCCGAAACTATATCTCTCGGCTTGAAAAGCACAAAACTATCAGGCAAATTCGCCTTGATTTGTGGCAATGGTGGCAACATACCTCGTTGAATACGGCTGGCATACGTGATAGAATCCGTTAGATTTTGGTTTTTCTTCGACAACTCCTCGTTAATAGCTTGTACCAAATCCCTTTGAGCCATAATTTCCTCTTGCTGCTGCTGCAATTCTTCGTTTTGAGTGTTAATTTCCTCTTGCTGTGATTGTAGGGCTATGTTTTGTTGTTGAATTTTCTGGCTTCTTTCTGCCAATTTCGCATTCAGTTTGCGGGTTTGGCGAAGACTACGCACCACAAACAACAAAGAAATAAGGATAACCGCACCAATTCCCATCAACAAATAACTAATCTGTTTGCCTTTGGCTACTTTTTCGGTTTCTAATTGCTTCTGCGTTTCTGCCAGCTCTAAGGCTTTTTGGCTACTTTCCTTTTCGGTTCTTTCTTTTTCTGCAATTAACGAAAGTCTTTGAGCCTCTTGTTGTTGGGTTTGTACCAATAACTTTTGTTTTTCAGTTTCGGCTTTTTGGCGTGTCAATTCCAATAGCTGCTGTACTCTTTGCTTTTCTAATTGCTGCGACCTCAACTCCGCATTTTTCAGTTCTTCATTTCTTTTCAACAAAGCCAATTCTTGGTCTTTCAACTTCAAGTTTTGCTCTTGTTTTTGCCTTTCCAATTCAGACTGTTTGAGGGCAGCCTCTTGTTTTTGCTTTTCTGCCAACAAAGATTTTAATTCATTTTCTTTCTTTTCTACCAAAATTTCTGCCTCCAAATTCTGCTGAATAGCCTGCTGTTGTTGCTTTTCTACGCTACTCAATAGCTCTTGGTACATTTTGTTAAAAGCCTGTGCATCTTTGTAATTGTCCTCACTTTCATTTATCAATGCCAAAATTTTATAGGCTGCCAATCTATTTTCACTATCATTATTAGTTTCTGCTATGCTTTGGGCTTGTTTGGCATACAAAAGGGCTTCTCCGTTTCGGTCTGCCAAATAATCGGACATTGCCAAATAGTTATATGCAGAAGCTTTGGTGTAATTATCTGTACTTTTATCGGCTAATGCTACGGCTTTTTCGAAATACTCATCTGCCTCTTTATTTTTATTGAGTTGCAACAAAGTTACCCCTGTGTTGATGTAAGTAAAGATTTCTTGTTTGACAGATTTATTGGGTGTATTCAAAATATTTTTATTTGTAGCCAATGCCTTGTTAAAATACGCCACTGCCTCCGTATTTTTGTTCATTCTACGATGCAAAACCCCCAAATTGTTGTCAATACGAGCTACTTCTACAAGGTTTTCTTTATTGGTATAAAACTTTACTAAGGCTTGATTAGCTTGTATAGCTCTTTCATAATTTTTTTGTTGTTGGGCAAATTCCGCCACTTGATTTTGTACCTTTACCCAAACCGCACTATTATCAGGCGTATTTACCAAAGGCAATAGTTCATCTGCCGTTTGTAAGGCAGCCGTATAATTAGGTTGGGCAGCTTGTGCAGCCATGATTTGCTGCAAACAACGGACTTGTTGGGCTGTATTTGCCCCTTGCATAGCTTGTCTGAAATATTCCACAGCTTTTTTATAGCCTCTTTGCTGTTGGTATTGCAAAGCTATTTGATAGGCTAATTGGCTGCGTTTATCCGCAGATTTTTCGTTCTGCAAACTCCCCAACAATACATCTAAGTCTTGAGCCATAGCCCCAAAAGACCACAACCCAACGGCAATCGTCAATAAAATTGTATAAAATATTGTATATTTTTTTGACCTCATAGCTCTCTATTATATTGATAATCAAAACCATAGCAACGGACTTTAGTCCGTTCTATAACAAACAGACTAAAGTCAGTTGCTACAGTTTTATTACAGTTTAGTTTTTAAAATTGTAAATAAATTTAGCATAAAACTCACGTCCCTGCCAAGGCAAATCTATAAAAGCACTTGCATCTACTTTCCAAGGCAATAGGCGGTAGTTACCATCTAAGAGATTGAAACAACCTAAACCAATAGAAAAGTTTTTGAAAATTATGTTGTTCAACTGCGTATATAAATTGACGTGCAACTCCGCAGGAAACTCCACAGGTTCATTCAAATTTTGATTTAAGCCATTAATTCTGAATTTATTGTTAAAATACTGAACTGTAGTGCTGGCTGTCCAATTCGGTAGGATTTTCACAAAGCCCTGCAACGTAAATTTCTGCGAAGGTATCCCGGGGAAAACTTGACTTACACGAGGCAATTTTAAAAAACTGCTCATTTCTACAACCCTATAAAACGAATAGTTAGCCGAAATACTGCCCCATTTAGGTTGCCATTTTATTTCACCTTCGATGCCTTGCGTACCCGTATTGCCCAAATTGGCATAAGATGCAAACGGACTTCCCGAAGCATCTAAAATATCTTTGCGAGTAATATAATTGCTGATACGAATATCATAGACATTGGCTGCCAACTGCAAATTAGGCAGTGGTCGCCAACCCGCCTCCAATTCTATCAACGTAAATCTTTCTGGTTCTATATTGCCCACGCCGTTTTCTGCATACTCAATATTGAAAACCGTTGGGTTCTTAAAAGCTTGTGTATAAAGTGCTTTGAAGTGAAATTTCTCAAAGGCTTTCGTAATGGCTATGCGTGGTACTATTACAGGCGTAATATTGCCGTACTTTTCGTACCTTGCCCCTGCCGTAATGTTGGCGTATTTAGAACTAAAATTGACTTCGGCAAAACCCGCCACACCAAAAAAGTCTGTAGTACGGCTTCTGTTTTTAAAACGTACATTGTTCGTATAACTTACATAGTCATACAGAAACTCTACACCTGCGGTAGTAGAAAGTTTTTCATTCCATTCATAAACTAAGTAGTTTTTAGTTGCATACCGTTCATCTACAGTATTAAACAAACGCAAAATATTGAGTTTGGCGGTGTCTGTAAGAGTTTGTGTAGGTATATTAGAAAAATTGTTAGGAGTTTGTTTTTGCCAACTTGCTGCATTGTGCAACACCAACTTGCTACTAATATCTACTCTATAACCAGCCGAAAAGAAATTGTCGTTGGCTGTCAGTTGTGCATTGCCCAACCACAATAAATTGGTGTTTGTATTGGTATTAATATAACGAATAGATAATTTTTTGTATTGTAAACCAAAATTCCAATAATTATTACTTGTTTGGTTATTATCTCGTAGATTAACTCTATTGGTATAAAGTCCGTTTGCCTCCTCTATTTTGTTGCTAAACTTTCCTGTAATTTGCATTGCACTTAGGTCTATTCGCACACCATTAGCTAATTTGGTAGAAGCCCAAGCCTCAAAATTATTGCGTAGCAAACCGCCATCGGCTATACCTACAGTGGCATTTGCTCCTCCTTCAAAATTATTTTTTGCTTTTTTGGTAATGATATTGATAACCGCCAAACCTGCCATGCCTCCGTATTGGGCAGAACCAGCCCCACGTATAATTTCTATTCTTTCAATACTATGCACAGGGTAACGCATGATAGGATAGACACCACCAAAAGCAATATTGTTCATAGCAATACCGTCTATGGAAAACAAAATCTTCGCCTCACTACCATTATTGCCACGCATTGTAAGTACAGGGGCTATGTCAAAGGCTATATCAAAACCTTGTACGGTTCGCAAAATGTCTATCAAATCCTTTGCTCCACTATTGGCTATTTCCTCTTGGGTAATCAAGGTAACAATACCGGGCGACTCTCGCAAAGTAGTTGTTTGAAAACCCGCCACCGACACTGTAGCCTCGTTTTGAGTACGGCGTTTGAGATTACTCAACTCATCGATATTCGGTTGATAAAAAGGCGTTGTGGTGCTATCCGTTGCATTTTTATCTTGAGCCAATGCAGACAGTTGTAACAATAAAGCAAGCAATAGAAAGCCAAAAACAGGACGCATACACATAAATTTAGCTATCAAAATAGGTTTGTATAGTTCAAAATTATATATTTTTGTGAAAAAATCACTTACAATGTTTCGTATATATTTGTTGTCTTTGCTCAAAACTACTTATGTATTCAATTTGTTATTGCTTTTAATAGGCTTAAATGCGTGTAATACGCCTTTAAACCCGCCAGAAGTAGTTACTAATAAATTGTTCAGGTTAGAAAATATGTTAGGAACTTGGCAACTCAAATCGGCTTCTGCGTCTATTGGTGGCGGTGTTTTGGTCATTGATGATTTATTTGACCCCGCCAAAAATCCACAAGCTGCCCAAACGGTGTGCATCAAAAATAGCTTGTTAGAACTGCGTAGAGGCGGTTTGTTTAGTGAAACGGCTGCGTGTTATGCTCCCAACGGAGGAACAGCCACAGAATCAGGAAGTTATGTCTATGAAGGCACACCAAGTAAAACAACTATTGCTTTGACGTATGAAAAAGGAAATGCAGTAATTGCAGATAGAACTTACACCGTAGAAGATTTAGTAAATGGAAATATCTTGAAACTAAGTTTTACGGCAACGCAACAAGGCATTACAGCACAGATTACTTATACGTATGAAAGGCAGTAAATTAACGAAACATTTACGTTATATAAACTATTGTACTAAAAATACTGAATAACCATGAAAAAGAAACATTTTTTATTGCTGGGTGGGCTGGTTTTGCTCTTGCTTTTTGTGGGCATTACAGATGTAGAAGCTCAATGTGCCATGTGTAGGTCTTCGGTAGAAAGCAACATTACCAACGAAAGTAGCAAAATAGGTTTGGGACTTAACAGAGGCATTTTGTATCTTTTGTCTTTGCCTTACTTATTAATTGCTACATTGGCGTTTTTGTGGTACAGAAACAGCCGATTGCAAAAACCTAAGAAATTTGGTTTGCAGTTTAGATAAATCTTGTTGATAACCGCACCCCAACCCCTCTCCATTTGGAGAGGGGCTTTTTTTGACCTTGTAAGGTCAAGATTGATGTAAATTTATTTTTACTAAGTAACGTAAGTTGCGTAGTGTACCGTACCCTTAGGCGGGGGTTGCCTCCAACTGCAAGGTTAATTTTAGCTACTTTAAAGTGTATTTTTTGTATAATAAAGATGATTATTCTATTTTTTGATTAAAAAAATTATATTCCTGACCTTGCACCCTAAAGGGTACGGTACACTACGCAACTTACGTTAAGTATTTGTAACAAATTATTTGATAAAAATAAATATTTAAACACATGATTTTCAACTATTTATACAGATTTTTACTATCAAATAATTTGTTTCAAATACTTAGTATCTTTTAATTATCAAAATTTTTTAATTAAAAATTTACTAATTAAAAATTCTTGTATTCAGCCTTTACGCTGTCCCAAGAGGCTTGTACGGCTGCTTGCAAATACATAGGGGTTATAGACAAATCTCCCGACAAGTGCAACTTTGCCGTAGCCACTACAGCCCCATACGTTAAGGCAGTAATCAGTTCTACAGGCAAGTTTTTGAGTAAACCTTGCTGCCTTCCCTCCTCCAAAAACAAAATTACAGGTAAATACGCCTGTTGATTGTTCTCTTTTGTTTGTTGCAAAATATACGGAGAGTTGGCGTACTGTTCCAAAAAGTAAAAGTCTTTTGGATTTTCTATGAAATAGGCATAGAGATTTTGCCAAAAATGAAAAAAACGGAATTGATAGTCTGCCTGTGGGTTATCTGTGGCTAAAAGAGCATTGCCCATGCGTTGCTTCACAACTACATACAACTCATTGATAAGAGTTTCTTTACCATCAAAATAATGATAGATAATGCCCGCCGAAACTCCTGCTTGTTGGGCTAATAAAGACATAGGCGTAGCATGAAAGCCGTTAGTTGTAATCAAAGACAACATAGTATCTAAAATTACTGTTCTTTTGTCGGCAATAGCTGGTTTGGTGGCTGTACTCATAAATTTTACTGAATGTTCATTCAAAATTACTTAGTTTTGTCGAAATTAATCTACAAATCTCCTATTATTTTGAAAATAAGTTAGTACAGTTGCTTGCATTTTTTAGGTAGCTTTGCAGCCTTTAACCTCATTACTCTATATTTATCATGGAAGTTTCTTTATTAGAACAGTTCAAAGAAGTCATTGCTTTTATATTGGATATGTTTTTACACTTAGATAAAAACTTAGCCAAAATCGTATCTGAATATGGTACACTCACTTATGTTATTTTGTTTATGATTATTTTTATGGAAACGGGCTTGGTTGTTACGCCTTTTCTGCCCGGCGATTCATTGTTATTTGCTACAGGTGCAATCGTGGCTTTGCCTTCAAGTAATCTCAATATATGGCTCATGGGTGTATTGCTGTTCGTAGCTGCGGTGTTGGGAGATACCGTAAACTATGCCGTAGGCAACTATTTGGGTGTCAGGGCTTTTAAACTTAATACGAGGTTTATCAAACAAGAACATTTACAAAAAACACAAGCATTTTACGAAAAACATGGTGGTAAAACTATCATTTTTGCCCGTTTCATTCCTATTATCCGCACTTTTGCTCCGTTTGTGGCAGGTGTTGGACGCATGAATTACACCAATTTTATTACTTATAATATTGTTGGCGGTTTTTTGTGGGTAAGTATTTTTTTGGCAGCAGGTTATTTCTTTGGTGAAACGCCGTTGGTTCGCAAAAATTTTACATTGGTTATTTTTGCTATTATTATTCTGTCTGTGTTACCTGCCGTCATAGAAATTTTACGAGCTAAATACAGTAAAAGTAATTCATAGGTTTCATTTTGTAAATTTATGACTCAATCAACTCATTTTTCATAGGATAGGGTTTGCGAACCCTATCCTATGAAAAATATACAATAACTTCATCATTTTATTTAAGTTCCCCCCCCCACTCATAAAATTTCACATATTTTTACAACCTTACGAAATCTCTTACGTTAATTACTTTATATTTTATTTTTACAAGTCTATTTTTCACTTATTTCCCTTCGGTTGAAACTATCTAAGGGTGATTTTGCAGGCATGTAAACCGCCACACTTTATTATTTCCTATCAAAACTCTCTCAATCTCACCGTTTAGATTGAAGTATTCTTTCCGCTACTCATTTTCACAATAATTGAGAACAGAAAGTTCTGTTGTTAGCCTTTTGCGTTGGTTCTACTTACGTAAGGAATTGTTTGTTTTCTAATCTAATTTATTGATTATGAATTTATTACAATCATTTACAAAGTAAGACTTTTCGTATGCTATTTTTTTTCACTTTCTAAAACATAGTTAAAAATCTATCAAAAATGTTTACTTTCATTAGCACCATTTTCGTCATTGGTGTATTGGTTGCCCTTTTGCCTTTTTTATTAGGCATTGTGATTATTAGTGAGTCGCAAGTAGGTATTGTAGTCAAAAAATTTTCGAGCAGTAGCTTAGACTCTGGTAAATTAGTTGCTACTAACGGAGAAGCTGGTTATCAAGCAGATACCTTAGCCCCCGGTTGGCACTTTGGTTATTTTCCTTGGCAGTATAGCGTAGAGAAAAAATCTGTGATTGTTGTGCCACAAGGCGAAATAGCTTTGATTGTAGCCAATGACGGTTTGCCTATCCCTGCCAATCGTATTTTGGGCAAAGTCGTTGATTGCAATGACTATCAAGACGGCAAATCCTTTTTGTTGAATGGTGGCGAAAAAGGTCGTCAATTAGGCATTTTAACCGCAGGTACGTACCGTATCAACACCGCCTTGTTTACAGTCATAACCCAACGTGATGCCGATTCTTATGGTATGTATTCCAATGCCTTCAATGTCTATCAAGTTTCGCCTGATATGGTGGGTATCGTAACGACTTTAGACGGTATTCCGATTGAAAATGGTGAAATAGCAGGTGCTATTATTCCAGAACATGACAACTTCCAAAATGCCCAAGCCTTTATGAGCAAAGGAGGGCGTAGGGGTTTGCAAGAACAAATTTTATTATCAGGTTCTTGGAACTTAAACCCTTGGTTTGTGCGTGTGGAGCAGGTGCAAATGACAGAAATTCCGATTGGTCGTGTGGGTGTAGTCATTTCGTATGTGGGTAAAGAACACAAAGACGTGAGTGGAGATGAGTTTAAACATGGTGATTTGGTCAATGTAGGGCATAAAGGCGTGTGGGTAACACCGTTGTATCCCGGTAAACACCCATTGAACACCAAAATTATGAAAGTAGAACTTGTACCTACGACCAACATTGTTTTGAACTGGGCAACACGCACCGAAGCACATCGTTATGACGAAAAACTAACTTCTATTACTGTAAGGTCAAAAGATGGTTTCTCTTTCAACTTAGACGTAGCACAAATTATTCACGTTGCAGCCTTAGAAGCTCCCAAAGTAATTTCACGAGTGGGTTCTATGCAAAACTTGATAGACCACGTTTTAGAGCCTATTGTGGGTAATTATTTCAGGAACTCCGCCCAAGATTACACCGTTTTAGACTTTTTGTCTAACCGTACAGAAAGGCAGAAAGAGGCTTTTAAATACATTTTAGATGCTATAAAAGTTTATGACGTGCAAGCAGTGGACACTTTGATTGGTGATATTGTACCTCCTGCCCAACTGATGCAGACACAAACAGACCGTAAAATTGCGGAGGAGCAAAAGAAAACCTACGAAGTGCAAGAGGCAGCCCAAACCCAACGCCAACAGTTGATGAAAGAAACAGCCTTAGCGGAAATTCAGGCAGAAATGGTAAAATCTGAACAAGGGGTGAAAATTGCAGAGTTACACGCCAACTCTAAGGTAAACCAAACCAAAGGGGAAGCCGAAGCCATTAAACTAAAAGCTGCGGGTGATGCCGAAGCCATGCGGTTAAAAGCTATAGCCGAAGCAGAAGCCGTAAAAGTAAAAGCAAATGCAGATGCCGAAGCCTTGAAAGTCAAAGGTTTTGGTGAGGCAGAAGCCATTAAAGCCATAGGTGATGCCAACGCCAATGCGTACCAATTAGGTGTTAATTCGTTGGGTATCAATGAATTTACTTTGCTCCAACTCATACAGATTATCGGAGAAAATAAATTGCAAATTGTTCCTAACATTCAAGTTTCTGGCGGTGGCGACAGCAAAGGCACATTGACAGAGGCGTTATTGGGTATGTTGTTGCAACAAAATGGTAAAACAACTAATCCATTGCCAAATCTTACGCCAACTGCTACTGTTGTGTCTTCAACTCAAAAAGAGCAAGACGGTAACAATGAAACTGTATAGTTTGGATAAATAAAATAAAAAAAAAGAATTGCAACTTCATTTATCCTTGATAAGCACTAATATTTTCAACAAATATTAGTGCTTTCTTCTTGTAGCCATTGAGCAAACTACGCTTTAATTTCTTTCTAAATCAAAACTAATTAGGCATTGTTACGACTTTCTTTCTAATTTCGTATCATATTTGTAGAGATGTAAGATATGATAAGAAAATTGCTACAATATCTGGGTGTATGGGTACTATTGCACTGCGTTTTTTTAGGAGCTTTTGCCCAAAAAAAGAACACAGGCAGCAATAAGGCTACTTATTTTGTAATGGACACCAATAGGGCTATGCGTGAAAATAGATTGATATTTAGCAATGTAAACCAAGTAGCTTTTTATGAAAATGATTATGAAGTAGCCCTTATCAATAAATACAAAGAAACTGGCGAAAACGATAAACTTTATACAGTATTATTCAAATATGTAACAAGTTTTGGAATAGAAAATTTTTTAGATACAAAGTGCATGAATTTCATGTGGGAGTTGGCGATTTTGTCTGAAAAACGAGGTAATTATGACTTTGCAAAAAGTTTATACAGACTCTTATTGAAACACCACAGAGGCAATATTAGTAGTATGATTCGCCATTATGACAGCCTCACACGATACGAAAAAGATAAATTTGTAGATATTCAGAAATATTATGAATTAGTTGAATTACGCAGACACATAGACACCTTAGAACCACCACAAGGAGTTTTGCTCAATATGGGCGAAGAAGTAAATTCAAAATATGAAGACTACGGCATTAGTATCTCAAAAAATAACAAAAAATTACTATTTACCTCAAAAAGAAAACGCAACGTAGGCAAAAACAGAGATTTACGCCCACAAATAGACGAGGACATTTACATTACGGACAAAGACGAAATGGATATGTGGACAAATGCCAAGCCTCTCACAGCCGTAAATACCCAATACAACGAAGGTTCTCCATGTATCACAGATGACGGAAAAACCATTATTTTTGCCCGTTGCCATGCCCCCGAAGGTTTGGGGAATTGCGATTTGTATATTACCCATAAGGAAACAGACAGCACTTGGACAGAACCTGAAAACTTGGGTGAAGATGTAAACAGTTATGCGTGGGATTCTCACCCTTCTTTGTCTATTACAGAAGATACGCTGTTTTTTGCATCTGATAGGCGAGGCGGTTTTGGCGGTATAGATATTTATTTTTCGGTGAAAGACCGTTGGGGAAACTGGAGCAAAGCACAAAACATAGGCGAAGTCATCAATACACAGAAAGATGAAGTAAGTCCGTTCATGCACGCCACTCATGGTATATTGTATTTCAGTTCTAACGGACAACTCAATAATTTTGGCGACTTTGACATTTACAAAACCTATTTGGACAAAACAGGCTGGACTGAACCGCAAAATATAGGTCCCTTAGTAAACGGTGTGGGCAGCGAAATTTATTTTACGATTGACAGCAAATCCGAAAAACTATACTATGCCAAATCTGAAATGGACAAAAGCAAAGTAAACCCCAAAGTCAAACAGTCCAAAAAATTTGATGAAAACACCGATATTTATTCGTTTCCTGTGCCAATGGAAGCCCAACCTACGGCTATTGTCAATTTTTCGGGCAGAGTAACTGAAGAAACCACAGGCGAAGTTTTTGAGGGTATGGTGGCTGTGATAGATTTGGACGACAAAATAGAAATTGCTCCTAAGTATTTGCGTGATGATGGAAGTTTTGAGTTCAAACTAATGAACCGCAAAAGGTACTTATTAATCGTACAAGGCGACAATTTTTTTAGGTTAGAAGAAGTTTTTTTCTTAGACGGAGATAAAAATGTAAACCTAAAAACCCGTAGTATCAAAGCCATTACGTTTCAGTCCATAGAATTTGATGGCGGTAGTGCCAACTTAAAGCCTGAAATGGAGAATGATTTGCACCTTATTATAGACTTTTTAGTGTCTAATCCCGATTTTACCTTACGTATTTTGGGACATACAGACGCAACAGGCAAGGCTGAAGTAAACACACAACTTTCACAAAAAAGAGCCGAAGCCATACGTAATTACATCATTTCTTACGGGAAATTAGCCCCTGAAAGAGTGCAAGCCGTAGGCATGGGCAGCAAACAGCCTATTATTTACCCCGAAAAGAACGAAAAAGACAAAAAAGTAAACAGGCGAGTAGAGTTTCATTTGCAAAGACCGAAAAAAACAACTACCACAACTACACCTGAAAACGACCCTTTTAATAACGCACCCACAGACACCCTAAAAAATGCAGAAGAAGAAATACAGAAAAAAGAGAAAGAAGAAGAAAATGGTGGTGGTTAAACACTTTTTTCAGTTTCTTACTTAGTTTTGTGCAAAAATTTACTTTATTCTTACGCCAATTTCTACAATGTATTACAGATTCTCAACCTTGCTCAAAGATAACAAGTATTTTTTTGGCGGTTTTTTGGCTTACTTATTGGTGGGCTTAGTGCTATTAGCAACTGTCCCCAAAGGGCAAGATATTTGGTTTTTTAACCGCCTACACAATCCCTATACAGATGTATTTTTCAAATATCTCACACACATAGGAGATGGACTTTTTGCAGCAGTTGTGGTTTTATTGCTATTGTGGGTTCGTTTTGCAAGTTTTCTTATAGGCTTATTGTCTTTTGCTCTTACAGGCGGTTTGGTGCAATTACTTAAAAGAGTTGTCTTTCCTGATGCCTACCGCCCACTCAAATACATGGGAGATAACATAGGATTACATTTGGTAGAAGGGGTAAGTGTGCATAGAGATTACAGTTTTCCGTCTGGACACTCGGCTACAGCTTTCATGGTTTTTTGTTTATTAGCTTTAAGTGCCAAAAATAAGTCTTGGGGTTTTGTCTTTTTATTCATAGCCATCGTAACAAGTTTGAGCCGCCCTTATTTAGTACAACACTTCTTTGAAGATACTTATGCTGGTGCTTTAATAGGTGTAAGCATTACTACATTGCTTTGGTATGTTATAGAAAATAATAAAGCCATTCGCAATAATTCTCGTTGGCAATCTAAACTCTAATACCATGAAAGTATTTTGAGAATTTAGCTTTGTTATTCTAAAAATATAACTATTATTACGCCAATAACAAAAATAAGTCATCATATTTGCAGTATAATTACTTATTTTCTAAGTTGCACAAAACATCTTAGACAAAAAGACGTAAGACATCTTACATTTATTTTCTACTATTTGAGAACATGATTACTAACGAATTTATTTTTTTTGGGGGCTTTATTGCTTTCGTCATCATAGTTTTAGCTGTGGACTTGGGGTTATTATCTCGTAAGTCGCACACTGTTTCATTCAAAGAAGCTGGCATTTGGAGTTTAGTATGGGTTACTTTTGCCTTAGGTTTCTACATGATTATCAAGCAATATGGCGACCAAATACATGGTATCCAAAGTTTTGAGCAACTCAAACAAGTCTTAGACAAATATGACCCCGAAGGTTTGGTTACAATTGTAGATGGCAATTTTGAGCAAACACTCCAAAATTATCGGGATAATATGGCATTAGAGTTTATCACAGGCTATTTATTAGAATATTCTTTGTCTGTAGATAATATTTTTGTAATTATCTTAATATTTACATCTTTCAAAGTAGAAAATCAATATTACAAAAAGGTCTTGTTTTGGGGGATTATGGGGGCTATAGTGATGCGTTTCATTTTTATATTCGTAGGAGCTACGCTTATTCACAATTTTAATTGGATTTTATACTTATTCGGTGCTTTCTTGATTTATGCAGGTCTAAAAATGTTTTTTGGAGGAGATGATGACGATGAAATAGACCAAGAAAATCACCCTGTAGTAAAATTTGCCTCAAAATATTTCTCTATCTATAGACAACCCGCAGGTGATAAGTTTTTTGTAAAAGAAGCTGGAAAAACATTCATTACGCCCTTGTTTGTTGTGGTACTTATTATTGAGTTTACAGACTTATTATTTGCTGTAGATTCTGTTCCCGCTGTTTTTGCCGTTACAGAAGACCAATACATTGTATTTTTCTCGAATATATTTGCCATTTTGGGTTTACGTTCTATGTTCTTCTTTTTGGCAAACATTATGCACATTTTCCACTATCTCAAAGTAGGCTTGGCATTCCTATTAGTATTTATTGGTTCTAAAATGTTAGCACACAAGTTCTTACACGCAATTGGTTTTAAAACAGAATATTCCCTTTATATTATCTTAGGTATTTTAGCTACAAGTGTCATAGCTTCTTTGTTGTTTCCCAAGAAGGAAGCAGCAGTAGAAAAAGAGAAAGAATTGGAGTAAAATATTGTTTATACAAAAACAAGTAAGCCTTAAAATAAAAACACCTATAAGAATGAAAATCTTATAGGTGTTTTTATTTTATTTAATATACCTAAAATCTGTACGTGGTTGTAGTTGCACCAAGTATTCGTACATCAGTTGAATGATACTCTCTACGTCTGTTTTGTCCACAGTTTCTACAGTTGTGTGCATATATTTTAGTGGCAAAGAAATTAAAGCCGATGCTACACCTGTCCAAGAATATGCAAAAGCATCTGTATCTGTACCTGTGCTACGTTCAGAAGCTAATCGTTGAAAAGGAATATTTTTAGCTTTGGCAACTTCCACAATGCTACGCAACAAATTGTTTTGTACGGCAGGAGCATAGCTTAAAACAGCTCCTTTACCCGCCTTAATATCGCCACTACGAACTTTGCTGTACATAGGCGACTGCGTATCATGGCATACATCTGTAATTAAGGCTACATGAGGCTGAATCTGCCTTGAAATCATTTCTGCTCCTCGCAAACCTACTTCTTCCTGCACCGAATTGACAATATATAAGCTATAAGGTAAATGTACGTTGTTTTCTTTGATACGGCGAGCTACTTCTGCTATCATAAAACCACCAATTCTATTGTCCAAAGCCCTACCTACCAAATACTTATTATTCAATTCTATTAAGTCAGCATCAAACGTAACTACACAACCTACATGGACACCCATTTCTTCTACTTCTTCCTTAGAAGATGCTCCACAGTCCAAGAAAATATTTTTCATGCTGGGTACTTCATCTCTTTCATCTCTGCGAACATGAATAGCAGGCCAACCAAACACCGCCTTTACAAGTCCTTTATCTGTATGAATATTGGCTCGCATAGAAGGAGCAATCAGGGCATCTGAACCGCCATTACGAACAAGATAAATATAGCCTTCATTAGTAATGTAATGAACAAACCAAGAAATCTCGTCTGCATGTGCCTCTATTACCACCTTATAATCCGTAGTATTAGGATTTACAACGGCTACGGCTGTTCCATAGACATCTGTAAAATAAGTGTCTGTATAAGGTTTTAAATAATCTAACCAAATACGTTGCCCCGAAGCCTCAAAGCCTGTAGGCGATGTATTATTGAGATAATCGTACAAAAATTTTTTGCTGATTGCGTCCATATTTTATTAATGAATGGTTAAGAAATATAGTTATATTATCTTTAAGATTTTACAAGCCTTATAATGATAAACATAAAAAATAACTCAGTATTTTTAGTTTTTTCAAAAGAACAAAATTACTTTGTAACTCAAAAAAACAAAGCCTAAAATTGTGAAAATAGTTTGGTTTACAGAAAATTATTTCCCTCGTAAGGGTGGTATGGCACAATCTTGTGATAGAATAGTACATCAACTTCGTCTTTCAGGATACGAAATAATTGTTGTGCATTTATTGACTACAGGGCAATTAAGACAAGAAACAGTACATCAAGGTCTTGATATTCATTTTCCACTAAGTAGTAATTCATCAACAATAGATGAAGGTCATGCTCTCAATTTACTATGGCTTAAAATTAAAGATTTAAAACCACAAATTGCAGTAGCTTTTGGAGGTACAATAGCTATGACAGCCACAGAAGTTTTCTCTGGATGGTGGTCTATACCTTTTGTAGTACTGTTGCGGGGTAATGACTTTGATACAGGGATTTTTTCGCATAAAAAAAGGGAAATTTTAGACCGTTGCTTAACTAAAGCTCATACAGTCTGTTGTGTAAGTATTGATAAAGTACAAAAAGTACAAAGTTTATATCCTAAAACTCGAGTTATTTTTACTCCTAATGGTATTGCAACAGACCTTTGGCGAGCTTTCGATACAGATAAGGAGAAAGCACAAACCTTACGTAAACAATATTTACCGAGTGATAAAAAAATAATCGGGCTTTTTGGGCAACTTAAGGCTAAAAAAGGGGTGCTATTTTTTTTAGATGCTTTACAATTCAGTGGTTATGCAGAACAAAGCCATTTATTAATTGTTGGAGAAATGAATACAGAATTTACAGAGTATTTGATTACAGTAAATGAAAAGATAGGCTATACATTGCAACCTTTTTTACCTCATTACGATTTAATTCCATATTATTTAGCGTGTGATGCAATAGCTATTCCTTCTTTCTATGACGGTATGCCAAATGTACTTTTAGAAGCAGGAGCTCTAGGCGTACCTATTCTTAGTAGTAATGCAGGAGGAATGCCTACCATTTTAGGAGAGAACTATCCATTTATGTTTTCAGCAGGAGATTTAGAGAGTTGTACTACTGTACTACAATTTTATTTTGAAACGTATCAAAATAAAATAATTCAAATAGCCGAAAGTATTAAACAGAATATTTTTGAAGAATTTACAGCCAAAAAAGAAGTAGAAAGGTATAAAGAAATTTTAGAAATGAGCCTAATAAATTAATTTTCTTGTTTTTTTCTTGTAATATTCATTTTATTTCTTCGTTACTTTCAAATATCACATGCGGGTGGCTAATCTTTGCAAGCAATTTACCCATGTAACCAACAAGTATTTAACACAGAATAAAAAAACATTTAATACAAAATCAAAACCCCTTATCCATTACTATTCCTAGTACGAATAAGGGGTTTACTTCATTATTTCGTGGCGGTAACCTACTCTCCCACATTTCATTGCAGTACCATCGGCGACATAGGGCTTAACTTCTCTGTTCGGAATGGAAAGAGGTGAACACCTACGCTATCCCCACCAACAAACTCTTC
>Ga0209278_1000980_pt1 | contig 18559 bp, 15 predicted proteins | sample JI81BgreenDNA_FD_187504 | JGI IMG/M metagenome (GOLD analysis project Ga0209278, IMG submission 187504) | Wastewater effluent complex algal communities from Wisconsin, to seasonally profile nutrient transformation and Carbon sequestration -... | ecosystem: Engineered > WWTP > Effluent > Algae... | reverse complement strand
CCACCTCGCCCAAGCGCACCTGCGCCCGCTGCAACGCCCAACGTGCGGCCATCAGGCCACCGTCCTTCGCGCTGTCGCTGTAGCCCAGCATCACCCACTGCAGGTCACCACGGGCCTTCAGGTGGGCGCGCCAGCGCGGATCGGCCAGCAGGTCGCGCAGGGTGTCGGGCGCGGCGGCGAGGTCGTCCACGGTCTCGAACAGCGGCGCCACGTCGAGCGGCACGCGGCCGGCGCCGTCCGCCAGCCCCGACCAGCGCGCCAAGGCCAGCACGGCGAGCGCATCCTCGGCGCTGCGGCTCATGCTGACGATGTAGACACCGAAGGCGCCAGCGCCGTAACGTGCGCGGCCTTCGATGACCGCACGGAACACCTGCCGCATCCGCAACGCGACGGGCGCGTCCTTCGGCAGGGCGCGGGCCGGCAGCGGCTGGCCGGGCTCCACCAGCGGCAGGGGCTCGTCGAGGACGGCGTGCAGTCGATCGACGCGCGCACCACGCTCGGCGTCCACGAACGCGAGCTCGCCCAGCCATTCGGCGATGGCCTGACGGTGCATGTCGGCGTGCTGTCGCAGATCGAGGGCCGCCAGGTGGAAGCCGAACGCCGCCACGCGGCGGCGCACCCGGCGCAGCGCGAACACGCCCGCATTCTCGCCCCGGTGGGCAAGCAGGCTGTCCTCGACCAGCGCGAGATCCGCATCCAGCGCGGCAGCGTCGGGGTACCCGGTGAGCCGGTCCTCGCGGGTCGCCGTCAGGCGCGCCTGCACGAGGCCGAGGAAGGCGCGGTAGGGCGTGTCCTCGTACTGCAGGGCCTGCGGCCAGCGCGCGGCATACTCCTCGAGGCGCGCCTCGAACGCGGCGTTGAAGGCCACGCGCGTGCGCGACTGCGTGAGCATCGCCTTCAGGTGCTCGAGGTCGCCGGCATAGGCCGACAGCACGCGCTGGCGCTGCTGGTGCTGGGTGGTGGCGATGGTTTCGGCGCCGACCGCAGGGTTGCCGTCCATGTCGCCGCCCACCCAGGTGGCGAAGCGCAGCATGGCCGGCAGTTCCGGCACCTGGCCGTACACCGACTCGAACGCCACCTCGAAGGCCTCGAAGAATACCGGCAGCACGCGGTACAGCGGATCAGCGAGGTAGTAGCCCACCTGCGCCGACTCATCGGCCACCGTGGGCTTCTCCGGCGCGGCGCTCTCGGTCTGCCAGCCGGCAGTCAGCGCCGTCCGGATCACTTCGCGGTCGGCACGGGCCTCGGCGGGCGTGCGCGTGCCATCGATGTCGGCGATCAGCGCCTGCGCAATCACGGCCTCTTTGTCGAGCAGCGCGCGGCGCACGGCTTCGGTCGGGTGCGCGGTGAGCACGGGCTCGATGCGCAGCGCTGGCAGCAGGGCCAGCACCTCCTCCAGTCCGATGCCTTCGTCCTTCAAGCGCTGCAGGGCGTCCTGCAAGCCGCCCGGCTGCGCGCCGCCGCCATGGCGCTGGTAGTCACGACGGCGGCGGATGCGGTGCACGCGTTCCGCCAGGTTCACCGCGGAGAAATACAGGGCGAATGCCCGGACCAGGTCGGCATGCTGCTCCGGCGGCAAGGCCGCCAAGCCCGCCTGCAGATCGGCCAGCGGCGCGGCCTCCTCGCGGCGCCGGATGGCCGCGCGGCGAACCCGCTCCACCCGCTCGAGGAAGCCGTCGCCGCCCTGGTCGGCCAGGATGTCACCGACGAGGCTGCCGAGGCGGCCCACATCCTCGCGAAGGCGGGCGTCCGTGGGCGGGAAGTCGATGTCGCGCAAACGGGCAAGCGCGGGCGAGGCAAGGCGGGGATCGGGACGGTTCATCCCCCGAATCTACCGCGTGAAGACGGAAGGCGCGCCGGTGAATACGTCTGCACGCCCGCGCACGGCGTGGCCGATCGGCCTGCGTCCGGGCATGACCATCGGACTACAGGCCGGGAGCGCCCCGCCGGTATCCTCTCGCCCCCTGTCCGTTCCGCCGAGCCTGACCCTGTGAAGATCCGCCTTGCCCCGAGCCGACTCGCCATGATCGTCGCTGCCGCCCTTGCCGCCACCGCCTGCACCAAGCCCGCCGAGGCCCCGGTGGCCGACGCCGCCCCGGCCGACGCCGCTGCCGTGAATGCCGGCAACCCGTTCTTCCAGGCCAGCACCCTGCCCTACCAGGCGCCGGACTTCGCCGCCATCAAGGACGAGCACTACAAGCCCGCCCTCGAGGAGGGCATGACCCAGCACCTGGCGGAGGTCCGTGCGATCGCCGACAACGCCGAGGCCGCCACGTTCGAGAACACCATCGTCGCGATGGAGAAGAGCGGCGCCGTCCTGCAGCGCACGCTGGCGGTCTTCTTCGGCCTCGCGTCTGCACACACCAACGACACCATCCAGGCGGTCCGCGCCGAGATGGCACCGAAGCTGGCCCAGCACGAGGACAGCATCTACCTCGACGGCCCGCTGTTCGCCCGCGTGAAGTCGCTGTACGACGCCCGCGACACGCTCGGCCTCGACGCCGAGTCGGCCCGCCTGCTCGAACGCACGTACAAGGCCTTCGTGCGCGCCGGCGCCCCGTTGGACGAGGCCGGGAAGGCCCGCCTGCGCGAGATCAACGCCCGCGAGAGCACGCTGACCACCGAGTTCAGCGACAAGATCCTCGCCGCCACCAATGCCAACGCCGTCGTCGTCGACAGCGCCGAGGCGCTGAAGGGCTTCTCCGAGGCCGACATCGCCGCCGCGGCCGCCGCCGCCAAGGCCATGGGCCAGGACGGCAAGTGGGCCATCACCCTGCAGAACACCACCCGCCAGCCGGCGCTGGTGAGCCTCGAGGACCGCGCCCTGCGCGAGCGCGTGTGGCGCGCCTCCGCCGAACGCGGCACGCAGGCCGGGAACGACACCCGTCCGATCGTGCTCGAGCTGGCCAAGCTGCGCGCCGAGAAGGCCACGCTGCTGGGCTTCCCGAACTGGGCGGCCTACGTGCTCGACGACCAGATGGCGAAGACGCCGGAAGCGGCTTACAAGATCCTGACCGACCTCGTCCCGCAGGTCGCCACCAACGCCCAGGCCGAGGAAGCCGAGATCGCCAAGGCGATGGCGGCCGATGGCGTCGAAGGCCCGGTGCAGCCTTGGGATTGGGAGTACTACGCCGAGAAGGTCCGCGCGGCGCGCTACGCCATCGATGCCGCCGAGGTGGCGCCGTACTTCGAGCTCGACCGCGTCTTCAATGACGCGATGGGCTATTCGATGAACCAGCTGTTCGGCGTCACCTTCAAGCCACGCCCGGATCTGCCGGTCTACCACCCGGACGTCAAGGCCTATGAAGTGTTCGACGCCGACGGCAGCTCGATCGGCCTGTTCTACGCCGACTACTTCGCGCGCCCGAGCAAGCGCGGCGGCGCCTGGATGAGCAGCTACGTGCCGCAGAGCACCCTGCTCGGCCAGAAGCCGGTGGTCGTCAACGTGATGAACATCCAGAAGGGCGCCGACGGCCAGCCGACGCTGCTCTCCTTCAGCGAGGTCACCACCCTGCTGCACGAAGTCGGCCACGCCCTGCACGGCCTGTTCGCCAACACCAAGTACCCGAGCCTCTCCGGCACCTCGGTGTCGCGCGACTACGTGGAGTTCCCCTCGCAGTTCCTCGAGGACATCGCCCTTGATCCGACCGTGCTGGCGAACTACGCCAAGCACTACCAGACGGGCGAGCCGATCCCGGCCGAGCTGATGCAGAAGGTGATCGACGCCGGCGACTTCAACCAGGGCTTCGACTCCGCCGAATACATCGCCTCGGCCCTTCTCGACCTCGACTGGCACACGCTGACGGCCGACCAGATCCCGGCCGACGTCGCCGCCTTCGAAAAGGCCTCGCTGGAGCGCCACGGCCTGGCGATGAACGCCATCCCGCCGCGCTACAAGAGCACCTACTTCGCCCACACCTTCGCCGGCGGCTACTCGGCCGGCTACTACGCCTACCTGTGGGCGGAAGTGCTGGCGGCCGACGCCTATGCCGTCATGCAGGAGCGCGGTGGCCTCACCCGCGAGAACGGTGATGCGGTGCGTCGCGAGGTGTACTCGGTGGGCAACACCCGCGAGCCGATGGAGAGCTACCGCGCCTTCGCCGGCCGCGACCCGCAGGTGGACGCGCTCCTGAAGCGCCGCGGCCTGCAGTAAGCGGCATGCCGGGGAGCGGCGCTTCGACGTCGCTCTCCCGGGTCGCGCATGCCCCATGACAAAGGCCCGCATCGCGGGCCTTTGGTTTTCACGATCCGCTGATGCGCGGGCGTGCCGCGACTCAGCCCTTGCCGCAGCAGGCCTTGAACTTCTTGCCCGAGCCGCAGGCGCAAGGGTCGTTGCGGCCCGGCGTGGCGTCCTTGCGCACCGGCTGCTTCGGCGTCTTGCGCTCAAGGCCACCGGCATACAGGTCGTTCAGCACCGCAGGCAGCTGGCCGACGATGGCCAAGCGGCCCTCGTGGCCCGGCTCCTCGATGCCTTCGCCGCCGGACAGCGACTGGATGAGGTCCAACGCCTCGGTGACCCACTCGTCCTTCGCTTCCCACTCGCCCCACTCGAACTCGTGGAAGCCCACGGCTTCGAGGAAACCATCGGCCCACTCCGCCGCCACCGGAATATCGTCGGCCGGCGGGGCTTCGCCGTCTTCCGGCACCCAGATGAAGGGCATGTCCTGGTCGGTGAAGTCCTCCTCGCCCAGCTTCACGCGGCGCTCGACCGCGGCCTTGAGGTGCAGGATCGGCGCGTAGTGCTCGTCGCGGTCGCGGGGGTTCTCCCAACGCGGCTCCTTGCCCCACACGCGCGGCATCCAGTCGGCCTGCGCGATCGGCTCGGGCGAGACCGTCACGCCCGACAGGAACCCGTCGAGCTGCTCGAGGCTCATGCCGCCGAAGGGGATGGCGCGGCTTTCCAACAGCTGGGCCAGCGCTTCGGCATCGGCATCGGTGAACACAGTGGCCATGGCGCGCTCCGGCGGGTTTCGGGGCGCGCAGTATGCGCGACGCCCCGCGCCGCGGCCACGCCGCCTCAGTAGGCGAACTCGCGGAATAGCGGATCGATGCTGCCGTTCCACTCGCCGTGGAACAGCTCGAGCTTGCGCTCCGCGGCGGTCTGGTTGGCCAGCGCCATCTCGATCAGCGGCTCGAGGTAGACCGCCTCGCTCGCGCCGCTGCGGTTCAGGCGCGCACGACGCTTCAAGCCGGCCTCGCTGATCTTCAGCGATTCCAGGGCGAGCTCGCGCATCGTCGCCGCGCGGAAGGGCAGCTGGAAGCCGTGGCGCGGCACGCCGTCGCGGAGCGCGTGGCGCTCTTCGAGCGTGAAATCCTTCACGAGGTCCCAAGCGGCATCGAGCGCCGCGTCGTCGTACAGCAGGCCCACCCAGTAGGCCGAGAGCGCGCAGATGCGGTTCCACGGGCCACCGTCGGCGCCGCGCATCTCGAGGTACTTCTTCAACCGCACCTCCGGGAACGCGGTGGTGAGGTGGTCGCTGAAGTCGCTCATCGTCGGGCGTTCGCCCGGCAGCACGTCGAGCCGGCCGTCCATGAAGGCGCGGAAGCTCTTGCCCGCGGCGTCGATGTACTGGCCCTTGCGATAGACGAAGTACATCGGGACGTCGAGCAGGTAGTCGACGTAGCGCTCGAACGAGAACCCGTCCTCGAACACGAAATCGAGCAGGCCGGTGCGGTCCGGGTCGGTGTCGGTCCAGACGTTGCTGCGGAAGCTCATGAAGCCGTTGGGCTTCCCTTCGGTGAAGGGCGAATCCGCGAACAGCGCCGTGGCCACCGGCTGCAGCGCCAGCGACACGCGGAACTTCTTCACCATGTCGGCCTCGCTCGAGAAATCGAGGTTGGTCTGGATGGTGCAGGTGCGCGTCATCATGTCCAAGCCGAGCGAGCCCACCTTCGGCATGTACTCGCGCATGATCTTGTAGCGGCCCTTGGGCATCCACGGCATCTCATCGCGGCGCCATTTGGGCTGGAAACCCATGCCGAGGAAGCCCAGCCGCAGCGGGTCGGCCGCAGCCTTCACTTCATAAAGGTGCTGCGCGGTCTCCCGGCAGGTCTCATGCACGTCGACCAGCGGTGCGCCGGAGAGCTCCAGCTGGCCCGCGGGCTCGAGGGTGACCGAGGCCTTGTCCTGCACCAAGGCGATCAGGTGGCCGTTCTCTTCGACGCGCTCCCAGCCGAACTTCGCGATCCCTTCCAGCAGGGCGCGGATGCCGCGTTCGCCTTCGTAGGGGATGGGCTTGAGGTCCTCGAGCCGGAAGCCGAACTTCTCGTGCTCGGTGCCGATGCGCCAATCGGCCGGCGGCTTGCTGCCCGAGGCGAGGTGATCGATGAGCTGCGCACGGCCCTCGATGGGCGTGGTCTTCTCGGCACTCGGTCCGGACATGGGTGAAGCCTTGGCAGGGGAGACAGCGACGATGGGGGCGACGCGTGAAGACCGCAAGGCGGCCCGTCACTCGGCCTTCGCAAGCCCCAGCCAACCGCTGACCACGGCGCGCGCCTCGTCGACGCCCAGTTTGTCGGGCGACGAGAACAGCTGCGCCGAAGCCACGCCGCCGAGTTCCTTGCGGACCTTCGCCAAGGTCTGCGCCTGGTCGCTGCGCGAGAGCTTGTCGGCCTTGGTCAGGAGCACGTGGCAATTGAGGTTGCGGCGGAACGCGAAATCCACCATCTGCCGGTCGTAATCCTTGAGCGGATGGCGGCTGTCCATGACCACCACGAGGCCCGTCAGTGCCTGCCGGCTCTGGAAATAGCCCTCGATGAAGGCCTTCCAGTGCTCGCGCAGGTGCAACGGCACCTCGGCGTAGCCGTAGCCCGGCAGGTCGACGAGGTAACGCTCCGGCCGGACCTGGAAATACACCAGCTGCTGGGTGCGCCCCGGGGTCTTCGAGGTGCGCGCCAGACCATTGCGCTGGCAGATCGCGTTCAACGCACTGGACTTGCCCGCGTTCGACCGGCCGGCGAACGCGACCTCCTGCCCCGTATCGGCCGGCAACTGCTCGGGCAGGTGCGCCGCCTTGAGGTACTCGGCGGTCTGCAGGTGGTTGGTGGCCATCGGGGCTCCTCGCGCATTCGGCCGCAGAGTGTGGGGGTTGGCGGCCCACCCCGGAAGCCCGCCGAGCCCCCGGCGTCCCGGCGATGCGGTCTTCGTTGACCCACCGCCGAGCCGGCTGGGATAATCCGCCGTCCTGCCGAGGCCTCGCCGCCCCGGCCCAGTTCCGTCTCACCTGCATTGAACACCGGAGTGTCCGCATGACGCTGAAGCGCATCCTTGCCGTTGGAGCCGCCGTGGGAACGGCGCTCGCCCTGGCCGGCGTCGCGATCGCCCAGTCGACCGAAGCCCCGGCCGCTGCGGTCATGCCTACCGAGGAAGCGCCCGTCGCGGTCGCCGCCGAGCTGCCGGCCGAAGGCCCGGCCAACCCGGGCGACGCCACCGCGGGCGAAGCCAAGGCCGCGGCCTGCGCCGCCTGCCACGGCGCCGATGGCAACGCCGCCGACCCGCAGTACCCGAACCTCGCCGGCCAGCACGAGCACTACATCGCCCGCCAGCTCGCCCTGTTCAAGAGCGGCGAGCGTGACAACGCGATCATGCTCGGCTTCGCCGCGATGCTGTCGTCGCAGGACATGCGCGACATCGGCGCCTACTTCGCCAAGCAGGCCCCGCGTGCGGGCGTTGCCGACGAAAGCCTGATCACCGAAGGCCCGAACGCCGGCCGCAAGTTCTACGAGGTCGGGCAGAAGCTCTACCGCGGCGGCGATCCTGCCCGCGGCATTCCGTCCTGCGCCGCCTGCCATGGCCCGGCTGGCGCGGGCGTGCCCGGCCCGAGCTGGCCGGCGCTCCGCGCGCAGCATGCGCAGTACACCGCGGTGCAGCTGCGCGCCTTCCGCGATGGCGCCGTGTGGGGCAAGGATGCCAACGCCAACGCCATCATGTCGGCGGTCGCCCGCAACCTGACCGATGAAGAGATCGACTCGCTGGCCAGCTACCTGCAGGGCCTGCACGACCTTCGTGACGCGGCCCCGGCGGCCGCCAGCGCGGCGCCCTGAACCGCGGCGGGAACTTTCCTCCCGCCCCGCGTTCCGAACGTCCCAGCCGGCGGCCCACCGCCGGCTTTTCATTTCCGACCCGAGGATTCCCGATGCTCCGCTCGCTCGCCCTGCTTGCCGCCCTTGTCGTTCCCGGTCTCAGCGTCGCCCAGGCCGCGGCCAGCGCACCGCGCCTCGGCACCGATTACGAAGTCATCTCCCCGGCGCAGCCGACCTTCGGCGCCCCGGGCAAGATCGAGGTGGCCGAAGTCTTCAGCTACCACTGCATCCACTGCGCCGACTTCCAGCCCTATGTGAACCGCTGGAAGGCCCGCCTGCCGGCCGACGTCCGCCTGACCTACGTGCACGCCGCGTTCGGTGGCGCCATCGACAACCTCGCCCGCGGCTTCTACGCCGCCGAGACGCTGGGCGCCACGGAGCGCACGCACGACGCCTTCTTCCGCGCCTTCCACGTCGACCGCAAGATCACCACCGGCAGCCCGGACGAAGTCGCGGACGTCTACGCCAGCCTCGGCCTCGACCGCAAGCAGGTGCTCGACACGATGAACAGCTTCGGCGTCACCTCGAAGGTGAACCGCGCCAAGCAGTTCGCGCAGCGCACCGGCGTCAACGCCACGCCGACCATCATCGTCGCCGGCAAGTACCGCGTCAGCGCCACCGCCGACCGCGGCTTCGACGGCATGCTGCAGACGATCGACTACCTCGTGGCCCGCGAGCGCGCCGCCGCGCCGGCTCGCCCGGCCGCAGCGCCCGCCGCCGCGCCGAAGCCCGCCCCGGCCCGCTGAGCCCACGCCCCTGCGCCTGCTGAGCGCCAATATCCAGGCCGGCCACAGCACCCGCGCCTACCGCGATTACGTGGTGCGGGGCTGGGGCCACGTGCTGCCGAACGGCAAGCAGCGCAACCTCGATGCGCTCGCGGCGCTGGCCCGCCCCTTCGATATCGTCGGCCTGCAGGAAAGCGACCCCGGCAGCCTGCGTTCCGGGTTCACCAACCAGACCCAAGCCCTCGCCGAACGCGGGGGCTTTCCGTTCTGGAGCCACCAGCCGAACCGCCGCGTCAGCCGCATCGCCAGCAGCGCCAACGGTTTGCTGTCGCGCGTCGCGCCTGCCACGGTGTTGGATTACGCCCTACCCGGCCGGCTGGGCGGCCGGGGCGTGATGCTCGCCCGCTTCGGCGAAGGCGAAACCGCCTGGACGCTGGCGGTCACCCACCTGTCGCTCGGCGTCGCCTCGCGCCGGCAGCAGCTCGATTTCCTCGGCGAGCTGCTCGCCGACGAGACGCGTCTCGTGCTGATGGGTGATTTCAACTGCCCGGCCACGTCGCGCGAGTTCGAAGGCCTGTACCGGCGCACCGCGCTGATGCCGCCGCCCGAGCCGATCGCGACCTTCCCGAGCTGGGGCCCGACGCGCTCACTCGACCACGTGTTCACGGCAGGCTTCCGGGTGAACGAGTACCGGGCGATCCCGGCAGCGGGCTCGGATCACATGGCCGTGGCGGTGACGCTGGAACCGCTCGGAAACGTCTCGCCCGCGGCGGCTTGAGGCCGCGTCAGGGCCACAGCAGCGCCACGCCCACCGACGCCAGCGCGACGGCGAAGACCCGCGCCAGCGCCACGCCGCTCAGCCGATGCGCGAGGCGCACGCCGTAGGGCGCCGCGAACCAGGCACCGAGGCCGATGCCCACCGCGGCCGGCACATGCACGTGGCCGACCATGCCGAAGGCCTTCGTCGCCGCGGCCGCACCCGACGGCGGCGCCGCGCCGATCGACGGCACCAGCGCGTACGTCGCGGCACTGGCCAGCGCGATCACCACGCCGCAGGCGGAAGAGGTGCCGACGGCGCGCACCGTCGCGACGCCGCGCGACACCAGCAGCGGCACGGTAAGGCTGCCCCCACCGATGCCCACCACCGCCGACACCGCGCCGATCACGCCGCCGGCGAACCCCAACCACGGCCCACGCGGCACGGGAGCGATGACCGAATCGCCCGGCGCGGTGGCGGACGTGGGGCGCGTCGGCCACGCCATGCGCGCGGCCATGAGCAGGCAGAACGCACCGACCAACGTGGCGAGGGTCTCGCCGTCGACGCCGATCGCCCACACGCTGCCGGCCACGCCGCCCAGCACCAGTCCGGGCGCCAGCCAGGCCACCGTCGGCCACAGCACGCTGCCGCGCTTGCGATGCGCGTTCGCCGACGCGCTGGCGGTGACGATGATCGACGCCAGCGAGGTGGCCAGCGCCACGTGCATCACCGCCTCCGGCGGCACGCCGAACAGCGGCAACACGGCCACCAGCGCCGCCACCAGCACGATGCCGCCACCGATGCCGAGGAGCCCGGCGAGTCCACCGGCCACGATCCCGAGCAGCGGGAAGACCGCCCACGCGAGCTCAGGCATGACAGGGCTCCGCTACACTGCCGGACATGCGCATTCTCTTCCTTTCACTGGCCGTCTTCGGCGGCATTGTCGCGGCAGGCGGCGCTCGCGGCGAGTCCGCCGCCGCGCGTCGCGCCGAAGTGCAGGCGGCCTTCGAGGCCGCCGATCGCGGCCAGCTCACCTTGGCGGACGTCGCCCGCCTGCAATCGCATCCGCTGTCCGGCTGGCTCGAAGTGCTGGTGCGCGAGCGCGACGTGGGCGGCATCAGCAACGAGCGGCTGGGCAGCCTGCTGGAGGACCTGGGGCCGCAACCCGCCGCCACGCGCCTCCGCCACGCTTGGCTGCGCCGCGCGGCCGCCGAAGGCCGCTGGGCGGATTTCCTCGCCCACGAGCGCCCCGGTGGCGACGTCACACTCCAGTGTTTCGCGCTGCAAGCGAAGCTCGCCACCAACGCCGTGGATGCCGCCTGGGTGCAGGCCGCCACCGGCCTCTGGCTGAGCGCCGATTCGCAACCGGACGCCTGCGATCCCGTGTTCACCGCGCTGGCCCAGCGCGGTGAACTCACCCCCACCCTGCGCTGGCAGCGCATCGAGCTGGCCGCCCGCGCCGGCAACACCGGGCTGATGCGTGCGGCGGCACGCAACCTTCCGGACGCCGAGCTGGCGCTGATCCGCGACTACGCGGCCTTCATCGACGCGCCGCATGCACGCGCCGGCCAGTGGCCGAAGGACGCCCGCAGCCGCGCGATGGCCGAGATCGGCCTGTCGCGCCTCGCCCGTCGCGACGCCGGTGCAGCCGAACGCGCCCTCGCCGCGAATGCCGGCCTGCTGCCCGCCGACAGCCGCGAACACGGGGCCGTGCGCGCCGCGATCGCGCTCTGGACGGCCGCCAGCTACGGCACCGAATCCGCTCGCCGCCTCGCCGCCGTGCCCGACGCCGCCTTCGACGAAGCCCTGCACGGCTGGGCGGTGCGCGAGGCGCTGGCGCGCGGCGACCGCGCCGGGGCGCTGAAGGCCATCGAGCGCATGCCCGCCGCGCTTCGCGCCACCGCGCAGTGGCAGTACTTCGAAGCGCGGCTGCGCGAGGACCTCGGCGATGCCGCAGCGGCCGCGCCGCTGTTCGCCGCCGCCGCCAAGAGCCCGACCTTCCACGGCTTCCTCGCCGCCGACCGCGCCGGCACGCCCTATGCGCTGTGCCCGCGCAACCCGTCGGATGACGCGCGCCTCGGCCGCGACGTCGAGCGCAACGCCGCACTGGCCCGCGCCATCGAACTGTTCCGCATCAAGCGCCCCGCGCTGGCCGCGCTGGAGTGGCAGGCGGCGGTCGAGCGCATGGACGACACGCGCCGCGTGCTGGCCGTGCAGAAGGCCATGCAGGCGCGCTGGTACGACCGCGCGCTGTTCGGCATGCCGGCGAATCCGCAAGCCTTGCAGTACTACACGCTGCGCTTCCCGCTGCACCACGAGACGTTGATCCGTCGCGAGTCCCGCAAGCACGGCCTCGAGCCCTCGCTGGTGGCGGCGCTCACTCGCGCCGAGAGCGCCTTCATGCCGGACGCGCGCTCGCCTGCCAACGCGCGCGGCCTGATGCAGCTCCTGCCGTCGACGGCGGAAGGCGTGTCGCGGCGCCTCGGCCTGCCGTGGCAGGGCGCGGACAGCCTGTTCCGGCCCGAGGTGAACGTGCCGCTCGGCACCGCCTACCTGTCGCAGCGCATTGGCGACAACGGCGGTCTCGCCTACCGCGCCATCGCCGCGTACAACGCGGGCCAGGGCGCGGTGCAGCGCTGGATGGCCGCGCGTCCGGCGCTGCCGGCGGATTACTGGATCGAGACCATCCCGTTCAAGGAAACCCGCGAGTACGTGCCGCGCGTGCTGGCCTTCAGCGTGATCTACGACTGGCGCTTGGACGGCCGCACCCGTTCGTTGACCGATCGCCTCGAAGGCCGCGATGCGAACAGCCCGCGGCAGTTCAGCTGCCCCACGCCGCCCGACGCCTTGGCGTCCGCGGCGAACCCCACCGCCCGTTGAAGAAGCGACCATGAAAATCACCCTGCTCGGCGCCACCGGTTTCGTCGGCCGCGTCCTCCTCGCCCGCCTGGCGCAGGAGGGCCACCAGCTCACGGTGCTGTCCCGCAATCCGCACGCCCACCTCGTGCGCCTGCTGCCGCCCGGCACCCGCGTGGTGACCGGCGACGTCTACGACCCGGAACTCCTGCAGGCGAACTTCGCGGGTGTCGACGCCGTCATCAACCTCGTCGGCATCCTCAACGAAGCCGGTGACAACGGCCGCGGCTTCCATCGCGCCCATGTGGCGCTGACCAAGCTCGTCGTTGCTGCCTGCCAGCTTTCGGGCGTGAAGCGCCTGCTGCAGATGAGCTCGCTCAACGCCGGCCGCGGCGACAGTTTCTACCTGAAGACCCGCGGCGAGGCCGAGGCCGCCGTCAAGGCCAGCGTGCTGGATTGGACGATCTTCGAACCCTCGGTGATCTTCGGCATCGGCGACGGCTTCTTCTGCCGCTTCGCCGAGCTGCTGAAGCTCAGCCCGGTGCTGCCACTGGCCAAGGCCGGCACGCGCTTTGCTCCGGTCTATGTCGGTGACGTGGTGGAAGCGATGCGCCGTACCCTGCATGACCGAAGCACCGTCGGGCAGGTTTACGAGCTTTATGGCGCCGATGTGATGACGCTCGGCGAGCTCGTGCGCCTCACCGCGCGGCAGCTCGGCTTGAAGCGCGTGGTCGTCCCCCTGCCGGACGCGCTGGCGCGCCTGCAGGCTTTCGCCTTCGACTTCGTGCCCGGCAAGCCGTTCTCCTCCGACAACTACCGCTCGCTGAAGCTCGATTCCGTCGGCGCCATCGACGGCCTGCACCAGCTCGGCATCGAGCCGACGCGCATCGGCCAGCAGCTCGCCACGATCCTGGGCTCGCCGGCCGAAAAGCAGCCGCGCTATGACCGCTACCGCAGCGCGGCCCGCTGACGCTCGCATCTACCTCGTGGGCGGCGCCGTGCGCGACGCCCTGCTGGGCCGTGCGCCCGGCGATCGCGACTGGGTGGTGGTCGGCACCGATGCCGAAGCCATGCGCGCGGCGGGTTTCCGGACGGTCGGGGCCGATTTCCCGGTGTTCCTGCATCCGGCCACCGGCGAGGAATACGCGCTGGCCCGCACCGAGCGCAAATCCGGGCGCGGCTACACCGGCTTCGTCGTCCATGCCGATCGCTCGGTGACGCTCGAAGACGACCTGCGTCGCCGCGACTTCACCATCAATGCGATGGCGCAGGCGGACGACGGCACGCTGGTCGATCCGCTGGGCGGCCGCGCCGACCTCGACGCCCGCGTGCTTCGCCACTGCAGCCCGGCCTTCGCCGAAGACCCGCTGCGCGTGCTTCGCGCGGCGCGCTTCATGGCGCGCTTCGCCCCGCTCGGCTTCCGCGTGCACGAGGACACGCTCGCGCTGATGCGCGGCATGGTCGAGGCCGGCGAACTCGCCCACCTCGTGCCCGAGCGTGTCTGGCAGGAGCTGAAGCGCGCGCTCGGCGAAGCCCAACCCTCCGCCTTCCTGCAGACGCTGCGCGCCTGCGGGGCGCTGGCCGTCGTGCTGCCCGAGGTCGACGCGCTCTACGGCGTGCCGCAGCGCGCCGAGTACCACCCCGAAATCGACACCGGCGTGCACGTCGAGATGGTCGTCGACATGGCGGCGCGCCTCGCGCCCGGCGACACCGCGATCGGCTTCGCCGCGCTCACGCACGATCTCGGCAAGGCGCTGACGCCCGCCGAGGTCCTGCCGCGCCATCCGATGCACGAGCACGCCGGCTTGAAGCCACTGGCGGCGCTGTGCGCGCGACTCAAGGTGCCGAACGCCGAAACCCAACTCGCCACCGACGCCTGCCGCGAGCACCTCAACGTGCACCGTTTCGACGAACTGCGCGACGCGACGGTGCATGAACTGATCGAACGCTGCGGCGGCTTGCGCCAGGGTTCGCGGATCGAGGCGCTCGCCCTCGTCTGCGAGGCCGACAAGCGCGGGCGTCTCGGCCACGCCGAATCCGACTACCCACAGGGCCGGGCTCTGCGCGCCTGCCGCGATGCCGCCCTGACCTTGCAGGCCAAGGACGTGATGCGCGAAGGCCTTGCAGGCCCCGCCATCGGCGAGGCCTTGAAGAAGGCCCGCATCGCAGCGATCGGCGCCGCGCGTCGCAGCCTCAGCGGCGGAACCGCGCCTCCAGCCACGCCGGCAGGTTGAGCGCGAGCCCGAGCACCGTGCCGAGGCCCACGCCGACGACGTTCGCCACGAGGTCGAGGCCGTCGCGCTGGCGGTCCACGGTGAACGCGCCCTGCGCCCATTCCATCGCGGCACCGAGCACCAGCAGCGAAAGCAGGGCCCGTCGCCGCCCTGCCGTCGTCGCGAAGCAGCCCATCGCCCACCACGCCAGTGCGGCGTAGGCCATCGCGTGGTTGAGCTTGTCGGCATGCGGGAACAGCGGCACCGCCCCGGGCACCGCGGGCCCAAGCGACAGCACCACGCAAACGATCCAACCCAGCGCCCACAGCGCGAGCCACGCGCCGCGCCAGCGCACGCCGTCGACGGACAAGGCCGCCCCGCCGCTCACAGCCGCCTCGACAGTTCGCCGAAAGCGAACGCCGCCGAGAGGTCGACGTCGCGGGTGAAGCCCATCACCTGGAAGCGCTCGCCCATCTCGCCGGGCATCGTCAGCTTTCGAATCTCGTTGATTCGGCGATGCCGTTCGCGGTCATCCGCCAAGGCCTCCGCCTCGGCGATGCGCTGCGGCAGGCCATTGGCGATCAGGAAGCTCGACTGGCTGCAGTAACCGGCGAAGTCGAAACCCGCATTCGTGCCGGCTTCGGCCAGCGCGGTGAAATCGACGAAGGCGGTGATGTCCTGCAGACCGGGCAGGAAGAACGGATCGCCGTGCGCACGGTGGCGGTAGTGGCAGACGAGGGTGCCGTCGTCGCGCTCCGGCAGGTAGAACTCGCGGCGCGGGTAGCCGTAGTCGACGAACAGCATCGCGCCCTGCTTCAGCAGGCCGCCGATCGCCTGGATCCAATACGGCAATTGCGGCAGCACCTCCGAGCGGTAGCCGTCCGGCAGCGGCGCGCCGATCGTCCGCTCGATGTGTCGGACCGCCGCGCGCACCAAGGCGTCGGCGGGCTGGTCGACGCGGATGAACCCCCCGTTCGCATCGAGGCTCACGAACTCCTCGTACACCTCGCCGTCGTGGGTGGCGAAGCGCGTGGTTGGCAGCGCATCCAAGACTTCGTTGGCGAACAGCACGCCGGACCACTCGCCTTCCGGCGGGCCGTCCAGCCAATCGCAGCGCGCGAAGACGGCCGGCGGCAATTGCTCGCGCAGCCGCTGCTGCTGGCGCTGCCGCAGGTCGGCGCTCGGCTCGAGGATGGCGTAGCGCTCCGGCAGCACGCCCAAGCGCTCGGCATGCTGCAGGAAGGCCACCGCGAATGCTCCGCTGCCGCCGCCGAGTTCGAGGAAGCCCGGATGCGGCAGGCCGCGCAGCACCGGCGACACCGCCTCGCAAACGCATTCCGCGAACACGTTGCCCAGTTCGGGCGAGGTGACGAAATCGCCGGCTTCGCCGAACTTTCTCGCCCCGGCGCTGTAGTAGCCCAGCCCGGGGGCGTACAGCGCGAGTTCCATGAAGCGCGCGAACGGAATCGCACCGCGCTCGTGGCGGATCGCCGCCCTCAGGAACTCGACCAGTCGCGCGCTGTGTTCGCGCGCCGCGGCGCCCGGCTCGGGCAGGCCGAAAGTGCTCATCAATCCGCTCGTCGTGAATCAGGCGCCAAGGATACCGCCCCGGCCTGCACGTCCGGCCGACGGGCGGTGGGGGCATGATGTCCGCGTCGCCCGAACCCGATGCCGATGAGCCCCGAACCCCGCCTCCCGCCGTCCTCCGCGACCGCCCCCGTTGCCTTCGTCACCGGCGCCGCCAAACGCGTCGGCGCAACCATTGCGCAGCATTTGCACGCGCACGGTTTCGACCTCGTGTTGCACCATCGCGCCTCGCCGGCCGAGGTCGAGGCGCTGGCGGCAAGCCTCGAGTCCGCCCGGGCCGGCAGCACGCTCGTCGTGCAGGCGGAACTGGGCGACACCGCGCGCCTGCCGGGCCTCGTCGATGCCGCGATCGCGCGCTTCGGCCGCCTCGATGCGCTGGTGAACAACGCCTCGGCCTTCCACCCGACGCCCATCGGGCAGGCCTCCGAGGCCGACTGGGACGCGCTGTTCGACAGCAATGCCAAGGGCCCGTTCTTCCTCGCCCAAGCCGCGGCGCCGCACCTGCGCGCCCGCGGTGGCGCCATCGTCAATCTCGTCGACGTGTACGGCGAGCGCCCGCTCGCGAGCCACACGATCTACTCGATGGCCAAGGCGGCCAACGCGATGCTGGTGAAGTCGTTGGCGGTCGAACTCGGCCCCGAGGTGCGCGTCAACGGCGTGTCGCCCGGCGCCATCCTGTGGCCGGACTCGGGGAAGTCCGAAGCGGCCAAGGCGGCGATGCTGGCCAAGACCGCCCTGAAGCGCGTCGGCGCGCCGGAAGACATCGCCGAGGCCGTGCGCTGGTTGCTGCAGGACGCCCGCTACACCACGGGCCAGATCCTCGCGGTGGACGGCGGACGCCTGCTGAACCTCTGAACCCGCGACCCGGCGCGAGGCCGGGCCGCGACACGATTCACTTGTGGCGGAAGGCACCCTGCAGCGCCGGGCCGTCGAAGCCGACCGGCGCCTGCCCGTCCACGGCGAAGCGGTACACCGCCGCTTGGTAAATGCCCGCCAGCGCCGCCTGCGTCACCGCCAGCGCGATCACCGCGATCACCACCAGCGCCCCGACGATGATCGCCGCCGTCGCGCCGGCCGTCAGCGCGGCCGCGACGATGAGGCCGGCACCCACCAGGATCACCGCCAGCGTCAGCAGGCCGAAGGCGAATCCGAGGCCCACGTTGCCGATCAGGTTCTCGCCCCAGCTCTTCTTCAGCAAGCCGAAGCTCGCCTTGATCGCATCGATCGGACCGACGTTCTGCGCCACCAGCACCGGCACCACCAGGAAGGTCGAGACCGTCCAAGCCGCACCGAGCAGGCGCGCCACCATCGCACCCAGCCATTCGCTGCGCTGTTCCAGCGCCTTGATCAGCAGGCCGACCACGGCCGCGATCACCGCGTAACCGACGATTGCACCGAAGCGCTCGCGGGCGATGCGCAGGCCGTCGGCCACGGTCGGGTCACCGCCCTCGAGACGGATCAGGGCCGCGCCGACCAATGCACTGTTGAAGAAGAAAATCACCGTGAACTGGGTGACGTAGAACAGGAAGCCCACGACGATCGACGCCGCCCCGGCACCGCCATCGAACAGGCCCGACAGGAAGCTCGGTACCAGAAAGGTGGCCGCCACCAGCATCGCGGCGATCGACGAGATCACCGGGAACCACAGCAGCTCCTTGTCGGCGCGGAGGACGGCGGCGCTGGCCTTCACGAGGGACCAGCTGCGGGTGAATTTGTCGAACATGGGGCGCTCCGGGGGGTGATTCACGCCAGTATCACGGCATCCGCGCTGCCGCGGTACTGACGAAGGTCACCCGAGGTCGAGCGCCTCGACGGCCGGCGGCGTGGCGCACTCCGGATGCACGGCCCACAGCGCGGCCAGCGTCCGGCCCTGCACCGGATCGGTGAATTCCGGCGCGATGTCGGCGAGCGGCTTCAGCACGAAGGCGTGCTTGAGCTCCGGCCGGGGCAACTGGAGATTGCCCTCGCCGCGCATCACCCGGTCGTCGAAATAGACGATGTCGACGTCCAGCGTCCGCGAGGAGAAGCGCGGCACGTCGCGGCGCCGCCCATGCCGGTCCTCCAGCGCGTGCAGCCAGTCGTTCAGGGCCTGTGGTTCGAGATCGGAGCGGATCGCCGCGGCGCAATTGAGGAAATCCGGCCCGTCGAAGCCCACCGCCGGCGTCCGGCACACCGGCGAAACCACGACCGCGCCGAAACGCGCCCGCAGCTCGGCGACCGCGGCACGCAGGGAATGCGCGGGCGACTCGTTGCTGCCGAGGCTCAGCAGCGCGAGACCGGGGCCACGCACCGCCACGCCATCCGCACCGCGAGCTTCCACGCTCACGCCCGCGCCCGCT
>Ga0209278_1000979_pt1 | contig 18571 bp, 16 predicted proteins | sample JI81BgreenDNA_FD_187504 | JGI IMG/M metagenome (GOLD analysis project Ga0209278, IMG submission 187504) | Wastewater effluent complex algal communities from Wisconsin, to seasonally profile nutrient transformation and Carbon sequestration -... | ecosystem: Engineered > WWTP > Effluent > Algae... | reverse complement strand
TCAACTCCATCGGGCAGCGCACGCCCTCGGGGATATAGACAAAGGACCCGTCCGAAAACACCGCGCTGTTCAACGTCGCAAAGAAGTTGTCCGACTGCGGCACGACCGAGCCGAGATACTTCTTCACCAGTTCCGGATGCTCCCGCACCGCCTCGCTGATCGAACAGAAGATCACCCCCGCCTTCGCCAGTTCCGCCTTGAACGTGGTCCCCACGGAAACGGAGTCGAAGACGGCATCCACCGCCACCTTCCGCTCGCCCTCAGGCGCCTCGACCCCCGCCAGCAAAGCCTGCTCCTTCAGCGGGATGCCCAGCTTGGCATAGGTGGCCAAAAGCTTCGGATCCACCTCGTCCAGCGACTTGGGCTTCACCGCCATGCTCTTCGGCTTGGCGTAGTAATACTGGTCCTGATAGTCGATCTCGGGATAGTTCAGCATCGCCCAGCGGGGCTCTTCCATCTTCACCCAGCGCCGATAGGCGGCCAGCCGCCAATCCAGCATCCATTCCGGCTCGCCGTTCTTTTCCGAAATCAGCCGGACGATATCCTCCGACAGACCCTTCGGCGCATATTCCGTCTCGATCTCGGTTTCCCAGCCGTATTTGTATTTCCCGGCCATGGCCTGCACGGTTTCGATCGTCTCCCGATCGACCCCGTCGCGGATCTCGGCTTCCTTCACGGCGGCTTCGCTCATCGGTCCATCCTTCACGGCTGGGGCGCAAGGCACCCCGTCTTCAAACTCTCATGCGGCCCGGCTCAGGGCCTTGGCGTATTGCGCGCACCAGATATCGGCGAAACGCAACACATCGTCCTTCGTCACCCCGGGACCCAGAGAGATGCGGATCGCCTGCGCGGCCTGCGCCTCGTCGAACCCCATCGCCCGCAACACGCGGCTCGCCTTCACCTTGCCCGAGGAACAGGCGGACCCCGCCGAAACGGCAAAGCCCGCAAGGTCCATCGCCATCACCTGCGTCTCCCCCTTCCAGCCGGGGGCGATCAGGCACAGGGTATTGGGCAGACGCGCCGCCCCATTCCCGACGGAAATAGTATTGTTAGCGCCCAAGGACAATGCGGTTTCTAGAATATTTCTAAGTTCCGCAACCCTTTCCCAGACCCCGGCGTCCAGATCGCGCTGCGCCGCCTCCGCCGCCGCCCCCATCCCCGCGATGCCGATGATGTTCTCGGTTCCCGCGCGCCGCCCCATCTCCTGCCCGCCGCCCGTCAGCGCAGGCGCAATCTCGAATCCATCCCGCACGATCAGAGCGCCAACTCCCTTGGGTCCCCCGAACTTATGCGCCGATACGACCGCCATCTCCGCCCCGCTCCAGGCAAAGGAAAACGGCACCTTCCCCACCGCCTGCACGATATCCAGCATCAGCGGCACGCCCGCCTCCCGCGCCGGGGGCTCGGCAATCACCCCCGTCTCGTTATTCGCATAGCCCCATCCCAGCGCCCTGCGCCCCTCGCCCTCGCGCCGCTGCGCCCAAAGGCAGTCATGCGCCGTCGGGTCCACCTCCACCGCATCCACCGACAACCGCCCCAGCACCGCCGCCGCCTCCGTCGCGCCCGAGGTGAACACCACCTCCGCAGGCTTGCACCCGACCGCCGCCGCCACCTGCGCCCGCGCGCGCTCCACCAGCGCCCGCGCCGCCCGCCCTTCAGCATGAACCGAGGACGGGTTCCCCACCACATCCATCGCCGCGATCATCGCCGCCCGCGCCTCATCCCGCAAAGGCGCCGTCGCGTTCCAGTCCAGATAGACCCGCGCCTTCACCGCCCTGCCCCTTCAGCCGTTCCCAAATATCCTCGGGGGGAGCGTCGCCGCAGGCGGCGCGGGGGGCAGACAGCCCCCCCGATTTTTCGCAGAAAAATCGCCACCCCCTCACGCATCCTCATCCACCACCCGGAACAGCGCCGGAACGGCGGGGCAAGGCGTCATCTGGTTGCGGATCACATCCGACAGCCGCGTCTGATGCAGGAACACATAGACATGCGCGCTCAACCCCTCCCACAGCCGGTTGGTCAGGCTCTGCGCCCGTGTCCCCGATACCCCGCCCGAGGCCCCTGCCCCGGTATGCAGCGCATCCACCGTCTCCTCCACCGCCTCCAGCACATCCGAAACCCGGATCGCATCGGGCGACTTCGCCAGCCGATACCCGCCCCCGGGCCCGCGCACCGCCTCCACCAGACCCGCCCGCCGCAGCTTCACGAACAACTGCTCCAGATAGGGCAGGCTGATATCCTGCCGCTTCGCCACCTCGGCCAGCGACACCAGATCCTCCCCCTTCGCCAGCGCCAGATCGGCCAGCGCCACCATCGCATAGCGTCCCTTGGTCGAGAGTTTCATGCCCCACCGCCTCCAAAAACATTGACGCGGGGTTTTCGGCCCATTACGTCCTGACCGACCCCGTGGCGCGGCCCCCAAAGGCCGCGTTTGGAACCGTTCTAAATTGTCCGAGCGAAGTCGTCAACAATCGCTCAAGGAAAGACAGGCGCAACACGCAATGCCCGAAGTGATTTTCGCAGGCCCCGAGGGCCGTCTCGAAGGCCGCTACCACCCCCAGAAGGACCGTGACGCCCCCATCGCAATCGTGCTGCATCCGCATCCGCAATATGGCGGCACGATGAACAACAAGGTGGTCTACAACCTCCACTACGCCTTCTACAATCTGGGCTTCACCGTCCTGCGATTCAACTTCCGCGGCGTGGGCCGCAGCCAGGGCGAATACGACCAAGGCATCGGCGAGCTTTCAGATGCGGCCTCGGCGCTCGACTACCTGCAGTCGATGAACCAGAACGCGAAGCATTGCTGGGTCGCAGGCTTTTCCTTCGGCGCATGGATCGGGATGCAACTCCTGATGCGCCGCCCGGAAATCACGGGCTTCATCTCGGTCGCCCCGCCCGCGAACCTCTACGACTTCTCCTTCCTCGCCCCCTGCCCCTCCTCGGGCCTTATCATCAACGGCACCGCCGACCGCGTCGCGCCGCCCAAGGACACCAAGCAGTTGGTGAACAAGCTGCACGAACAGAAGGGCATCACCATCACCCACAAGGAAGTCGAAGGCGCCGACCACTTCTTCAAGGACGAAGAGGCCCATATGAAACCGATGATCGACACGGTCACCGAATATGTGCGCCGCCGCCTCACGGAAGGATCGCGCTGATGGGCATCCTGCAGGACCTGACCGAACAACTCGCCAAGGACGTCGTCGAGGCGATGGACGAAACCGGTGACGACCGCCTGCATGACAAGGTGGGCAAGGTCCTGCTCGACGCCTCTCCCACCACGCAGGAATCCTTCATGACCGCCGTCCGCGTCATCCTTGCCGAACGCAAGGGGCGCAAATTCCTCGAACAGACGCTCAAGGCGAAACGCGAGGGCGGCACCGCCCCCGCCGCGCCCCGCGGGGCCGATAGCGGCCACTGATGGCACCCGCCCCCTGCCATGACTGACGACCGCCTCGCCGCCCAGTTCGCCTTCCTGAACGAGGCCGACCGTCTCAAATCTGTCCTCCGCGCCACCACGCTCTGCGATGGCTCGCGGCCCGAAAATTCCGGCGAACATAGCTGGCATCTGGCGCTCTACGCCCTGACCTTGGCCGATCAGGCCGAACCCGGCGTCGACATCAACCGCGTCATCCGCATGCTTCTCCTGCACGATCTCGTGGAAATAGACGTGGGCGACGTTCCCATCCATTCCGCCAACGGCGCGGCCCATGCCTCCACCGCCACGCAAGAGGCCGAAAGCCGCGCCGCCGACCGCATCTTCGGCCTCCTCCCCCCCGACCAGCGCGACGACTTCCGCGCCCTCTGGGACGAATTCGAGGCCGCCGAAACCCCCGACGCCCGCTTCGCCAAAAGCCTCGACCGCGTGCAGCCCGTCATGGCCAACCTGCAATCGGGCGGTGGGACCTGGATCACCTACGACGTCACCTTCGACCAACTCCAATCCCGCGTGGGGTCAAAGATCGAACGCGGCGCGCCCCGTCTCTGGGCATGGGTGCGGGAAAAGGTCCGCCCCTTCTTCGCCTGACAAGGCCCCTCACCGGCCTCCGATCACGCACTTCGGTATGCCATTGCATACAATTCTTTGCAAAACCCGCCCGGATCGTCTATGCAGCCCGCATCGAATCCATTTCCGAAAGGGCGAGGCGCATGACCAAGATCAAGGTTGCAAACCCCGTCGTCGAACTCGACGGCGACGAGATGACCCGGATCATCTGGGATTTCATCAAGAAGAAACTCATCCTCCCCTATCTCGACATCGACCTGCATTACTACGACCTCGGGATCGAGGAACGCGACCGCACCAATGACCAGATCACGGTGGATTCGGCGCTCGCCATCCAGAAACACGGCGTCGGCGTGAAATGCGCCACCATCACCCCCGATGAGGCGCGGGTCGAAGAATTCGGCCTGAAACAGATGTGGAAATCCCCCAACGGGACGATCCGCAACATCCTCGGCGGCGTGATCTTCCGCGAACCGATCATCTGCAAGAACGTCCCGCGCCTCGTCCCCGGCTGGACCAAACCCATCGTCGTCGGCCGCCACGCCTTCGGCGACCAATACCGCGCCACCGATTTCCGCTTCCCCGGCAAGGGCAAGCTCACGCTCAAATTCGTGGGCGAAGACGGCGAGGTGATCGAACGCGAAGTGTTCAACGCCCCCGGCGCAGGCGTCGTCATGGGGATGTACAACCTCGACGACTCGATCATCGACTTCGCCCGTTCCTCCTTCAACTACGGCCTGATGAAGGGCTGGCCCGTCTACCTTTCCACCAAGAACACCATCCTCAAGGCCTATGACGGCCGCTTCAAGGACCTCTTCGCCAAGGTCTATGCCGAGGAATTCGAAGACAGGTTCAAGGCCGCAGGCATCCATTACGAACACCGCCTGATCGACGATATGGTGGCATCGGCCCTCAAATGGTCCGGCGGCTATATCTGGGCCTGCAAGAACTACGACGGCGACGTGCAGTCCGACACCGTGGCGCAGGGCTTCGGCTCGCTGGGCCTGATGACCTCCGTCCTGATGACCCCCGATGGCAAGGTGGTGGAGGCCGAGGCCGCCCACGGCACCGTCACCCGCCACTTCCGCGAACACCAGAAGGGCAAGCAGACCTCCACCAACTCCATCGCCTCCATCTACGCTTGGACTGGTGGCCTGAAGCACCGCGCGAAACTCGACGGCAACGACGCCCTGATGACTTTCGCCACCACGCTGGAACGGGTGACGGTCCAGACGGTCGAAGACGGCTGGATGACCAAGGACCTCGCCCTCCTCGTCGGCCCCGATCAAAAATGGCTCACCACCATGGGCTATCTGGAGAAGGTCGACGAATACCTCAACAAGGCGCTGGCGGGCTGAGGGAAGACACACCCGCCCCGGGCCTGATCCGGGGCGGGTTCTCCTTGACCAATCATTACCCGACCCTCACCACACAGCCCGCTGCGTGCTGACGGTTTGCGGTACAGTTTACGGCACAGGATACGGACAGTCGAAAACAGGGGCCGGATCGCCAGATCCGGCCCCTGCCCTTTCCAGCCAAGGCAGAAACAAGGTCAGCGCCATTGACCTTAAAAGGGTCACATGCTATGACCCTTCACATGACCGACCCGCGCCGCCATTCCCTGCTCGAAGATGTCCAAGGCATCGCCTTCGGCATCGTCATGGCCGCGCTCGGCATCCATATCCTCACCCATATGGGCTTCGCCACGGGCCAGACGACGGGCCTTGCCGTCCTCATCGCCTATACCGGCAACCTCCCGTTTTCGCTTGTATATTTCGCCATCAACCTGCCCTTCCTCGCGCTCGGCTGGTGGTATCTCGGCCACCGCTTCGCGCTCAAGACGCTGATCACCACCGCCGCCCTGTCGATCCTCACCGACATCCTGCCGCGCTGGATGACCCTCGGCCCGATGGAACCGGCCTTCGCCGCCATCCTCTTTGGCATCCTCTTCGGCATCGCCGCCCTCGCCGTCGTCCGCCACGGCGGCAGCTTCGGCGGCTTCTCCATTCCCGCCCTGATCCTGCAAGAAAAGCTCAAGATCCCCGCAGGTTACGTCCAACTCGCCGTCGACATCATTATTTTTTCCGCCGCCACCCTGATCCTCGACCCCGCCACCCTGCTCTGGTCCTTCCTCGGCGCCGCGACCTATTCGCTCTTCCTCGCCATCAACCACCGCCGCGACCGTTACATCGCCGCCTGACACTCTGGCGCACCGGACCCCGCACCGATACAGACGCGCCATGACCGACCCCAAAAGCCATTCCCTTATCGAAGATGCGCAGGGCCTCGCCTTCGGGGCCACCATGGCCGCCTTCGGCATCACGATCCTCACGCAACTCGGCATGATCACAGGGCAAACCGCGGGCCTTGCCGTGCTGCTCTCCTACGCAACCGGAATCCCCTTCGGGCCCGTCTTCTTCGCGATCAACATCCCCTTCTACTGGTTCGGCTATCGCCGCATGGGATTGCCCTTCACGATCAAGACCTTCCTCGCCGTGGCCGCCCTTTCCACCCTCTCGGCGCTGATGCCATCGTGGGTGCAATTCGCCACCCTGAACCCCGCCTTCGGCGCCATCCTCTTCGGCTTCATCTCCGGCGCCGCCCTACTTGCCATCTTCCGCCACGGTGCCTCGCTGGGGGGGATCGGCATCCTCGCCCTCTACCTGCAGGACCGCACAGGCTTCCGCGCCGGGCACACCCAACTCATCTTCGACGCCGCCCTCTTCGCCACGGCCCTCACCTTCCTCCCCTGGGAAACCGTCGCCTGGTCCTTCCTCGGCGCCGCCGTGGTGAACCTCGTCATCGCCATAAACCACAGGCGCGACCGCTATATCGCCACCTGATCCGCATCCCCTAGCCAACAGGCCGCAAACCCTGTATGGCCCCTCGCAACCGCAGAAAAAGCATTGAAAGAGATCTCCCCGATGGAGCTTCGCAACATCGCCATCATCGCGCATGTCGACCATGGCAAGACCACCCTCGTCGACGAGCTGCTGAAACAGTCCGGCTCCTTCCGCGACAATCAGGCCGTCTCCGAAAGGGCGATGGATTCCAACGACATCGAACGCGAGCGCGGGATCACCATCCTTGCGAAATGCACCTCGGTGGAACATGGCGAAACCCGCATCAACATCGTCGACACCCCCGGCCATGCCGATTTCGGTGGCGAGGTCGAACGCATCTTGAACATGGTCGACGGTGTCGTCCTGCTGGTCGATGCCGCCGAAGGCCCGATGCCGCAGACGAAATTCGTCACCTCCAAGGCGCTTGCCCTCGGCCTGCGGCCCATCGTGGTGCTGAACAAGGTCGACAAGCCGGATGCCGAGCCCGACCGCGCCCTTAACGAAGTCTTCGATCTTTTCGCCAATCTTGGGGCGAATGACGACCAGCTCGACTTCCCCTATCTCTACGCCTCCGGCCGCGCCGGTTGGGCCGATGAAAGCCTCGATGGCCCGCGCAAGGATCTTACCGCGCTGTTCGATCTCATCGTCCGCCACGTGCCCGCGCCGAAACAGATCGCCCGCCAGTCCGAACCCTTCTCGATGCTGGCAACAACCCTCTCGGCCGACCCTTTCATCGGCCGCATCCTGACGGGCCGCGTCGAATCCGGCCGCCTGAAGGTTGGCGAAACGTTAAAGGCCCTCTCCCGCACGGGGGAACGTCTGGAACAGTTCCGCGTGACCAAGGTTCTGGCCTTCCGTGGCCTGAACCAGACCGCGATCGACGAGGCCGTCGCAGGCGACATCGTCACGCTGGCCGGCATGACCAAGGCCACCGTGGCAGACACGCTCTGCGCGCTGGAAATCGACACCGCGCTTCCCGCGCAACCCATTGATCCGCCGACGATTACTGTCACCTTCGGCATCAATGACAGCCCCCTCGCAGGGCGTGACGGGAACAAGGTCCAGTCCCGCGTGATCCGGGATCGTCTTCTTAAGGAGGCGGAAACCAATGTGGCGATCAAGGTCGCAGACACCCCCGGCGGCGAGGCATTCGAGGTTTCCGGTCGCGGCGAACTCCAGATGGGCGTGTTGATCGAAAACATGCGCCGCGAAGGATTCGAACTGTCGATCTCCCGCCCCCGCGTCATCTTCAAGGAAGAAGACGGCGTGCGGATGGAGCCGGTGGAGGAAGTCATCGTCGACGTCGACGACGAATATTCCGGCGCCGTGATCGACAAGCTGACCGGCGAACGCAAGGGCGACCTTGTGGAAATGAAACCCGCGGGCGCAGGCAAGACCCGCATCATCGCCCATGTCCCCTCGCGCGGCCTCATCGGCTATCACGGCCAATTCCTGACCGACACGCGCGGCACGGGCGTGCTGAACCGCATCTTCCACGGCTGGGTTCCCCACAAGGGCCCGATCCAAGGTCGCCGCCAGGGCGTTCTGATCTCGATGGAAAACGGTGTCTCGGTCGCCTATGCGCTCTGGAACCTCGAAGAACGCGGTCGCATGTTCATCGGCCCGCAGGAAAATGTCTACGAAGGCATGATCATCGGCGAACATAGCCGCGACAACGACCTCGAAGTGAACCCGCTCAAGGGGAAAAAGCTCACCAACGTCCGCGCCTCCGGCACGGATGAGGCGGTGCGCCTGACACCGCATATCAAGTTCAGCCTCGAAGAGGCCATCGCCTATATCGACGATGACGAACTCGTTGAAGTTACGCCGAAAATCATCCGCCTGCGCAAACGCGTCCTTGATCCGCATGAACGCAAGCGGCAGGCGCGCGCCTCCTAAACCTCGGCGCGTTCCCCACGGCTTTCGCCTCTGGTCGCGCGGAAATGTCCGCGCGCCCATTTCAGGAACCCCGCGATCCGGGGATCGGTCGCCCCTGCCGCATCCGCCACGGCCCAGACATCGCAGGGCGGCGGCGCAGGCCCGTCAATGGGCAGCAGCCGCGCATCATTCCCCGCCAGATCGACAGGCAGAAGCGCGATTCCCAAACCGTTCGCACAGGCCTCGGCCATGATCGGCACATTTGGCGACAGAAGGGAGACATTCCCCCCCTGCCGCGCCAACCAGCGATAGCTCTCCACCTCGGCCAAGACCTTAGAGGCGCGGATGACCCCGTGCCCCTGCAACGACTCCAGCCGCCCCCGTATCCGGTTCGCCGCCACATAGGAGGGGGACGCATAAAGCCCCATCTGCAACCGCCCCAGCATCTGCCCCGTGCTCCGCTCTGGGGCAGATGCCATGGGGGCCACGGTCACATCAAAGCTTTCAGGATCAAGCGCATAGACGTCGTCATATACCTGCAACTCCGCTGCGCAATCCGACTTAGCTGACCAGACGGGCAACGCAGGGCCAAGAAACAGCCTCGCCATCATATCGCAACTGGCAACCCGCAAGGGCGGCCCCGCCTCGTTCAGCCGCGCTTTCACCCGTTCATATATGGCTGCCATCTCGCGCGCCGCGGCCACCAGCTCCTGTCCCCGCGCATTGGGGCTCATCCTGCCCATTTCGTCGCGCAGGAAAAGGGGATGCCCGTTCTCCTCGATCGCCGCCAATCGGCGCGACATGGTGGACTGGCTGATCTTGGCAATGCGCGCCGCGCCGGACAAACTTCCGGCATCGCTGATCAGCAGGATATCCCTTAAATCATTCCAGTCTGGAAAAGGTGCAGCCATGCCAGAGAACTCCCTTGGCAAGAAAAACTTGGCACTTGGGAACAGGTCACTGGCTAAACACGTGTGAAACTGGCGCGACGCTCCACAGAACAAAGATTAACGCCCACATGGGGGGCGTCAACCAACCTTTCAACCGCAAGTGAGAAGGACCGTCACGCCGCGAGGGAAAGACGTTCCGGATCAAAGCGATACTGCTCGACCGTGGCACCGTCGAAAACGCAGAAAGACCCCGGCGGCACCGCAATCCAGTCGCCCTCGTCCTGCTCCAGCGGTTCGCTCACCACCGCCCTGCCCTGCCGCCTGTCCGACCAGCGATGGTAAAGCGTGGGCGCATGGTCATCCGTGGCATAGCGCACGGCATAAAGCCGCTGCCCATCCGAAAGAGCCGCCGTCAACCGCAGATGCGGCAGCGATCCCTTCGCGCGCGCCAAGGCGATCACCCGCGCCGCTGCCCGTTCCATGGCGCCCTGCGGATCATCGTCCAGCCCCTCCGCCAGCGCGATCAGGAACAGGGCCTCGCTATCCGTCGCGCCTTTGCGATGCGGATAAAGATCATCGCGGATCATCATATCGGCATCCCTGCGAAAGGCCTCATAGCCGCCAATCTGGCCGTTATGCATGAAGCTCCACCGCCCCACCGCGAAGGGATGGCAGTTGTTGCGGCTGGTCGCCGTCCCGGTGGAGGCCCGGACATGCGCAAGGAAGAGCCCCGATTTCACCTGCGCCGTCAGGCTGCGAAGGTTCGGGTCGGACCACGCGGGCATCACGTCACGATACAGCCCCGGCTCCGGCCTTTCTCCATACCATGCAAGGCCGAAACCATCGGCATTGATCGCCGTGTGGCACTGTGTGGCGCAATGGCTTTGATGGATCAGGGAATGGCCGGGGCGACTGACGATCTCTTCCAGAAAGATCGGCGCTCCCACATAGGCAGCCCAGCGGCACATCAGATGCACCCCCGGATGGTCAGAAAATCACGCATGCTCCGCCTCGGATTCTTTTTTCAATCCATAGCATGAAAACGGCCCCCGCAGGGGCCGATTTATCCACAGGCAAAGAACTGCCGTGCCTAGGTCACTCGACCTCTTCCACGACAACCAGATCCCGCACGCTTGCCCCCTTCGCATGGGCCAGCGCCGCCTGATAGGCTGGGGAGTTGTAGCAATCCACCGCCGCCTGCAGGCTGGGAAAGCGCGCGACGACGTTTCGCGCACGGTCATTCCCCTCTAGCTGCACGTATTTCCCGCCACGGGCCAGAAATACCCCGCCATGCGCGGCAATGGCAGGCCCTGCCTCCTTGGCATATTTGCCATAGGCGTCAGCGTCGGTCACCTGCACATGGGCGATCCACAGAGCAGTCGGCATCCTCAACCCCCGATCACGGCTTCCGCCGCTGCAATTGCCGCCTCGGCCAGCGCGATATCCGCGCCCCCCGCCTGCGCCATGTCGGGACGGCCACCGCCGCCTTTGCCGCCCATCGCCTCGGCCGCCGCCTTCACCAAGGTCACCGCCGAAACGCGCCCGGACAGATCCGCCGTCACACCCGCAGCCACAGCGGGCTTTGCCCCTGTATCCGCGATCAGCAGCACCGCGCCCGACCCCAGCCGCGCCTTCATCTCGTCGATCAGCGCGGGCAGGTCTTTGCCCGACACACCTGTAAGAACCTGAGCGAGGAACTTCACGCCCCCAACGTCCTTGGCCTCCGGGCCGCCCTTGGCCCCGCCACCCACCGCCAGTTCGCGCCGCAGTTGCGCGACCTCGTTCTGCAGCGCGCGGCGTTCCTCCGCCAGCGCCTTTACGCGGTCTACCACCTCGAACACCGGCGTCTTCAACAACGACGCCACATCCGCAAGACGCGCATCCTGCACCCGCAGATGTTCCAGCGCCGCCGCCCCGGTCAGCGCCTCGATCCGCCGCACGCCCGCCGACGACGCCGAATCCCCCAGCAGGACGAAAGCGCCGATATCTCCGGTCCGCTTCACATGCGTCCCGCCGCACAATTCCAGAGAATAGGTCTTGCCATCCGCGCCCTTGCCCGAACCTTCCAGCAGGCCCATCGACACGACGCGGACTTCCTCACCATACTTTTCGCCGAAAAGCGCCTGTGCGCCCAAGGCCCGCGCGTCATCCGGCGTCATGATCCGCGTATCCACCGGCGAATTCTGGCGGATGAAATCATTCACCTCCGCCTCCACCTGCGCCAGTTCCACAGCCGAGAGTGCCGTCGAATGGCTGAAATCGAAACGGAGACGGTCGGGCGCATTCAGCGAACCCTTCTGTGCCACGTGATCTCCCAGCGCACGACGCAACGCCTCGTGCAGCAGGTGCGTCGCCGAATGGTTGGCGCGGATGGCCGAGCGCCGCTTGTGCTCCACCTCCAGCTTAGCAGGCTGACCCTTGATGACCGTGCCTTCCACCACCTCGGCCACGTGGATAAACACCCCCGCCGCCTTCTTCGTATCCGTCACATGCGCCAGCCCCGTGGCCGTCCGTACCCAGCCCGCATCGCCCACCTGACCGCCCGACTCGCCATAGAATGGGGTCTGGTTGACCACGATCTGCACTGTAGATCCTGCCTCAACCGACCCGATCCCGGCACCATCCCGCACCAAAGCAAGGATCTCACCCTCTGCCGTTTCGGTGTCATAGCCAAGGAATTCCGTCACGCCATGCGCTTCGGCCAATTCGAACCAGATCTTGGCATCCTTCGCCTCGCCCGTCCCGGACCAGCTTGCCCGAGCCTTGGCGCGCTGCTCGCCCATCGCCGCCTCGAAGCCCTGCACATCCACCGCGCGTCCCTTCTCGCGCAGCGCATCCTGCGTCAGGTCCAGCGGGAAGCCGTAGGTATCATATAGCTTGAACGCCGCCCCGCCGGGCAGTTCCGCCCCCTCGGGCAGGCGTCCAAGTTCCTCGTCCAGGAGCTTCAATCCACGATCAAGAGTTTGCTTGAACTTCGTCTCTTCAAGCCGCAGCGTTTCCTCGATCAGGGCCTGCGCGCGGGACAGTTCCGGATAGGCCCCGCCCATCTGCCGCACTAGCGCGGGCACCAACTTGTGCATCACGGGGTCCTGCGCGCCCAGCATATGCGCATGCCGCATCGCGCGGCGCATGATCCGGCGCAGCACGTAACCGCGCCCCTCGTTCGATGGCATCACGCCATCCGCGATCAGAAAGGAAACCGACCGCAGGTGGTCCGCGATCACCCGATGGCTCACCTTGCCCGGACCATCAGGGTCCGCACTCGTCGCATGGGCCGACGCCTCGATCAGCGACCGCATCAGGTCGGTATCATAGTTGTCATGCTTGCCCTGCAGAAGCGCCCCGATCCGCTCCAGCCCCATGCCGGTATCGATCGACTGCATCTCGAGCGGGCGCATGGTGCCGTCCGCGAACTGCTCGTTCTGCATGAAGACGTTGTTCCAGATTTCGATGAACCGGTCCCCATCCTCATCCGCACTGCCCGGAGGGCCACCCCAGATATGGTCGCCATGGTCGTAGAAGATCTCGGTGCACGGCCCGCAAGGCCCCGTCGGCCCCATGCGCCAGAAGTTGTCATCCGTCGGGATGCGGATGATCCGGTGATCCTCCAGCCCCGCCACCTTCTTCCAGATTCCAGCCGCCTCGTCGTCGGTATGGTAGACCGTAACGCAGAGCTTCTTCGGATCGATCCCGAAGTCCTTGGTCAGCAGTTCCCATGAAAACGCAATCGCCTCGGACTTGAAGTAGTCGCCAAAGCTGAAATTTCCCAGCATTTCAAAGAAGGTATGGTGCCGCGCCGTATAGCCCACATTGTCCAGATCATTGTGCTTGCCGCCCGCCCGTACACATTTCTGCGCCGTCGTCGCCCGCTTGTAGTCCCGCGTTTCCACGCCAGTGAAGCAGTTTTTGAACTGCACCATCCCGGAATTGGCGAACATCAGCGTCGGATCATTCCGCGGCACGAGGGGGGAAGACTCCACCACCCGGTGCCCATTGCGGGCAAAGAAGTCGAGGAAGGTCGATCGGATATCGTTCAGCGACGCCATGCTGGATTGGCCCTTTCAAAGGCGGAAAACCCGTTTGCGCACCCAATTAGCCCCGCAATCCTTCCCTGTCCACAGCCAGAGCCGCAGCCGGGGTCCGTCACGCAGAAAAATAGCCGGAACCCACCGGTTCCGGCCCCTTTCCGTTCATCCTGTCCAAGATGTCACATGTCCAACACATCATCCTCTGCAGCACCACCCGGCGAGGTGAAATCAAGCCCGTTGGCGGCGCGGATCTTGTCCTCGATCTCAGCTGCAAGGCCCGGGTTCTGCTTCAGAAACAGCTTGGCATTTTCGCGACCCTGGCCGATGCGTTCATCCCCATAGGAATACCATGCACCCGATTTCTCCACGACCCCGGCTTTCACGCCGATATCGATCAACTCGCCCAGCTTGGAGATGCCCTCGCCATACATGATGTCGAATTCCACCTCGCGGAAGGGTGGTGCGACCTTGTTCTTCACCACCTTGACGCGGGTGGAGTTGCCGATGACCTCATCCTTGTCCTTGATCGAACCCGTGCGGCGGATATCCATCCTGACGCTGGCATAGAACTTCAACGCGTTGCCGCCTGTCGTGGTTTCCGGGCTACCGAACATCACGCCGATCTTCATGCGGATCTGGTTGATGAAGATCACCATGCAGTTGCTGCGCCCGATGCTGGCGGTCAGCTTGCGCATGGCCTGACTCATAAGGCGGGCCTGGCTGCCCATCTGCATGTCGCCCATGTCGCCCTCGATTTCCGACTTGGGCGTCAGCGCGGCGACAGAATCCACCACGATCAGGCTGACCGCGCCCGAACGCACCAGCGTGTCGACGATTTCCAGCGCTTGTTCGCCCGTGTCGGGCTGGCTGATCAGCAGCTCGTCCAGATTGACGCCGAGCTTTTTGGCATATTGCGGGTCAAGCGCGTGCTCGGCATCGACGAAGGCGCAGACCCCGCCCTTCTTCTGCTCTTCTGCCACGACGTGCAGGGTGAGAGTTGTCTTACCCGAGGACTCCGGCCCGAAGATTTCGATGATCCGTCCCTTCGGCAGGCCACCGATACCCAGCGCGATATCCAGGCCCAGCGATCCGGTCGAAGTTGCCTCAATCTCCAGAACCGGACTGTCCTTGCCCAGTTTCATGATCGAACCCTTGCCGAACTGCCGTTCGATCTGTGCCAGAGCGCTTTCCAGCGCCTTCTGTTTGTCCATTTCGCGCTTCCCGTTCAAGTCGAGGAGGTTCGCCACCGCCATGTCCGTCTCCTTATTCCATAGCCGCGACCGGGCGGCAATTGTTGCGCGCGTTCCCCAAGTGTTCTCACGCTTATGAGCACAAAGAGAGAACATATCAATCAAAATCGAACATCATCAGCCTAAGGATCAAAGGTTAAGGCAGAGTTTACGCCCTTACGTCGCGCGCGGGCCTTGTGTAGAAGGCAAGCGTGCAAGGAAAAGGTGCATCATGTTGGTTTTCTGGGAACAGCGACTGGCGATTCTCGCCACGCCCAAGACGGGCTCCACCGCCATCGAGGCTGCGCTCGAATCGATGGCAAGCATGGCCATCCAGCGGCCACCGGTCCTGAAGCACACGCCGGTGCAGAGGTTCCATCGTTTCATCGGGCCCTATTTGGAAACGACATCGGGCGGGCCATTCACCGTTGTTGCCTTGATGCGCGAGCCGCGCGACTGGCTGGGGTCATGGTTCCGCTACCGCCAGCGCGACGACATTTCCGAGGCAGCGAAATCGACACGTGGCATGACATTCGATGCCTTCGTGAATGCATGGTGCGACGACCCGCAACCGGCTTTCGCCGCTGTCGGGTCGCAGGCTCGCTTTCTGCAGCCAAAGGGGGAGAAGGGTGTCGATCACCTTTTCCGTTATGAAGAGATCGAAACCTTTGTCCAATTCCTCGAGGACCGTTTGGATTGTGAAATCATCCTGCCGCGCCTGAACGTCTCACCCACGGCCGACCTTCACCTCGCCCCGGCGACCGAGGCGCGCCTCAGAATCACCGCTGCACGTGACTATGCACTCTATGAAAGCCTCACACCCTGATAGCTGAGATCGCTTCGCAGGGTTAAGTTTGCCATCACCGGTTGACGGCTATCTGGGTCACGCAGCCATCTGCGCCTGCACAGTGTCGGCCAATTGCGAGAGAGAGAAGGGCTTTGCAAGGAAGACCGAATTCGGGACACGCGCCTGAAGGTCCGACAACGCCTCTTCCGCATAGCCCGAAATGAAGACGGTGCGCACTCCCGGGCGCGAACCAAGCGCCTGTAGCACCCATCCCGGCCCGTCCAGACCGGGCATCACCACGTCGGTCACGAAGACGTCCACCTGCAGGCTGTTGTCTTTCAGGTGGGCCAGAGCTTCCTCTGCACTTGCCGCTTCAAGAACCGAGTGGCCCCGCAGTCGCAGCGCACGGGCAGCAAAGGCACGCACCGGGGCCTCATCCTCGACCAGAAGGACAACGCCTTCGGCTCGGCGCGCCTGATTGCGTTGCACGGGCGGGGCACAGTCGGCCGCATCGACAGGGCAGAGCGGGAACCACAATTCAAATTCCGTCCCCTGCCCCAGTTCTGACTGGACGAAGATGAACCCGCCCGATTGCTTCACGATGCCATAGACGGTGGAAAGTCCGAGACCGGTTCCCTCACCCTGACGTTTCGTGGTGAAGAAGGGTTCGAAGATCTTGTCGATCCAATCTTCTGGAATGCCCTTGCCACTGTCGCGCACGCTGATCACCACATGAGCGCCGCGCGGAACCAGAGCCTTGCCACGGCTCATTTCTGCGTCAAGCCGCATGACCCGAGCCTCGATCTGGACCACCCCCCCGTCAGGCATGGCGTCCCGCGCGTTCACCACGAGGTTCATGATTACCTGCTCCACCTGACGACGATCAGCCCGGATTGCCGCGACCTCGTTCAACGGCACCAGATCAAGACCGACCTTCTCTCCCAGCAGCCGGTTAAGAAGATGTGTCAGATCCGACAAGGCCTCACCCACATCGATGCGCTCTGGCTTGAGGGTCTGTTTGCGCGAAAAGGCAAGGAGTTGGGCGACCAAGGCGGCAGCTCGGTTCGCATTCTGCCGGATCTGGATCAGATCCGGGTAGTCCGGATCCTCGGTGCGGTGTCGCAGCAGAAGCAGGTCGCAATGGCCTGAGATCGCGGTTAGCAAGTTGTTGAAATCATGTGCAATGCCACCGGCGAGCTGACCAATCGCCTGCATCTTCTGTCCCTGCACGAATTGTGCCTCGAGTTGCTTCAGGGCGGTCGAATCCTGCAGGACGGCCAGTACACCGCCGCGGCCATCCGGCCGGAGCGTCATCCGCATGAACCGCTCCGCCTCGTTCAGATGCATCCGTCCGCGCAAACCCAGCATCTCGGACCCACCGGGCAGGCGCCCGGCCGCCACATCGCTGATCCAGTCCCGCACGGGTCTTCCCAGATCGACGAACAGTTGCGCGGGTTCCACGACATCATCCGCGCCGAGTTCCAGAAGAAGCCGCGCTTCGGCATTCACAGCGGTGATCCTTCCGTCCGGCGCGAAGGTCATGATGGGAACGGCCAAACCTTCGAGGACCCGCGCCTCTGGCACACGGTCAATGACCTGAGATCTGTCCGTCTGCCGCCTTTTCAAGCGCCGTGCCGTCGACCAGAATGCCGCAACCAGTGCCGCGCCTGACAAGGCGAGAAAGAAAACAGTGACGACACCCCAAGGAGGCAACCCAAACAGCGCCACCGTCACGAGCGTGGCCAGACAGGCGGCCAGCATGACCTGTGTCCACATCCACGAATGGATCTGGTCAGGGATCAAGTCCGGGGGATGGGCAGGATCGTCGCTCATTCCGGGCAATTGCACATAAAGGCCTTAACAAGTTCCTAACGGCCTGCGGTTCGACGCCTCAGACGGTCAATTTTCGCAAAATGGCCGCGTAGAAACCGTCTCCCCCATTCAAGGGGGTAAAGCGTCGCTCTGCCTCAAGCGTCCAGCCGGGATGCCGCGTAAGGAAAGCCGCTATCTGTGCACCGTTCTCGATTTCGAGCATAGAGCAGGTAGCATAGGCAAGCGCCCCCCCCGCATGCAGCATGGAGGCCGCGCGGTCCATTATTGCTGCCTGCAATTCCGTCAAGGCCAGCAGCCGCTCGGGCGTAAGCGCCCATTTCCCCTCGGGGTCCCGACGCCAACTGCCCGAACCGGAACAGGGCACGTCGGTAAGAACCAGATCAAAGGGGCCCGTCTCCTCCGGGCGCGCGGTCAGATGCACCTGCACCCCGGCGCGTTTTGCCCGCAGCGGAAGGTCTGCCATTCGCCGCGCCTCGGCATCGTGGGCATACAGGCTTAGTCGCGTCCGCGCGGCCATTGCAAGGGTCTTTCCCCCACCTCCTGCACAGAGGTCCAACACCGTCATCCCGTCCGATAGGGGCAACATTGCCACGACCGCTTGGCTTGCCGCGTCCTGCAATTCCACCACCCCGGTGACATAACATCGGCTGGAGTGAACCTTCCGCGCGCCCCCGACCACCTCTAACGCTGTGTCGGCAAGGGGATGAGCGCGCGCCACGATTCCGTCGTCGGCCAACGCCGCCACCGCCTGTTCGCGGGAAATACGCGCCGTATTCACCCGCAGGAACACTGGCGCGCGCCGCTGCATCGCGCTCATTACGGCCTCGAACCCGTCGCCCAGCGAGGCACGCAATTGTGCCTCCAGCCAATCGGGACAGTCGATCGCCTCGGCCCCCTCAGGCTGCCGACCTGCCTCCCCGGGGCCCGGCACTGCTGGTGCATAGCCCTGTCCGTCGAATAGCATCTCGGCCCCGTTTCGGCGCGCCCAGCCCAACACGAGAGACCGGGCCCCTTCCCCCCCGCCAAGTGCTGCGCAGGAACGGCGGCAGCGCAGCACGTCAAAGACGATGTCCC
>Ga0209278_1000976_pt1 | contig 18637 bp, 27 predicted proteins | sample JI81BgreenDNA_FD_187504 | JGI IMG/M metagenome (GOLD analysis project Ga0209278, IMG submission 187504) | Wastewater effluent complex algal communities from Wisconsin, to seasonally profile nutrient transformation and Carbon sequestration -... | ecosystem: Engineered > WWTP > Effluent > Algae... | reverse complement strand
GAGGCCTAACGTTCGAGCTAAGCTGACCGCGGAGGCAGGCACTGTAAGCCCGGGCTGAGATGATGCACAGTGTGCCTCAGCCCGGGCTTACAGTGCCTGCCGTAGCGGGTCAGCTTGAGCGAGGGGTTAGGCCTCACCTCGCAGTCACAGCAGACTGCGGGAGACCAAAGACTTTGTCGAAGGCCCAGGTGAAGCCGATGGCATAGACGAAGAAGAAGGCGAGCAGGCCAAGATTCGCGAGGAATGCTGCCAAGAAGGTGGTCTCGAGCCAGAAGGCCATAACTGGAACCAGCAGAAGCGTGAGCCCACCTTCGAAGCCCGTTCCGTGGGCCAAGCGGCGGGCGAAGCGCCTACCCTTGACGGTTTGCCGGGACTCCCAGCGCTCGAACATGGCGTTGAAGACATAGTTCCAGCACAGGGCGATGGTGGACAGGACGACCGCGAGCAGGAAGCTGGAGCTCGCGGGCTTTCCAAACGCGAAGCCCAGGACAGGCCCAACAAACGCTATGGCGCCGACTTCGTAGAGAACGGCCTGAAGCACGCGCCGGGTTCTTGGGTTCATGTAGCAGTTGACGGAGCGGAGAGAAGCCTGGCGACGTGAAACGTGAGGCCTAACGTTCGAGCTAAGCTGCCCGCGGAGGCATGCGCTGTAAGCCCGGGCTGCGATGATGCACCATGTGCCGCGGCCCGGGCTTGCAGCGCATGCCGTAGCGGGTCAGCTTGAGCGAGGGGTTAGGCCGCACTCGACGCCCGCTGAGAAGCGTTTGATCGTTCTCGTGCAATTGCATCACTTGGTGCAGTCAATTACTGCTCGGTGCATGCGGGAAATGAACGGCTGAGTTTGGCTCGAACTGTACGCGGCGGGAAGACCGGTCGGTACGTTGTTTGGGTCGGGAATGTTATAGTCGTAGAAGCTGGTCGCAGAGCCCGGGGTTCGAGAAAAAATGTCCACCATAAAGTGAACTCCACCGTACTGATTCAGCACTGTGACGATGTGCCCTGTAGATGTGGCCCTTGACCTAAGGCCGTGTGCAGCAACCGGCGTACCAAGAATCTTCTCGTTGTCCCACCGATCAGCAATGCAGGACGCGACATCCGCGGAACTGCGAGCACTCTCAAAGGTTGCTGTTGGTGTGCGGGTCGTTCTCACCTCCTCTGGCGTGGCGCATGCAACGACGCCAAGCGCAAGGAGTGGAACTAGCAGACAAGAACAGGTCACTCGTTGTAGATCAGGCTGGATCATCGCGCTGGCGGGTTTGGGCTGCAGGTCAGTGGTCAAGGTGAGTGTTCTCGTGCGGCCTAACGTTTGAGCTAACCCGACCGCGGAGGCGGGACGGCTTGCCCGTGCGGTGCATGATGACCGAGGTGCACCGCATGGGCAAGACGGCCTGCCGTAGCGGGTCGGGTTGAGCGAAGGGTTAGGCCGCAACGCTGGGAGGCCGGGGAGAGGCCAGAGCGACAGAGCCTGGTGCCGCGCGTGCCGAGGTGGAGCCGTTGCAACCCGCGGCAGCGCTGACGAGGTGGAGCGAAACCTGGAGGCGCGAAGGCGGGTGGAGCGAGCGCCGAGGTCGTTCCCCTTGCTCCCGCGAAGCGCTGGCCTGCTGGAGCGAGGCCGGAGCCGGACCAATGCGCTGAGCGAAGAGGCCGCGCGGTGTGTCCGGAGCGCGTGTCTTCGCGGCCCATGGCCGCGAATGAGGTGGCGGAGCGCTGACAATGCTGCTCGTTGACGGCCTAACGTTCGAGCTAAGCTGCCCGCGGAGGCAGGCTTTGTAAGCCCGGTCCGCGACGATAGTACGACTGGCGCGGACCGGGCTTACAAAGCCTGCCGTAGCGGGTCAGCTTGAGCGAGGGGTTAGGCAGCACCCTTGGCCGGAGCGGACTTCCAGGCCAAGTTCAGCTTCTTCTGCGTTGCCGCACAGTCCTTCAGATACAGGTTGATGAGACTCTGGTACGGGATTCCAGTCTCTTCTGCCATGCCCTTGAAGTACAAGATTGAGCCTTCGTCAAGCCGGATGGTTACCGGCTTCTTGAGCTGAGAGGCGTACGGATTCTTTCGAGCGTTGCTGAAGTCATAGTGCTTGCGCATGAGATCACCTTGGATAGATTGATCGTTCCTGAGCGTCCGCCTTGCGCGCGGAGATGATGCGGATGACCTTGCCTTCGCTCCGGTAGCAATGAACTACCACGAGGAGACGAAGGCTGTGGCTCAGGCCCAGGAGCACGAACCTGTCTTCCTCTTCAGAGTGATCAGGATCGTCAATCAGTAGACCGTTCTCGTCAGAGAAGACGGACTGCGCGTCTTCGAACGACACGCCATGCTTTCGGAGGTTGAGCGCGGCCTTCTTGGGGTCCCACTCGAAACGGAGGCTAGACATGGCTGCATTGTACGCACGGCGTACATACGCAGCAAGGGCGGTTCGCCCGAGGGTTTTTGGTGCTGCCTAACGTTCGAGCTAAGCTGCCCGTGGAGGCATGCGCTGTAAGCCCGGGCTGCGATGATGCACCATGTGCCGCGGCCCGGGCTTACAGCGCATGCCGTAGCGGGTCAGCTTGAGCGAGGGGTTAGGCCGCACCCACCGAGGGAAGCCAGGTGTTGAGCTTTGCGTCACCGTATGTCCGTAGCACCTGGGAAATGACAACTTGGTAGCCGTTGAGCCAAGCGGACTGCTTGGACTTGGCTTCGAGGTGTGCGGGGTGGCGCATGAGTTGCTCAAGGGATTCAAGCGACTCCCAGTAGTAGACATTGGAGACAAGCCCGGTCTTTGGATTCTCCCAAGACTCTTCACCCAGGTAGCCTGGTGTTGACTTGGCTATCTGTGCGATGGTGTCGTCGAGTCGATAGAACTCGTCGTCCCACTCACCCTTGGCAAAGATGAAGGTTGCTGAGTACATGAGCTTCTTGGAGAGTCTTGATCGAGGGTGAGTCGGGATCGCGCTTCGCTTGAAGCGTCTCCGGAGCGCGGGGATGGATAGGCTCTCGGCGTCGCTCGTGCGGCCTAACGTTCGAGCTAAGCTGCCCGCGGAGGCAGGGTTTGTAAGCCCGGTTCGCGACGATAGTACGACTGGCGCGAACCGGGCTTACAAACCCTGCCGTAGCGGGTCAGCTTGAGCGAGGGGTTAGGCATCAGCGCAAGGGCGCGCACGGCCACCCATGCACTACTTGAGTGGGGTTGTAACGCCAAGGAGACTCGCAACTGCAGTTAGGAGAGCTAAAGCGACTAACAGCCTAGGCTGCCACAGGCGGGCGGCCCCAATCGGAATCCGCTGGGCTAGCTTGTACACGGCTCTTGCTGACCAGTCGAAACTTAGCAAAGAGTCCACGAAGAACACCAACAGGAAGACGGCGTATGAAAAGAGGCAAGACAAGAAAAGGAGCGGTAGTGAGAACGGAGCACCACTTGGGTCCGTGCCTAAGATAATGAACGTGACCAGAAGCAGGACGAAAACTACTGGGCCGTCAAACAGAAGCACGGCCGCCAATAGAATCAACCAGTCTGGTGTTCTACCTAGTTCAACAGAGGCTCCGGGGATCGCGAACGAGAAGGCGACCCAGGCAAGTCCGAATGGGGCAAACAGAAGGAGAAGGCACGCCAAGGTGAGTGCGAAGAACCTGACGGTGGCAGAACTATTCTGAAGCCTCCTCCAGACGGTAACGTGCGCTAAAGCGCAGGTGTAGTCATAGAGAAAGTGACCTAGAAGGATTGTTGAGAAGGCTATGATGCTGGCTAGCACCGCACCGAAGGCTCCTCCGCCCAACACCTTTGCGAAGTGCGAACTCTCATTCAGCGTTGTAAGAAACTTCGCCGATAGTCCAGCAACGAAGAACGAAGACGAAAAGAGCGAGATGAGCAGGATCTTTCGCTTCGAGATACGTTCAGAGTTTGGGGTTAGTACTGCATGCTCGATGAGTGCGTTCGTTAGCTGGTGTCGCTGTGCTGTACGCGCTGCGCCTTGGACGATCAGGAGCGAGTGCGTTACAAGGTCCGCAACGGCGCGCCGAGCCGTATCGTTGGAAAGAAAGAAGCATGCCACTATTGCAGCTGAACAAGCGAAGATGGCGAACACCAGCAGTGCTTGAATCATCGTTGTTCCTGATGCCTAACGTTCGAGCTAAGCTGCCCGCGGAGGCAGGCGCTGTAAGCCTGGTACGCGATGATGCACCAAGTGCCGCGGACCAGGCTTACAGCGCCTGCCGTAGCGGGTCAGCTTGAGCGAGGGGTTAGGCGTCAGCGGGCTACGCGGCGAGATTGGAGCAGGAACTGAATGTCACCTCGAACGGAAAGCAACTCTGGGGCCGTAATGGGTCCTTCCAAGTGCTCGCACAACTGGGAAAACCAACTGCGGCGGCCTCGGGCGTCCTCGAAGATCCGTTGAACGTAGTCTGGGTTCCGGTGGTAATTGCGGACGGCCCGTGCGAACCACTCGACAGCTGACGCCACATACTGTGGCTTAGCGTACTTCGTGACGGCGCAGAGCTTTCCGAACAGCAATGCGATAGAGAACTCTGCGTTGTCCATGGTCTTCGTCCGTGTGGCATCAGAGTACGCCTTGAGCGCGAACTCAACGCCCTTCAGCAAAGACGCTTCATCGTCGTCGATGTTAAGTGTAGCCTTTGAGCGCTGCAGCCAGTAGTCAGGAGAATCGTTAAGCGTCGACTGAAGCTGATCATAGAGCTGACGTAGGACAGGTCGGTAACCTGTTCGTGCGCTGCTCGGCGACGCTTGCTCCAAAACGAAGTTCACTGCATCAAACATAAACATCGAACCGGCAGTAGCCTTGAAGTCCGGGAGCGCATGCAGCTTCCGCACCGCTGCCTCCAGCCGGCTTGATAGCCACGAGTAGCCCTTGCCAGAAACCGCAAGCCCAATCTGATATGCAAGCCCGAGGCGAGAATTGGCAACCAGCTTGTACTTTGATTTGGCGCTTCGTTGCTCGGCGACCGATGTCTCCACTCGATCAATGATTGGGGCCATTCTTTCGCAGAAGTCAAACAATTGATCGGATCGCACGCCGAGGGCGGTGGCTAGACTGCTATACGCCTTGTCGACGATCGCGATCACAAGAAGCACTTCCATCTCTTCGTCTGAGATCGCTCTTGCGACAGTAAGGTTGGACGATGTCGACTGATATTCGCGTATCAATCGGAAGGTGTTATCCAAGATGCTTCGGCCTGACTCGAAACGAATCAATCCGAGAGAATCAAGATGTTGATTTATCCTGCCGAGTTCTGCTTGAGACAAACGGCTCTCAACATCAAAGTCCGCTTCCTCAGGGGCAAATCTACTCAAGGTGCCCGTAACGTCTGGTTCAGTGCGATTTGCGGCGACAACCATCGTTGTTCCGTTGTCGCTCATCTGCTTGGAGTTCTTTCCGATCGCGTAGGCTGTGTCGGCTGTAAGTACGTTGCTGTCGAAGAGGAGGAGTGAGTTCTTGGCGTCAGCCAACTGAGCGATCTCTTCCTGGCTTATGGTGGAGAGAGAAGGAAAGTAGAGAACGTCCTTCGCTCTTGATGCTTGGGCAATACTCTTTAGCAGAAGCGTCTTACCTGAGAATCGACGACCTCTAACAAGCGTGATCGGATGCTTGGTCGTCGAATCAATAACTGCGGACTGAACGTCTCTTTCGGCATAGTAGTACGGTATCTCGTCAAGATGTCCGTCTTTGGGGTCTTGAAGCAGATGGGCTTGATTTAGCGCGCGCTCCTTGCCGAGCTTGCGTAGGGATTTTGCTGGAAGTCCAACTGTTGCGCGGACTTGGCTTCCGGCGTCCAGTGATCGTGCAACTCGGAATGCCCAAGAGTAAAAAGCGTCATAGTCGTCAACTAGGAAGACGGTGTTAACACCGTGTTGCCGAAGCTTCGCCGCTTGGAATTTGTTTGGTTCGCTCCGGGTAACGTAGATGCTTCGCCGTCCAGCGGGAAACTTGCCTTGGTACTCTGCCAATGCATAGAGAAGATCGATCTCGGAGTCCAAGCTGCAGCCGACGAAGAGGATGTTGCCCTCGACAAGATCTGTTCTGAGTGCGTTCAGCATGGACTCGTTCGTAGTAAGGCTGCGAACATACTGCCCCGTCGAGAAGATTATCTTCGAGGGTTCGTCGTACAGAAGTTCTTCCTCTGCACATCCGTGTACCTTGAAGACGCAAGGAACAGTGTGACGGGCGTCGGGAGATATGCGGCGATTCGAGATGATCTTTGAGCGGTACGACGAGTTGTGTTCGATCGCATCGTCAATATTCAGGGTGTAGACATAAGGCCAAGGACACTTCAGAAAGTCCTTCTTGATGGCGCCGAGAGTTACTCCGGTGAAGTGATCTCGGAGAATTTCCTTCACCGTGGATGGAGGCACAAACTCCGGGTTCAGGAAATGCTCAGCTATCTCTGCAAACTTCAGGTTGCTCAAGGTCGACGCTTCTTCGCCGACCTTTTCTCGCAGAACACGCAGCATCAGGCTCTGCAGTTCACCTGCGTCGGGCACTTGCCCCTTTCTTGAGGGACATCCCTTCGTAAAGCCAGCGCCACAGACAAGCACAAGGTTACGGCGAGAGAAGACCGTCCTGAAGATGTCTTCAGCGTTCGAATCGGTTGGCCTTAAGATGTCCAAGTTGCTGAACCTCTAGTGTTTGGGTGAGTATGGTGCCCAGTCCGGGATTCTGACGCCTAACGTTCGAGCTAAGCTGCCCGCGGAGGCAGGCGCTGTAAGCCTGGTTCGCGATGATGCACCATGTGCCGCGGACCAGGCTTACAGTGCCTGCCGTAGCGGGTCAGCTTGAGCGAGGGGTTAGGCATCACCGGGTTTACCCGCCGAGTGGCGAGTGATTGACGTACCGCTACTCAGACCAAACGGCAAACTCGTTCCCGCTTGGTTCTGTGAAGTGGAACCTGCGGCCGCCTGGGAAGGTGAAGATCGGTTGGACTATGGCGCCACCCGCGGCTTGAACCCTTGACAGTGTTTCCTCGAGCTGTGTGCTGTAGAAGACGAGAAGGGCGCCACCTGTCTTGGTTGTTGAGCACAAGTCTGACTTGAAGAACCCGCCGTCGAGGCCCTCATTGGCGAACGCGGTGTACTCTGGACCGTAGTCGACGAACGACCAACCGAAGGTCTGTTCGAAGAACCGCTTGGTGGCTCCGAGGTCCGCGCATGGAAACTCGACGTAGTTCAGTTTGCCGTGGATGTTCATGGACGCGCGGTGTCTTGGGTACTGAAAGGCGCGGCGTGCGCTTCGGCTCGAATGTGATGCCTAACGTGTTTTCGGCCGCAGCGTTACAAAGCTGACGTGACCGGACGGTAGTGAATGATGGGCGTTAGGCCGTCGAGTCGCAAGCACAGAAGTCAGGAATCGAAGGAAAACCGAGGGGAAACCCTGCAGTGAAAACACGGTCCCCCTCATCGGATAGGGATAGCGCTTCCGGAGCGCGCGGTCTGGCTGTCTGGTGGAGTGGAGACGTGAGGCCTAACGTTCGAGCTAAGCTGCCCGCGGAGGCGGGCGCTGTAAGCCTGGTTCGCGATGATGCACCATGTGCCGCGGACCAGGCTTACAGCGCCTGCCGTAGCGGGTCAGCTTGAGCGAGGGGTTAGGCCTCACAGCGGCGTGTAATCCGGGAGGCGGATGTTGTTGGCTTTTGCAACTGCGATGACTTCTGCATGGAGTTCATCGAACTCTGCTGCAGTTCGTATGGCAAAGAACCTCGACCGATATCTAGTGTATTGAAGTTCACCCACATACGGACGAACAATCTCGAAGGCACCGAGACTGTAGGTGATGGTTTCATTTATGTGCCTGAGTCTCAGAGTGCTGAACGCGACGGCGACGAACACCGCCATGGTGAGCACAAATATGAACCAGTACCCTTTTCTCGAGCGTATGAATTCGCGGACGGGTGATCGCGTTCCTTCTGGGCGCCGTTCTGTCGGGTGGCGCTGAAGAAGGAACAGATAGGCGATGGGAAGTAGGCCGAGAAAGGTCGTGTAGAGCGCTAAAGAATGCACTTCGTGAAAGCCTCTGGCCGCGTTCTCGTAGATCGAGTCACGGTATGAAGCGTGTCCCCATGCGAAGGCGCCAACTGTCTGGCGTGTAAGCCAATCGAGAAAGGGGCCGAGGAAGCGCTCCCAAAGGCCGCTGCCGATGGCGCCCAGAACAATTGTCGCGACGATACCCGCGACGATCTTCAGCGACCTCTTCAGTGTCTCGGACATGTGAGTGACAGTACGGCGTGTTTTGTGAGGCCTAACGTTCGAGCTAAGTTGCCCGCGTAGGCAGGTACTGTAAGCCCGGCCTGAGACGATAGTACGAGTGGCTCAGGCCGGGCTTACAGTGCCTGCCGTAGCGGGTCAGCTTGAGCGAGGGGTTAGGCCGCATCTGGAGGCGTGCCATCTAGTGACGGCTCGATTCGAGACTGCGGACCGGCTATGCGTTTGGGCCGACTCTGGCTGAGAAAGTGTTGTTTGGCGTGATCGGCGAGTCGGATTGATTGACCGTTCACTCGAATATCTGTCTCTCCGTCAAGCAAGACTTCAAGGTCTCTTGTCGCCGAAGCGGTGGCCTTTCGGAGATTCTCGTCGGATTCAGACGTATCGACACCCATCTCCTTGAGTTTGGCGACGATATCCACCGCGGCTTTCAAGCCTTCCAGGTTGCGAGGAACAGCGGCCAACTTGCCCTCGGTTGTGTATCTGCGGTACAGAAAGCCGGCGACAGACTGAATGAGATGGGCCATAAGCGCCATTACTTTGGCGTCGCCCTCACCCTTGAGCCAGAAACTCCCTGACTCGATCTTGCGGATGTGAAACGGTTGAGTTTGCGGTGCAAGCCCAAACAATTGACAAAGCTCGGCATAAAGCGACGCTAGCGCAGTGAGCTTTGCGCCAAACTCCTCAAGCGTTTGCTCAGACTCCAGAACTATTGAGATCGACCCTTTCGAACCGTCGTCTTCCGATGGAGTCTCAAGCGCGTCCAAGATCATGCGAAAAGCAGCGCCAGTCGCGATAATCTGGCGATTGAGTTCATTTGCGGCAAGAAGAAGCGATGCGGCATTAGCTCCGTTCTGATCCATCAGGTATGTGTCGTAAAGATGGACGAAGGCATCAAGCTGAATCTCAAGGGTGCGTATGAACGCATTTTCACGCAGAGAAACGTCTAGATCCGAACTGAGCGAGTGACGAAGCGCGGCGATTCCGCTGTAGAACTGCTGAGGCACGATCTCCCTGGTGACAGAGCGCAGGCTGTTGAACCGGCTGTGTAGATTTGAGGCCGCTGAGTTGAGCTTGTCGCCTGCCTCGGATTGGCCGGCAATGTACTGCTTTGACTCGTGAAAGTAGGCTGCGAGCTTCTCGACGCCGGAAGTGAATGGCTCGAACTGCTGCTGACGTGCAAGGAAGTCTTCGATTGTCTTGCGGAGGAGTACGGAGAGCATTTGACTTCTGGCGGAAGTGGTCCAAGGAGCGTTGGATATGCGGCCTAACGTTCGAGCTAAGCTGCCCGCGGAGGCAGGCACTGTAAGCCCGGGCTGAGATGATGCACAGTGTGCCTCAGCCCGGGCTTACAGTGCCTGCCGTAGCGGGTCAGCTTGAGCGAGGGGTTAGGCCGCACTGCGCACCGCTGCAGAAGGATTGCATTGAACGAAGAACGGCCAACACGAACGGTCTAGGCACAGTTCAATGCGTTGGCGAAACGTTGGGAAGGTCACCATGTCCAGCGCCCTAGGTAGCTTGAACCAGCCAACTTCGATGCTTTCCTCGCTGGTACGCAACTGACCGCCTGTGGGCGACGCCAGGAACAAGAAGTTGCTTCGGTCGTTGCCGAGGTTGTGGAAAACACCCGCGAACGCGAGGATGGTGACTTCGATACCTGACTCTTCGAGCACTTCCCGCAGAGCAGCCTCTTGTGGCGTTTCGCCTCGCTCCACCTGTCCGCCGGGCATCTCCCACCCACGCCGCGGCGACCGGACAAGCAAGATTTCGTCTAGGTTGTTGAGCACGACCGCGGCAGCGCTGAGCGTGTGCGTGGGAGCAGGCAGGCTGTTCAAGGCTGTGGTGTGCACGGGCTTTCGTTCTGTGCGGCCTAACGTTCGAGCTAAGCTGCCCGCGGAGGCAGGCTGTGTAAGCCCGGGCTGTGATGATGCACCATGTGCCACAGGCCGGGCTTACACAGCCTGCCGTAGCGGGTCAGCTTGGGCGAGGGGTTAGGCCTCGCCTTACAGGTTTGCGATGAAGTCTTCTGGCGAAACATCAGCTTGGCGGAGCAAGCCTGCCAATGTGCCGACCTTGAGTTCGCTGTGCATCGGAATGACGCAACCTTTGGAGCCCTTGCGTGCGACCACGTGGCTGCCGCTTTGGCGTACCTTCTCGAAGCCGAGCCTCTGCAGCGCCTTGAGTGCCTCGGCGCCCGAAACACGTGGCAACTTAGGCATGCGCTGGGATGCTAAACGTGGTGACCAGCGGATGGCCGCGTGAGACCATTGGGAACTCTTCAAGGTACAGGGCAGTAGCTTCGCGGAGGTTGGCCACCGCTTCCTCCACGGTGTCGCCCTGCGTGGTGGTGCCAGTCTCGGGGTTGAGGGCGATGTAGCCGCCTTCTTCCGCAGGAGTGAGTACAGCGGTGAGTTCCATGGGCCAAGCTCCGATGAGGGTTCCTGGGCGGATTGTCGCCGATGGCGTGGGATGCGAGGCCTAACGTTCGAGCTAAGCTGCCCGCGGAGGCAGGCTTTGTAAGCCCGGTCTGCGACGATAGAACGACTGGCGCGGACCGGGCTTACAAAGCCTGCCGTAGCGGGTCAGCTTGAGCGAGGGGTTAGGCCGCACTTGTGACCAGAAGCGCGACTATGGAATAGATTGCCACCACTACTGGAATGGCGAACTCTACGAACGCCCGCGACTTGGCAACGTTGGCGGTCAATTCCACGAACAAAACTAGCTGTGGGAATCCATCTCGAAGCTTGTTCTGCGCAGTCGTGTAATGCATCTCCTCCACGTCACTATAGAGTTCTTGCTGGGACTTGAGGATTCGTTCAAACGTCGCATCGTGGAGCGCGCGTTGCCAGGCCGCATAGTCGGAGAATGCGTACACGACAAAGGCTATCAAGAAGTATGCGCAAACCAATGCCATGAGCAGGAGCAGTTTGCTCTGTTCGGGCGCGTTGAGCGTGATGCCAAGTGCGGCTACCTCACTTGGAACGATGCCTGTATGGACAAGAGCGATCCCAAGGACGCTGATTCCCAGTAACGCCCGTCGCTCTTTGCGCGTAACTTCGCTGAGCGGGTCGCGGAGTCGCAGTACATCGGGGCTTTCGGTGCGGAGCGGATCGGTCATTCTTGTGCGGCCTAACGTTCGAGCTAAGCTGCCCGCGTAGGCAGGTGTTGTAAGCCCGGACTGAGACGATAGTACGACTGGCTCAGGCCGGGCTTACAACGCCTGCCGTAGCGGGTCAGCTTGAGCGAGGGGTTAGGCATCAGGCTGCTTGAAGCAGGAACTCGACTTTGACGGACTCATACGGGAAGACGACTTGTCCCCCTTCGGTCTTGTCGAGTACGCCGGCCTTCACCAAAGCCGTCAGGTCTGTGTGAACAGACTTGACATCTCGGCTGACACGGCGAGCTACCTCTCGCACAGTGACTGGGCCAGCGCCGCACATTGCGCGCAGAATCTCCCAGCGTTTAGCGGTCAGTACCTTCCAGAGCAGCTCAGGCGTTGCGAAAGAGATCCGGGCAGACCTCTGAGCCTTTCCCGTCTTCCAGGCGCTCACAAAGTCTTGCGCGGCGTCTTCGGGTGAGCGAACGTCAAGCGTCACGGTCTTCATCATCTGCTCTCCTTGCTTCGCGAAGGAAGTCTTGAACCAGCTTCTCGGGCGAGACAAAGGCGTACTTCGACTCTTTGCCTCGGATATGGCGGTGGTCTCCTTTGCCAGCTTCGTTGTCGAAGCGCACGAGGCAGACCCCAGACCGAACAAAGGCGAGCCGATACTTGAACCCGTGGTTAGAGCCATGCAAGGGCGCAGGAACCTGCCAGAGAACAAGCTCGGCAAAGGAGTCTTCGCGGAACGGGATACGCTCTTTCAGTAGTAGGGTCGCCTTCACGTTGGCAATGATACCAACAACGGTTCCGAAGCGCTAGACCCGCACACCAAGGCGCGTTTTCTGATGCCTAACGTTCGAGCTAAGCTGCCCGCGGAGGCAGGCGCTGTAAGCCTGGTTCGCGATGATGCACCAAGTGCCGCGGACCAGGCTTACAGCGCCTGCCGTAGCGGGTCAGCTTGAGCGAGGGGTTAGGCCTCACCGGCGAGGCCAGAGTAAAGAAAGAACGCGCAGAACAGAAGCCAGGCCGTACACAGGGCGGCCTTTGCCCAGCGGGAGGCTTCGCCGGTGGCCTGAGCTTCTTTTGGCTTCGACGGGCGAAAGGCCAGGTATGGACCAAGAGCACCAAAGTACAGGACGAGCAGACAGAAAAGAGCTCTTCTTGGCGCGGCTCCGGCTTGTGGTGCGATGCGTTCAATTACTGCCGGCGTGAATGCTGTTACGACCAGCACAGCAACAAAGGCGACTTTGTGCCGCACGAGTGCTCGCTCCACAGTGGCTGCAAACCGTGAGTAGAGGACTGGCGTTGGCACTTGGAGCGTACGCGGCGCGAGCGTGTGTTGTGTGAGGCCTAACGTTCGAGCTAAGCTGCCCGCGGAGGCGGGCGCTGTAAGCCTGGTGCGCGATGATGCACCAAGTGCCGCGGACCAGGCTTACAGCGCCTGCCGTAGCGGGTCAGCTTGAGCGAGGGGTTAGGCCTCACTCGAGTTACCGCTCCACCGAACGGACGAACGCTGGCCAAGTTGACTCGATGCACCTTGCATCGCCGCTTGCAGGGACGGAAAGGCCTGGCTCCTGGCGACGAACGTATCTGGGTCTGTTGTTGAGCCGTACTCAATGTAGAAGCACTCAATGGCCTGGTCTTGTGAGACTTCCGGTTCGTCTTCCTCGTCTCCGGTGCCATACAAGACGGGACTTTGAATCACGCGGAGCCGACACTCAACTTGCGCCGCGTACAGGAAGGTGCCCTCCTGGACTACGACCTCCGCGGTGTTCAGTTGCATAGCTTGCACTCCGAGTCCGTCGTGTCTTCCATGTTTCGTGGACGTAGCGTAGTGAGTGGCTGTAGATGGCAGCGCGACAGAGAACTTCTGTCTGTGTGAGGCCTAACGTTCGAGCTAAGCTGCCCGCGTAGGCGTGCGCTGTGAGCCCGGGCTGCGATGATGCACCATGTGCCGCGGCCCGGGCTTACAGCGCATGCCGTAGCGGGTCAGCTTGAGCGAGGGGTTAGGCCGCACCGTAGCCGGAGCGTAGGTCGGGTTGCGCTTGGTGCAGCCAAAGCGGCGAGATGCCGCCGCCGCCGGCGGTGACTTGGCCAAGTGGAACTTGTTGACCAGTGCGAACGGCTCACTCCGCGTAGCAAGCTGGAAGGCTGTACTAAACGTGGTTGAGTTGTTCTGGCGAGAGCTCGACTGACGATTGCTGAAACCTTGGTCTCTTCCTTGGGCTGCCATGGTGCCCGCGAAGCGCAAGAAGCGCTTGACCTTGGTAACTCGTGAACCCGCGAGAGGCTTCGCCGGCGGCTCAAGCGACGCAACTGCGAGCTGCAAAAGCGAGGTGGAGCCGGAGCGAACAGAAGCTTGCACGGGTGTGTCGGATGTGCGGCCTAACGTTCGAGCTAAGCTGCCCGCGGAGGCAGGTACTGTAAGCCCGGACTGAGACGATGGTGCGAGTGGCTCAGGCCGGGCTTACAGTGCCTGCCGTAGCGGGTCAGCTTGAGCGAGGGGTTAGGCGTCGAGAGGTCGGCGGTATCGACTGACAGAACCTGAAGGGCCCCGGTGTCCCGACGCCCGCGTGAGGGATGAAATCAATTCGACACGGAAGAAGAGTGGTGGATCACCGGCTAAGTGCACCTCTAGATGGACCCCGGCCTTCAATGAAGCGACTGGCGGGAAGTTGAGGCCTTGGACCGGTAGATATCTCAGCGTGCCAAGGTCTTGTAGAGTGATGTTGTAGTGGGGGTTCGTTGTCCCGCCGGAAAAAGCCATCCGCTCAATCTGGGTTCGATAGATGATCTTCTTGTTGCGCACAAGAACCGCCTGGGCATTCCTGATCGAACTGCGCTGCTGAATGGTTGCTATGGCTAAACCGAAAGAGCAGAACGCAAAGAGTCCGAGAAGAGCGATGTCTCGAGATACTGCGCCCCCAAGCAGTAGTCCGAAAGTGAACAGTCCGCAGGCTACTGTTGCAAAAGTTAGAACAACGAGGCCCCTTCGCTGCCCCGGGATGGTTGCCTGCAGGGCACCTATCTCTTCTGAAGTCATCTGGCAGGTTACTCGGTACATGATATTCGACGCCTAACGTTCGAGCTAAGCTGCCCGCGGAGGCAGGCGCTGTAAGCCTGGTGCGCGATGATGCACCAAGTGCCGCGGACCAGGCTTACAGCGCCTGCCGTAGCGGGTCAGCTTGAGCGAGGGGTTAGGCCGCACTGCGTGGGCCTGCAGGTACATAGGCGCGCATGACTCCTGCCTTTGGCCCGCGTTCACTTATGCGGGCTGCACAGTGATGGAAGTAGCCGTAAACCCCCAGCGCACTGGAGGCTCCCGGAGTTCGGCGAAGCTGAGCTTCAATCGCGTTCCGACGACCTTTACGTGAGCTTCGTCAATCCGGCCTTCAACTGGCGCTATGAAGTCCGGCCGGTCTTTCCATTCGTTCATTTCGGGCATCCACTCGCTGGCCCAACTGTGTGTAGGCGATTGGAACTCAAGCACGCAAGGACCAATCACTCCGCCGTGCTCCGCCGAGTCGATATGCAGGACAACTGCCGCATCAGTTCGTGACATAACCCGGAAACCGGAACTGAGACTGCTGATCGTCTGTAGCACTTGCTTCATGTGGAGACCGTGGACCCGCTGTTGAACATGAGCGCTTCAGGCGCAAGGGTGCTTGGTTTGTGCGGCCTAACGTTCGAGCTAAGCTGCCCGCGGAGGCAGGTGTTGTAAGCCCGGTTCGAGATAATGTACAGGGTACCTCGGACCGGGCTTACAACGCCTGCCGTAGCGGGTCAGCTTGAGCGAGGGGTTAGGCTTCACCGGTGTACGGGCGCGGTGGTTTGTTGTAGTCGACGAAGAACGGCCAAGTCGATGCGTCGAGGCACATCTCGACTCGTTGCCTGAACGTTGGGTGCGTAAGCATCTCGAGCGCGGCAGGCATGGGGAACCAACCTAGCTCAGGACTTTCGAGGCTTGCGGTGAGCGTGCCGCCTGTGTGCTTGCCCAGGAACAGGAGATTGCAAAGCTCTCGTTCCACGTTCTGGAAAACGCCAAAGAAGGCGGTGATCTCAATGTGAAGGCCCGTCTCTTCGCGGACCTCGCGAACAGCTGCTGTCTTTGCGGACTCGCCTTGTTCAACTTGTCCGCCAGGCATCTCCCATCCCCGGCGTGGCGACCGAACCAACAGTAGCTCGCCGGCTTCGTTCAGGACCACTGCTGCCGCGGTTACCACATGGCGAGGTGCTCCGTCGAGGCTCAGCATTCGGGCTCCGGGTGGCTGCATGCAGGAGGCGCTTGTTCGTGAAGCCTAACGTTCGAGCTAAGCTGCCCGCGGAGGCAGGCACTGTAAGCCCGGACTGAGACAATGTACGGAGTACCTCAGGCCGGGCTTACAGTGCCTGCCGTAGCGGGTCAGCTTGAGCGAGGGGTTAGGCTTCACTCGCGGCCAAGCTGACAGGTGGATTTACTGGGCGCTGACACTGCGGGTGTTGTTTGCGAAGCAATGGCGTGCTCCTGCGCTTGAAGTGCGCGTCAATGCTGTAGAGCTTAGGGGAGCTTTGCGATGAGCCAAGGAAGTGCATAGTTCTTCGCCGCAAACGCATACAAGAGGCCGACCACGACGACAAAGCTGCCTTGCCTGTAGATGGAGCGACCCGGGCGCGCTAGAAGCAGAACGAGGACGGGGAGCAGCAATAAGGCAGTTGCGAGGAAGACTTTTCCAAAGCCGGGGGAGAAGAAGTAGACAACCAACCCTGAGCACAGAACCACACCGGATGCCCACAACCAGAAGAAGCTCCGTCTCTGTAGCGGAACATTCAGACTCTTGGGCTCGATTTCCATAACTCCAGGAATGGCAATGAGTGTGACTCGTGAAGCCTAACGTTCGAGCTAAGCTGCCCGCGGAGGCAGGCGCTGTAAGCCTGGTTCGCGATGATGCACCCTATGCCGCGGACCAGGCTTACAGCGCCTGCCGTAGCGGGTCAGCTTGAGCGAGGGGTTAGGCCTCAACGCGGAGGTAGCAGGCGCGGCTGCTGGCGGGCTATTGACCACTGACGAACCAAACCTTGGAGATGCCGGCGGGCGTAACCTCGTAGATCGCAGCGACCTGCATTGGCTCTGGCTGAACGCCCGTGACTCGTTCTTGGTCAATGACCTTGTTGCCGAAGACCATGCGGTTGACCAGTTCTGCGTGCAAAGCCGGGAGATTGAAGCGCTTGGTTCGATAGTGCTCTGACACAGCAGACTTACCCACCAGGAACGGTTGTGCTTCCGAAAGCCGAAAGACAGCAACGTCATCGGTGTACTCCGCGAGGAAGCGATCGAGGTCTCGAGCGTTGTATGCGTCGAGTTGACGCTGGGCGAAGGCGGCTGGGTCGAAGGTTTCGGGCAATCGGATCCGGAGCGAACGGTGGTTTGCGTGGGATGTGGGACTTGAGGCCTAACGTTTGAGCTAACCCGCCCGCGGAGGCAGGACGGCTTGCCCGTGCGGTGCATGATGACCGAGGTGCACCGAACGGGCAAGACGGCCTGCCGTAGCGGGTCGGGTTGAGCGAAGGGTTAGGCCGCAACGGCGAGGTGGTGGACTGGAGCGAGAGCGACAGGGCTGGGTGGACCGAGCGCCGAGGTGGAGCCCCTGCATCCCGCGGAAGCGCTCAGGTGGTTACGTGGAAGCTGTAGGCCTGAAGCCAGGTGGTACGAGAGCCGAGGTGGTCCCCCTTGCTCCCGCGAAGCGCTGGCCCGGTGAAGCGAGGCCAGTGCCCGGCTAACGTGCTGAGCGAAGAGACCGCGCGGTGCGGCCGGAGCGCGTGTCTTCGCGGCCCATGGCCGCGAACGAGGTAGTGGAGCGCAACCCCGGTGGTTCGTTGACGGCCTAACGTTCGAGCTAAGCTGCCCGCGTAGGCAGGTGTTGTAAGCCCGGTTCGAGAGAATGTACAGGGTACCTCGGACCGGGCTTACAACGCCTGCCGTAGCGGGTCAGCTTGAGCGAGGGGTTAGGCCTCAGTCGTCGGCTGAAAAGAATGCGGCGAGCTTTGCATCCTCCTCAATCTGAGTCAGAAAGACGGTAAGGCGATCGAATTCGACGAAATCGAGGACAAAGAGCTCGTTGCGCGGCGTGCTGTCCTGCGAGAGGTATGCGTACTGAACTTCAAGCTGAAAGTTGTCGCGGATCGGAGTAACTGGATGAACGTCGTCAAAGTCTGCCGCATACAGCTCTGAGAACGAGCTACAAACCACGACCGGAAAGTCAAGCACAACATCCGCAGAAATAGATCGCCCTCGACGCTCAAGGCAAAGCGGTGTTTGGTTCCTCATTGCAACAAGCCCAGTAAGGGCTTGATTCAGAGCCTTGTAGAACGGCTCTTGCTCTTGAGAACCTCTTGACGGCGAGGATGCGAAGAGCTTTGCAGCCCTATTCCCTTGCAGGTAGTGATGCTGCTGGGTGTAGGAGTTGTTTTCGCGGAACGGGCCGTTTCTGCATACCAAGGACTCTATGCCTCGAGAGTTCTTCTGCGTGAACCAGAAGACCCCGTGCCCCGGAACAAACTTGCACTCGACAAACAGGCGGGTCACGACCGAAGTGTGCTTGCCGAGAAGACCAGCAGGTGTCGAGTGCAACTTCTCCACTACGAGATCTAGCTCGCGGGACTTCTGTTGCGTCTGGTCCATGTAGTACGGGCTAACCGTGACGGTCCAGCCCGCATCGCGAAACACGCGAGCGACTCTCGCATGGAAAGAGTTTCCGCTCTGGGCGATGAGATCGAGGACTTGTTGGGGTGCGGACATGGTTGAAATCTGAGGCCTAACGTTTGAGCTAACCCGACCGCGGAGGCAGGACGGCTTGCCCGTGCAGACGATGATGAGCCAAGGCGGCTGCGCGGGCAAGACGGCCTGCCGTAGCGGGTCGGGTTGAGCGAAGGGTTAGGCCGCAACGCTGAGGTGGTGGACTGGAGCGAGAGCGACAGGGCTGGGTGCACCGAGTGCCGAGGTGTAGCCCCTGCAACCCGCGGTAGCGCTGACGTGGTGGAGCGGAGCCAGCAGGCGCGAAGCCGGGTGCATCGAAGGCCGAGGTGGGTCAGCTTGCTCCCGCGAAGCGCTGGCCCGGTGGAGCGAGGCTGGATCCCTGCCGCTGCGCTGAGCGAAGAGACCGCGTGGCCCGTCCGGCGCACGTGTCTTCGCGGCCGATGGCCGCGAGCGAGGTGGCGGAGCGCAAACGGCGTTGCTCGTTGACGGGGCGGATTACCAGACCAAGTGCAACACCTTCAAGAAGAAGGCGGTGAGCTGCAGACTCACTGCTGGACTTCTGGCAGGAAGGTTTTGCAATGGGATATCAGCAGCTCACCACGAGGGAACGGTACC
>Ga0209278_1000974_pt1 | contig 18651 bp, 15 predicted proteins | sample JI81BgreenDNA_FD_187504 | JGI IMG/M metagenome (GOLD analysis project Ga0209278, IMG submission 187504) | Wastewater effluent complex algal communities from Wisconsin, to seasonally profile nutrient transformation and Carbon sequestration -... | ecosystem: Engineered > WWTP > Effluent > Algae... | reverse complement strand
AGGATGATGAATAAATGGTCATCCTCTTTTTGGCATTTTTTAGAAATAAAAGTAAGAACCAGGATAGACTGTCTGAAAATTTATCGGATCATGAACTATGGGAAATTGGCTTTTTAAGGGACGACTAATTATTGGTCGCATTCGCTATACGGATTCTACACTCTAAGTTTAGGATCTAAGTTTTCAGCGGATCTTCGTACTGGTATCTCGTGGATAATAGGAGAAGAAGCACAAACGGACCTTATCTCTGATGGAGATTTTAAGCCTACCCGAACCTCTTATCGGTTTCATTCACGCACTGAACCCAATTGGTACCGATGTGTGGAGTTCAATTATCAGATGTCAGAAAATATCCGAATCGGTCTTGGGGTAAATGATGACTTTTACCGCTGGGCGACTTATGCTTCCTTCGGGGTGAGTTTCTAGGTATCTGATATGGTCTGCTGATCATGTATCTGGCCCCAGCAAAAAACTGATCAAAGTGCAATAGCCCCTTTAGCGGAAGCTATGAAGGGAATGGAATAGCTCCTTCACGGTGTCTTTGGCATGGTGGAGGAACTCTTTTATTGGGCTAGATGAAGATGATTGTCGATATTCTTAAGTGTCCCTCTGCTGATTTGTTCTACAAGGCGTTAAAGCTTTTTCGACTTCATGTTCAGTAGCTGAATAGCCGACAAAAAGAATCTAAGTTTTTTTTTGAAAAAAATTTCATTTTGTCGATCCACGTTTTATTTGAACATAGATAAGTAAGGTATAATTTTATAGGTGATCATCAAAATGTTATTTTAATAATTTTAAAAATACCTATTTTGTAAGCCTAATATGTCTAAATCCTTAATAAAAAAAAGTTGACAATTATTGAAATGCACATTATCTTTGTTTCGATAAAGATCCTTGAGATCACTAATTTTTTAACTTTTAATTTTTTTGCTATGTTAAAATTACAAAAAGGGGTGCCTTTACACACACACACACGGCGATTGGCGGGTGGAGCTGTGGTGATCCACGCAGCACAGACATCGCTCGTGTCAAGAATTCCTTTGACCTAAAAAATCTTCTGATGATGATGGTGACCATTCCCATGCTACTGCTGAGTTCTTGTGCCAAAGATGATGGGGGCAAGGGTGCTAGTTCGAGCCTTACTCCGAGATCGGGTGGATCAGATCCAGCTGATTACGTGGTATTGGCTGATTCCCTCGCAAAGGAGCTTTCCTGCCTAGCCAGCAGCAAGCCCCAAACCTTGACCCTTTTCAGAGATCTTGCACAGGCCAGTGAGGCTGCCGGTCACTACGACAGTGAGTTCTTCTGGAACTTAGAAAAGGATGTAAAACGATCCGTGTATGGCGATTTGTCACTAAGTGAAATGCTCATCCTCCAAAATCCTGCCAATGCTGACTTATTGGATGAGATCTGTACCTTCTTCCCTGCTATGTCAGTCCTACAGATCGGTCCAGATGTGACGGGTCTAGCTACGCCTACACAGATCAGCCCGAAGATCTACTTCGATAATCTTTTCGACGACATGGATACCACCGCTACGGTCCCTTACTATGAAAACTGTGTGAAGTACAGTACGAGTGTGGCGAATGAGCCTACGCAGATCAGTTTTATCGTACGCGAGTGTGAGAGCTATGTAGGCAGTGTGGGTATCAGTGATGGCGCCCAGGTGGCAGCTCAGAATGACACCTATGTACATGGCCGTGTCTGCGGCAATGACATCCTCCTTCTCACCAATCCTACGCTAGGTCCAGATCCCAATGATCCTGGACCACCAGCAGGTTGTACCCAGCCATGTGAGCGTGACTGCATACCAGGCACAGACATGATCAGTCGGCTAAGAGCAAGAAATGATTATGATGCATGGAAAGGGAAAGGTGAGTTTAGGTTCCATTTCGTATGGGCGGAAGATGTCAAAATCGAAATCGTAGATGGCGATCCCGTCTTAAGCGGTAATCCATTAAAACATACTGTAAAGGCAGTAAATGGTGTCAAAGGTAACAATCAATTTACTCATCCTAGATCAAATATTTTACCATGGGATATCAATAGAGATGGCGATATTATGAAGTGCTATCTATTTGAACATGACGGTGGGTTGATTAAAAAAATTCCCATAGAAATAGAGTATAAATATGGTGGACTTACCTTAAAATCCAAAATTGATATTTCTACAGGTCACGAAGATGATTTTATTGGAGACGATATTATTTGGTGGTGTCATCCTATAGATCCAGATGGATTTTGGTATACGCCTTCTACAGAGGTTGATTACTTCTTAGGAAGAAGGCAGTTCTAAATATTTTTAATAATCTACTGCGGGATAGTACTCATGCTATTCCGCAGTTTTTAAATAAAGAATTATGAATGCGATTGTAAAATTCTGTTTTTTAATCATTTTTGGGTCTTTCTGCATGGAATCGACTGCCCAAAATAGCTTTTTATTGTCCCCAAAAGTAGGCTTTTCTTTTAATAATCTTGATTATGTGCAGCCTGATACTTATTCCCACTCTCCATATTATTTATTTGTGGAGTTGGATCTTCAATACAAATTCAAGAACTTTGGATTAGGAATTAGAACCTCCAGATATTCCTTAAACTCTGTGAAAAATACTCCATTTCATATCGAAGCCCTAAACCCAGATGTTCACAATATTTGGTTTTATGCTGATCCTGGATATCATAGCTCCCTTCATCTAAATTATTGGTCGCATTCGCTATACGGATTCTACACTCTAAGTTTAGGATCTAAGTTTTCAGCGGATCTTCGTACTGGTATCTCGTGGATAATTGGGGAAGAAACTCAAACGGACCTTATCTCTGATGGAGATTTTAAGCCTACCCGAACCTCTTATCGCTTCAATTCACGCACAGAACCAAATTGGTACCGATGTGTGGAGTTCAATTATCAGATGTCAGAAAATATCCGAATCGGTCTTGGAGTTAATGATGACTTTTACCGCTGGGCGACTTATGCTTCCTTCGGGGTGAGCTTTTGATAGGAGATTTCAAATTTCATGAAAGGCCTAACAATAGAAAGCAGTGATCGAATACAAAATTTCTACTGAAGTGGATTACTGGCTGGGTAGGCGTGAATTTTAAAAATATTTGAAAAAGAAACCGCGGAATAGTATAGCTGCTATTCCGCAGTTTTATTAAAATTAAGCATTATGAGGACATTTTTAAAAATCTATGTGTTCCTACTTCTTTGTATGTTTGGTACAAATTCTAGTGGTCAAAATAATAAATTTATTCTATCCCCGAAGGTTGGATTCACACTTGTGCACAATCAAAATTTTATAGATAGCGAAAAGCATTCAGCACACATGCTTTTCGCGGAATTGGACTTGCAGTATAGAATGAATCAGTTTGGGATAGGGTTAAAAACATCTACCTACAGACAAAATTCAGTAACATATTCCGATAATCTTGCTCAAGGAGTAAATCCAAATGTTCATGAGTATTTTATATATGGAGACCCATGGTGGCAGAGCAATCTTCACTTTAATTATTGGATTCATACTTTATATGGATGTTACTCTTTTGATTTAGGTAAAAAATTTTCGGCTGATCTTCGTACCGGAATTTCGTGGGTATATGGTGTTCAATCAAGAATTGATCTAATAGCGGATGGAGATTTCAAACCTACGAGAACATCTTACCGTTTTAGTCAGGATAGCGAACCAGACTGGTACAAGTCGCTTGAATTCAATTATCAAATCACGAACAACAAAAGAATTGGAATCGGGATCAATGAATCGTTTTATCGCTGGGCGACTTATGCTTCCTTCGGGGTGAGTTTCTAGGTATCTGATATGGTCAGCTGATCATGTATTTGGCCCCAGCAAAAAACTGATCAAAGTGCAATAGCCCCTTTAGCGGAAGCTATGAAGGGAATGGAATAGCTCCTTCACGGTGTCTTCGGCATGGTGGAGGAGTTGTTTTATTAAAGGGATTTTTTAGACCAGTGAGAAGAAGTATTTGTTTTTATTTAGTTTCTCCGTCACATTTTCACGAGGTGCTGCGTTCTTATTTCAAAATTGGATTTTATGCGTTTTTTATCATTTTTACTACTGATGACTGTAGCTATTTCTTGTACAGACCGTGACGACTGTAAGAAGGAACCTTTATCAGATTGTGTTTGCACCTATGAGTACAATCCCGTGTGTGGATGTGATGATGTCACCTACGGGAATCCTTGTGATGCAGCTTGCCATGGAGTACAGTCCTTCACCTTAGGAGCCTGCCCAGAGTAGATTGCTGCTTTATTTGCGATTGTCCTTGTTTGTGATTATTTCAGATACCCCGATTGTGTGTTTTCCTCTTATTGTTTGTGTCTAGCCCAAAATCCGTTGATTTTGGACGTTTTTCTGCTTTGATGTATAGCTTCAAAGCTTTGTACTAATTCTTTTTTTTCATCTCCTTTCATATTTTTTTCCTATGATCTGTCTGATACGATGGCTGCCCTTGGTATGCCTACTCTGTTCCTGTACGGTGGATGGACCGCCCTGTGAACATGAACCGCTCGAAGACTGTCACTGTACCACGCACTATGTACCCGTGTGTGGGTGTGATGATGTCACCTATGACAACAGCTGTCTGGCTACCTGTAGCGGTGTGAAGAGTTACTCGAAGGGACCCTGCATTCCGTAAAGCTTTTGATTTTTGGAATACATCATTTTCCTTACAAACTGAAATAATTAGAAACCGCTGGTCAAAATCATAGTATTGGGTGACGATGCTCATAAGTCCGGGGAGGGCCGAGGCCTAATTTTGTGCCCATAAGATCGAAATCCATGGCTGAAACTAAAATCGCCCCACCCACCGTAGAGACCAAGTGCTATCACTGTCAGGAGAAAGTGGTGACACCTGATATCGTATTTGATGATCATGCCTTCTGCTGTACAGGCTGTAAGACGGTGTACCAAATCTTATCCGAACATGCGCTCTGCGATTTCTACCAAATCTCTGATAATCCGGGCTTCAATCAAAAATCTGCCAAGGAAGTCTCCTATGACTACCTCGATGATGTTGACATTCGGGTGAAGCTGTTGGATTTTGAGCAAGGAAATCGGGCCAAAATTAGTTTCCTTCTGCCTCAGATCCACTGCGCATCTTGTGTGTGGCTATTGGAGCAGCTTCCCAGGATTCAGTCGGGCGTCATCAGTTCGCGGATAGATTTTATGAAGCGTGCGGTGCATATAGATTTTGATCCGACTATGCTCAAGATCCAGGATATTGCCAATCTGCTCCACAGTTTGGGATATCCACCGGACATCAGCCGCAAGCTCAATGAAAAGCGCAAAGAGCCATACACCAATGGGCTGGGCTTTCGCATCGGTGTGGCAGGATTCGCCTTTGGGAATATCATGCTGTTTAGTTTTCCGGAGTATCTCGGTCTGGAAGAGGGGGTTTTCAAGGCGTGGTTTGGGTATCTGAATTTGCTGCTTTCCATCCCAGTTTTATTTTTTTCGGGATGGAGTTACTTGGTATCTGGCTGGCACAGTTTGCGACGCTGGGATATCAATATCGATGTACCGCTGGCGCTGGGCATGGTGGTGTTGTTCGTACGGAGTGCCTATGAGATTATTTCTGGGACGGGTGCGGGCTATATGGATAGTCTGGCTGGCTTGATTTTTTTCCTGCTGATCGGTCGTTGGTACCAGGGCAGGACCTATGGTCACCTGTCATTTGATCGGGATTTTCGGTCGTATTTTCCCATCTCCATTGAGCGATTGGCAGAAGGTGGAGCCCAGTCTGAGCGTATTCCTGTCGAAAAAATCGGGATAGGCGACCTGTTGCGTATCCGAAATCAAGAGATCATCCCGGTGGATAGTATTTTGCACTCGGATCTGGCTTTGATCGATTATAGCTTTGTCACCGGGGAGGCAGAGCCCGTCGCAGTGGTGAAGGGCGAGAAAATATTTGCTGGCGGAAAACTCCAAGGGGCCGCCATCACCGTACTCGCCACCAAAAAGGTGGAGAATAGCTACCTCGTCCGACTGTGGGAGCAGAGTGGGGGAACCGAATATTTCAAACACAGCCATAAAAACATCACCGATCAGTTTTCCAAATATTTTACGGGCATCATCGTCCTGATATCGCTGCTCACCTTTATCTATTGGTATGGGAAGGATGTCACCCAGGCGTGGCTGTCCATGACGGCCGTCCTGATCATCGCTTGCCCGTGTGCCATTGCACTAGCTGTACCCTTTATCCAAGGAAATGTGGTGCGAATATTGGGTAAACGAGGCATCTTCCTCAAGGGCAATCAGGTGCTCAATGCCCTCGCAAGACTGGATACCGTCGCCTTTGATAAGACTGGGACGCTAACAGAAGATACCGACCGCAAGCTATACTACCACGGCAGACAGATGAATGCGCAGGAGCGAGCTTGTGTACATGCCGTTGCCTTTCAGTCCACGCATCCGCTTTCCATCGCCATCGAAAAGCAACTCCGCCATACAGAAATCCGGACTGTCAGCAGCTACCGAGAGGTGGTAGGGAAGGGGACATCCGCAGAGGTGGATGGGCACCAGATCCGGCTCGGCAGTCCGCAGTGGATCGCCCCTGAGATGGATATGCCTGAGAATAAGTCCTACGTCTTCATCGAGATCGATGGTCAGGTGTATGGGTACTACGAATTTCAGCACGCCTTCCGCCGTGAATTGCCCCAAGTGGTGGCAGACCTTGAGCGGGTGTATGATTTGGCCCTGATTTCGGGGGATAGTGATCAGGATGCCTACTACCTACGCAAGTACTTCGGAGCGGACACCCCTTTTTACTTCCGTCAAAAACCTGAAGATAAAATATCCATCATCCAAAAGTGGCAGTCCGAGTCAAAAATCGTAGCCATGATCGGCGATGGGCTGAATGATGCCGCTGCCCTTCGTCAGAGTGATGTGGGCATCGTGATGGCGGATGAGTCCAATAACTTCACGCCAAACTGTGACATCATCTACAATGCAAAGGCATTCGGCTATCTACCTAATTTTCTAAAGAAAGCCCGTGGTACGGAGCGATTGATTTTAGGAGCGTATGGTTTTGCGATCTTGTACAACATCGTAGGGCTGAGTTTTGCGGTGACGGGTCAGATGTCACCTGTCATTGCAGCGATCCTGATGCCGCTGAGCTCACTGACCATCGTGACCTATGCCATGCTCTCCACCCAGTGGTACTGGCGGAGCCTACGGAATCAAAAAACGACGGAAGATTAATATCTAAATATCAGACCTTCAATTTTTTATGAGTTCGGGCTGTTTTGAATCATGTACAGAAGTGAGCAATATCACGAATTCTTCTGATGTGTATCATGAGCCAAAAAACGGGGTAGTTTTAGTTTTACATCAGATTTTGAAACGAAGTGGGAGGTAACCATGAAGACTTCGGAATCAAGCAAATAAATATAGAAAAAATGGAGATTTTAATCGTACTCATCATTATCAGTTTTCTCTTAGCGCTGGGATTTTTGTTCGCATTTATCTGGGCTATCAGAAATGGCCAATACGAAGACGATTATTCACCAAGTATCCGAATCCTATTCGATCCAAAGAGAAAAAAATAAAATCCATCAACTTTATATCTGATCCTATGAATCAACAAAATACGAATCTCGAAAGGTTTTTTTACGACAATAAGATCGTAAGGAATTTTGCCTATGCCACCATACTTTGGGGTGTGGTTGGGATGGCTGCCGGACTTTGGGCAGCGCTACAGCTCGCGTTTCCAGCACTTAATTTTTCCACCGCGGAGGTCAGTTTCGGGCGTCTGAGACCCCTACATACCAATGCGGCTATTTTTGCATTTGTAGGAAATGGTATTTTTATGGGGGTGTATTATTCGCTACAGCGACTATTGAAAGCCCGGATGTACAGCGATGTACTTTCGAAGGTGCATTTCTGGGGCTGGCAGCTGATCATCGTAGCAGCAGCGCTGACCATTCCACTGGGATATACCACGGGAAAGGAATATGCCGAGCTCGAATGGCCGATTGACATCGCCATCACCCTGGTATGGGTTATTTTCGGATTAAATATGTTTTTGACCATTTTCAAAAGGAGAGAACGTCACCTTTATGTAGCAATTTGGTTTTATATAGCCACGTGGATTACTGTTGCTATGCTACATATTGTCAATAGCTTAGAATGGCCTGTGCATATGTTGAAGAGTTACTCCATGTTTGCGGGGGTACAGGATGCCTTGGTGCAGTGGTGGTATGGTCACAATGCGGTCGCTTTTTTCCTAACCACGCCATATTTAGGATTGATGTACTACTTCATGCCGAAGGCTGCGAATAGACCCGTATTTTCATACAGACTATCCATTATCCACTTTTGGGCTTTGATATTTATTTATATTTGGGCAGGTCCACACCACTTACTATATACGGCTCTTCCTGAGTGGGCACAGTCTTTGGGGATGGTATTCTCCCTGATGCTGATCGCACCATCTTGGGGTGGTATGTTGAATGGACTTCTGACCCTCCGTGGAGCTTGGGACCGCGTACGTCAGGATCCTGTTCTTAAATTTATGGTGGTAGCGGTGTCTGCTTATGGGATGGCTACTTTAGAAGGGCCACTATTGAGTATCAAGTCCGTCAATGCTATTACGCATTACACAGATTGGACCGTAGCACACGTGCATGTGGGTACGCTTGGGTGGAATGGAATGCTGACCTTTGCAATTTTATATTGGTTGTTGCCACGAATATTCAATACATCCATATATTCTATGAAATTGGCCAATGCCCACTTCCTTTTGAGTACCTTGGGCGTAGCATTTTATTCGATTCCGATGTATTGGGCGGGATGGACCCAGAGTTTGATGTGGAAAGCATTTACACCGGATGGATTCCTACAGTATGGCAATTTCCTCGAGACTGTGACACAAATCGTCCCAATGTACGTAGTCAGAGCTTTGGGGGGTACCATCTATTTGGTGGGCGTATTCCTTATGGTGTACAACCTATATAAAACTGTAAAATCAGGAAATCTTACCGAAAATGAAGCTGCGGAGGCTCCAGCATTAGAGGCATACGTACCTCACAAGGGCGAGCACTGGCACCGATGGATCGAGCGAAGACCTGTACAGTTGTTGATCGGTAGTTTGATCGTGGTAGCGATCGGCGGTCTATTGGAAATTCTTCCTATGCAATTTATCGAAAGCAATGTACCAAAAATCGCTTCTGTGAAGCCATACACGCCACTCGAATTGGAAGGAAGGGATATCTATCTGAGAGAAGGCTGTTACAACTGTCACTCACAGATGATTCGGCCCATGAGATCTGAGACCGAGCGGTACGGTGAATACTCCAAATCAGGGGAATTCGTGTATGACCATCCGTTCCAATGGGGGTCTAAGCGGACCGGACCAGACCTTCACCGGGTAGGTGGAAAGTATCCAGATAGCTGGCACTACAACCACATGTACGATCCGGAAAGTATCGCTCCAGGATCCATCATGCCTCCGTACCCATGGCTTACCGAGGATAAACTCGATACCAAGTACACCGCCTCAAAAATCAAGGTCATGCGATCACTCGGTGTACCGTATCCAAATGGATATGAGGACCGTGCAGTAGAGGAGCTGGAGGCACAAGCTGCAAAAATCGCCGCCAATCTTCGTGCAGATAAAATCGAAGATGACGAGCTGGAGAAAAAAGAGATCGTCGCACTCATCGCCTACCTACAGAGATTGGGTACCGATATTAAGAAATTAGATCAAGTAGTCGAATAATCAAAGAAATAAAGAATCATGTATAAGTATCTTCTTCAATCAAGCGCAGATTCTATCAATTGGATGGGCATCATGGTTTTGGTGACATTTGTGGTCATTTTCGTAGTCGTACTGATCCAAGTATTTTTCCAGCGGAAGACCTTTGTCAATCATATGTCACAGCTACCATTGGATGATTCCTTGGCACCCAATCACCGAAAATAAATGCCTCTGTAGCCGATCTATTTCAATAACTGAGGATTTTTGATAAACCCAAGTAGCCCCATTAGAGGCTTACTTGGGGGCATCAAAAAACTCTAAAATTTATTTTAAATTCCTTCATCCATGAAAAATAAAACATTCACCAATTTTATAGGTGCCGCGGGTTTTTCTTTGGCAGCGGTGCCATCTTTTGCAGCGACTCAAGAAAAGGGCATCCTGGAGTGGTTGGTCAATAATAGTTTGCTCGTCATTACTTTTTTTATTCTGGCCTTGGTGCTCAGAGCTTTTTATTCGATGATGCAGATGTTCATTGATATCCAAAAACAAAAATTGAATATACCGATAGAATCAGATGCACGCGTCACGAAAGTGCCTGAAGTAAGTATCCAAGATAGACTCTGGCAGATGTTGACCAATTATGTACCCAAAGAAAAAGAAGCTGACTTGGATTTGGGACACGATTATGACGGTATTCGGGAGCTGGATAATAGTCTGCCCCCTTGGTGGTTATACACTTTTTATTTGACTACGGTGTTTGCATTTGCGTATACATTCTGGATTCATTTCACAGACTACAGCCCTACCATCGAAAAAGAGTATGCCAATGATATGGAGCAAGGTGAATTACAAAAATTGGCATTCTTATCGGCACAAGCTGATGTGGTCAATGAGACCAATGTAACTTATCTCGAAGACGAAAAATCGCTCAATGAAGGAAAAGAGCTATTCGTCAGAAACTGTATCGCTTGTCACCTAGAGACGGGTGGGGGTAGTGTAGGACCAAACCTGACGGACGAATACTGGATCCACGGTGGTGGTATCAAAAATGTATTTACCGTGATCAAAAACGGTGTTCCAGAAAAAGGGATGATCGCCTGGAAAGCTCAGCTGAGACCATCACAAATGCAGCGGGTAGCCAGCTACGTATTGTCGCTTCAGGGTTCTAATCCTCCAGGAGCAAAAGCACCGGAAGGTGTGGTGTACAAACCAGAAGAAGAAGCACCTCAAGAATAAATAATTAATAAATACAAAATAAATGAGCGATTTAGGCAAAAACGGAATTCGTGACTTTTATGACGAAGAAGAGGAAGCCTACCGCGACCATATCGCCACGGTAGATAAAGATGGTAAACGTATTTGGCTTTATCCCAAGAAGCCATTTGGGCCATTTTATAATTGGAGGAGTTACTTATCTTATTTCTATCTGATTATATTTTTTGTGATGCCATTTATTAAAGTGAATGGACATCCATTTTTGATGCTCAATATTTTAGAGCGCAAGTTTGTGATTTTGGGAATTGTTTTTTATCCGCAAGATTTCCATTTATTTTTGATGGCCATGTTGACCTTTTTGGTATCCATCATTTTATTTACAGTGGTCTTCGGTCGGATTTTCTGTGGATGGGTATGCCCACAGACTATTTTTATGGAGATGGTCTTTCGCAAGATTGAATATTGGATCGAAGGGGATGCCAATAGTCAGCGAAAACTAAATGCAACTTCATGGAATGCGGATAAAATCAAAAAGAAATTGGCAAAACATGCTATTTTTTTTGGATTAGCTGTCTTGATATCAAATACTTTTTTGGCCTATATTGTAGGAATTGAGGAGGTCATTAGGATTGTCACCGACCCGATTCAGCTGCATATAGTGGGATTTATTGCCATGTTGGTTTTTTCATTTGTCTTCTATGGGGTATTTGCATGGATGCGGGAGCAGGTATGTACGAGCATTTGCCCCTACGGCAGACTACAAGGTGTACTCCTTGACAAAAACTCCATCGTCATCATGTACGATTGGATTCGTGGAGAGCCAAGAGGTAAGCTAAAAAAGGCAGAAACCAATAATACTTACATGGCCCTGCCAGTTCTTGGAGATTGTATCGACTGTAAGCTTTGTGTGCACGTATGCCCCACGGGGATCGATATCAGAAATGGTACGCAGCTCGAGTGTGTCAACTGTACAGCGTGTATCGATGCATGTGACCAGGTGATGGATAAAATCGGCAAGCCAAAAGGACTCATCCGATATGACAGCTTTACGGGTGTAGAGTCCAAGGTGAGGAAGATTTTCACAGCAAGATCGATTACTTATAGTATTATTTTGGTCATTTTGCTTTTGGTCAATGTGGGGCTTTGGGTCAATAGGGCAGAGGTGGAGGCGACGGTGCAGCGCTCTGGCGGACAGCTGTACCAAATGGTCGGCGATTCGGTGGTCACCAATCTTTATAATTTCCAACTCCTGAATAAAACGCCCAATTTGTACCAAGTGAAAATAGAATCCGATTTTCCAAAAGTGGAAATTCAGCACATCGGTAATCAAAATTTGGAGTTGATGCAGGAAAGTCAGCTGAAAGGTTCTTTCTTCGTCCGCGTGCCTCGGGAAGGTCTTTCGGAGAAGAAAACCAAAATCACCTTGCAGTTCATTGACCAGAATGGGGAAGAATTGGATCGCATCCAGACGTACTTCTTTGGTCCAAACCCAAAATAATGCAACACCTGACAACGAAACAAAATCTATATAAATTAGCCATTTTCATCTACTAAAAACGAAATATCATGAATTTTAATTGGGGACACGGACTCGTGGTTTTTTTCAGCATATTTGTATCCAGCTTGGTCATGGTCGTGGTCAAATCCCGTCAAGTCCCGATCAATCTGGTGAAATCTGACTACTATGTGGACGATTTGGCACTGGAGACCCTGCTCGAAAAGCGACGCAATCAAAGTGCAATCAAAGACTTCTCCTACGAACTGACGGCAGACCAAAAGCTTTCTATCCGTTTTGGGGATCGCACCAATGGACAAGGTGTGGCCTTGCTGTACCGTCCGAGCGACGAAAAAATGGATCACACGCTCGATTTTGAGTTCAGTGACTCCACTGGTGTACAGCTGGCAGTGCCGAATCTCCAGAAGGGATTGTGGAAGGTAATCATCCAATGGACAGACGGCGAGAAGGACTACATCTTCGAGGATCGATTTGTGAAACCTTAGGGTTATGTGGGCATTTGTACCTGCGCTCATGCTTGGATTGGGCGGAAGCCTGCACTGTGTAGGTATGTGTGGCCCTTTGATGATGGGCATTTCCTACCCAGGTCGCTCTAGGTGGGACGACTTTTGGCTTCAGATGATCTATCAGTTTGGTCGCATAGGTAGTTATGCACTGTTGGGACTCATCCTAGGTACGATCGGACTGGGTGTGCTTTGGATGGAGATGCAGCGGTATTTGGTATTGCTGATCGGTGTCCTGATGATCATTTGGGGTGTAGGTCATTGGTTCCGGATGCCGATTTTACGAAATTTTGAATTGATGATGGATCGCTTGGTCCAGAAGTACTATGCCAAGGGTTTTCGTCAGCGTGGCAAGAAAGCCTATCTCTGGCTCGGACTGATGAATGGCTTGATTCCTTGTGGCTTGGTATATGCAGCTTTGGGGATGTCGCTCGCTACGGGTCATCCCATGATGGGTGTAGGGATTATGATCGCCTTCGGATTGGGTACCTTACCACTACTTTTGGCTGCGATTTTGGGAATTCACCGGTTCGTGCCTAATTTTCGCACACTACTGACGAGCTGGCGGCCATTTATTTTGATATTGATAGGATCATGGCTGGTATTTAGGAGCCTTGGTCTGGTGATTCCTGAGGAGTTTACATTTTGGGAAGCAGTACGTTTTCCAGTGATGTGCCATTGAAAAGAGGACAGTAATAGGAATACCTTCCGTATTTAATATTAAAATTTAGAAAAACACTACTTTGTATGCTAGTATCGTTCTGTCCAGCCCTTTCGACCACATTTTTGCCAAAATGTAAAAACGGTGACAAAAGCTGAATGAAGGAATTGACTTTCAAAATTTACTGTTAGCGCAAGTTTGTAACTTGTGCTTTCCCGACCAAAGTCAATTTCACGCAAAGACCACAAAGATTTTTCGCAAAGTCCGCACAGCCAAATAACAATGCCAGACACAGTTAGCGCAAAGTTGCAACTTGTGCTTTACTAGCAATGCCAGAGTCCAGCTCCAGCGGAGCGAAATATGAGTAGCCGTGGGCTATAGCCCGCGGATATAGATCCAAAGGGCTTTCCCGTTTGGCGGCATTTTGCCCAAGATGCAAAAATGGTGACAAAAGCAAAATGGACGAACAAAATTTTCTCACTTTACCACTCATACAACGGTTAGTTTTATTCCGTTTCTTCATTATTTTTTTGAACTTTAGGCAATTAAAATTTTGTAAAAATTCAAATTACTACCAACCATAACTTTTGAATTTCAAAATCGAAAAATAAAGCCTTAATAAGAGCCTTCGGACTTCAAAAACATTCCTTATCTTTGCTAACGATATGATTGCACTCCAAATGATATGAAAGCGGGATCATTCAGAAAGCGTGTAGGTTCTTAATTACTAAAAAGTAAATCAACCATGAAAACAAAAAACTTTATTCTGTTTTTTAGAGGAGGGGGTAAAACTTATGATGGCGATGCTTTCCTTCCTTTTCGTATCTAATCTATCCGCTCACATCACTGACCCTATAGGTGGAGGATCCGGGCGTGACTCCCTTGATTTCGATGACTTGGATGAGGGAATAGACATAGACTCCTTCTACAGCTTATGGCCATCTGTCCAGATCCCAGAGGAGGAGCCAGTCCTCAATCCAGAAAAACATGCAATCGTGATTTATGACACGTATTCCGTATTCTTTATCAAAATGGATGTTAATTCTGAAAGATGGGACCCAAACCTTAGTTTTTTAATCAAGAGAATGGAAAAACGCTTATGACTCAGATTTACCCAAATCCAAGTGGAGAGGTCGTATTGACCAATATCACTCTGAATAAGGAGTTCCTGATACGGAGAAAGAATGGGAATGCAAACCCCACCACCATTGGAGCAATTTCCGCCCTTGATAAAAGAAGCTATACAGGAGAAGTACTATTACCACAGGACAGATATTGGGAAGTAGCGAGCTATTTGGATAATCCCTATGGCATCAATCTACTCGATTTCATCTCTTCCCGGCCAGCCTGGCATATGGTAGAGAAAATAGCCTTTTTCCATGACTTTCAATGGTTGGAATGGACATTGGGTAAAAAGGAAAATCATTTGAGAAATCGTCTTAATGAAAGCCGATGGTATACTGATAGTTCGTAAAGGTACAAAAATTAAGTTCAAGCCTTACGAATTTCAAAATATGAATAGGGAAGACCTCACAAAAATTTTCTAAAAAATAAAATTTTATATACATGAGAATCAATTTATGGATCGTACTGACATTGTTATGTAGTGTTGCATACGGCCAAACTTCCAATACCACAAAAGATAAAGAGACCAAATGGGAAATTGGACTTGACCTACTTCCATTGATCAGAGACACCTCTTTTCACATGAAGGAAGCCATTTTTATCAAGCGCAAACTTAATGAGAATACGAAACTACGTGGTAGATTTGGGATTTATTTTAATGATGTAAAAAATTATCCAACGCATTTTCCCAGAACTGATACAGTTTGGGGGCATAGACCTAGACTTTATTTTGCTTTCGGAATTGAAAAATTATGTTTTTCAAGCTCTAAAATCAATATTAGCTATGGTGCTGATGCTTTCCTTTTTTTTAGAAGAAATAAGTTAAAAAACCATACAGATACCCGAGGATTTGCAGTGCCTCCTATTGAAAGGGTTATACTCATAGATGACATAGAACATAAAACGGGCATTAATTTTTTTGTTAATTTTGAATATTTATTGACAAGAAATTTAGCTCTTAATATTGAGTCATTTTGGCAATTTGCTTACCGTAGAGAAAGATATTTTTCTGAGGAATATTGGTTTAGCAATTTAGCTTCCACAGATGGAAGTACCATCAATCGATTTCTGACTCAATTTCAACCTATTTCTTCAATTAATTTAATCTATAAATTTTAAAAATAATTTCATCATGAAAAATTTAGCAATTTCTTTTATTTTAGTGCTTCTTCTAAGTACGAATACATTTTCCCAAGTTTCAATATCTCCAAATCCACAATTAAAGGCAATTTGTCCTGAAGTCAATAACACATTCACTGTTAGTGGAATTCCAGCAGATTGTAGTGGTTTTACTATTGAATTACAAAGTGGAGAATCAACATTTTCAACTGAAACAATAAATGGTCAAACAACTTTTACCGTCAATCCTGTTAACAAATCTCAAAATTTAGTTGTAACATTTAATAAAGGAGCAGATGCTGATTGTCCTTCCAATAAGACCTTCACCATCCCTGTAATGTCTGTAAAAGACAAAGTGCCTACGATTTATGGGTGTCCTTTTTCACTACCCGCAGGTATCCAGAGGACTTTCATCCTAGATGCAGAACTATTGTACCAGCATAGAGGGACAAATGATCCTACGGAAGTGGCATCTTACACTTGGTCCATATCATCAGGTGGTACAGATTGGTTTTTTTCAACGATCAATGCACCAGATGTATTAAGGAAAACTGCCACTTTTGGAACCGACCTTTGTAGTGGAGCTACAATCACTGTAAGAGCAACAGATCACTGTGGCAATCAAAGTGAAATAGCAACATGCTCGATATCACGATATGTAGAAACACCTAGCATATCAAGTGCGCCACCATATGTGATCTGTTGCAATCAGACACCATTTCCACTACTTGCTTCCCAAAGTACTCCAGGACTGAGTGGGTACACATACAGCTGGAATTATGGTACGTGGACAGGGTTTTCAGCGGGCAATGGAGCTTTCGTAACTCCAGACGGTATAAATCCTGGTAATATTTCGGTAACGGCCAATGCCTGTGGAGAGTCGAGTAATCCTGCCAAAATTGACATTCCCATAAAAGTCATTGAACCTACCACAATAGTCATAGGTAGTCCTATTCTAGGTGAAGGCCAAACGGGTGCCTATAAACTAAATATTCTCCCTGAGCAATGTGGAAACATAAGCTGGAATGTCACACCCTCAGAAGCAGTAGTTACGTCAGCAGGTCCGGGTAGTGAAGCCATCATTACAGCTACTTCTGGATACAATTGTACGGCTACCATAACTTTTGAAGTTAGCACTCCATGCGGTACAGAATCAAGATCATTAAATTTTCTTGTTGGGGATTCCCTTGTTTGCGATCAAGGAACGAATATTTTTACAATTGGTACTAAGTGGACATACGAAACCAGAAACGCTTCTGCGCTATCTGTAGGTTTTGATGAATTTACTATTGTAGATACAACTATGTGGCAGGGTGAAAAAGCTTTTGTCATTGAACCAAGCGTAGTTGACGAACGGGACTACATGCTTGTAAAGGATAAGAAAATCTATTTTTGGGATAAAAACATAAATGAGTATCAGTTAAATTATGATTTTCAAAACGACTCGTCTTATTACATAGTGTATTACAATCAAAGTTCAAATCAAATTGATTCTACGATTGTTGTTGTGGATTCCATAAATGTTGATAACATAAATGGAGTAAATCATACCATCCAATATTGCAAAAGTAAGCTTGGAATTAGTGAGATTCCCATACCCTTCAAAGTAATCAATTCAATAGGTGGCAGCTACGGCGGCATAAGACTTCCTGTGGGCTTTAGAATAGAAAACTTCAACTATGAGGTAGAAAGAATTAGATGCTTTGAAAATGATACCATTTTTTATAATTTTACGGAGGTAGATTGTGATAGTACATGGATAGTCTTAAGTACTCAAGAATTTGATAACAAAAGCCTAGAAATTTATCCTAATCCGACAAACGAATTAGTCTTCATTAAGGGAATTGATAAAGAAGTTGAATTTGAGCTTTATGGTATAAGCGGAGAATTAATAAAAAAAGGATCAACTACAGGAAAGGCCATAATGATTGATAAATCTGGAGTTTATTTACTTCAATTAAGGATTGAAGGGAAGTGGATTAATAGAAAAATAGTGAAAATAGAATAAATCAGGAGGGCAAACATCTCCTCACTAGGTGTGTATGGCATAGCAAAAAATACTAAAATGATTGCCTTCGGAAGCCATTCGGGCAGTAGATCAGGGCAGTATAATTGTAATGCTATAAGAAAATCTTCATTGTTAGCGCAAGTTTACAACTTGTGCTTTTACTTCCAAGTCCAATTTCACGTAAAGTCCGCAGAGCCATATAGCAATGCCAGACACTGGTAGCGCAAGTTTGTAACTTGTGCTTTCCCGACAAAGGCTAATATCACGCAAAGTCCGCAAAGAACTCCCTATACTGTTACCGCAAGTTTGTAACTTTTGCTTTACCTAACAAAGCCAAAAAGAAATAAATGAAACCAGCTCCATCGGAGCGACATAATAATAGCCGTGGGCTTTAGCCCGCGGATACAAAATCAAAAGAGATCTTCTTTTGGCGACATTTTTGCCCGAAATGTAAAAACGATGAAAATAACTGAATGAGCGAATTGCCTTCCAAAATTTCCCAATGCCCATCAATGTGGTGAAAGCACCAACCTCGGACGAGGTTGCATGTCTATAGCCGTGGGCTTTAGCCCGCGGATACCAAATCAAAAGGGATCTCCTTTTGGCGGCATTTTTGCCAAATCGCAAAAATGGTGACAAAAGCTAAATGAGCGAATTGCCTTCCAAAATTTCCCAATGCCCATCAATGTGGTGAAAGCACCAACCTCGGAGAGGTTGCATGTCTATAGCCGTGGGCTTTAGCCCGCGGATACAAAATCAAAAGGGATCACCTTTTGGCGACATTTTTGCCCAA